>JAEEGI010002643.1_pt1 | contig 43566 bp, 35 predicted proteins | sample 8958751 | NCBI WGS metagenome assembly JAEEGI01 (sample SAMN16246545, study PRJNA631951) | gut metagenome | biome: gut microbiome; feature: rumen; material: KS-attached | host: Bos | place: Iran: Karaj | collected 2018-10 | reverse complement strand
TAACTAGCCGACGAGCAATTGCTCGCCGCGAGACCGCGGCGTTTTTGCCCGTTTGGCAGCAATAATCAAGCTTTGGAGTGGCAAAAACCGCAATTCTCGAGCAGAATCTGCGGTATCCTGTCCGCAGATTCTGCGGGGGTGTTAAAAAAGTCGGACTTTTTTAACACCCCCGCACCTGTCACGGCCGGGAAACCGTGACAGGTGCCGATCTTTTTCGTTTTTTGCCTGAATAAGCATCATTTTATCGAGCATTTCTGCTCATTCCGCGCTCTTCAGCGCTTCGACCATGTCTATCTTCCGGTTTTTCCCGGCCACCATCCAGCCTACGAAGAGCGACACGCCGAAGGTGAGCAGGATCGAGGCCGAGTATGTCAGCGGTCCGAGCATCAGCTTCATTTCGTACTCGCCCGCGAGAGCCGAGATCATCCACTGGAGCGTCCCGACGCCTGCAGGCAGTCCGAGAACGACGCCGATCACCGTCAGCCAGATATTCTGCGTGATCAGGAGCCGGCCGATCTTTTTGCTCCGGAAGCCGAGCACTTTCAGCGTCGCAAGCTCGCGCGAGCGTTCGACGTAACTCATCACGCCGAGGTTGTAGAGCACCACGATCCCGAGGATCACGGCGGCAACGACGAGGATGAGCACCATTGAATCCATGATCTCGACAAAGCTTTCGAAGCTGTCCATCAGCTGCCGTTTGTCCTGCTTGCCCGAGATCAGCTCGGATGAAGGAATTTCGCTTGAATCCTTATTTGTATACACGGCGGAAACAGTGTATTTGATCCCGAGTTCGTCGGCGTATCTGTCGGTCATCGTGACGCTTTCGGTCATAATCGAGCGGTTGTATCCGACGACTTTTACGCGGTAGGTCTCCTCGCCGCCGTAGGGTGAAAACTCGAGATATTCGCCGATATTCGCCCTGTCGGCAAGCCGCAGACAGAGATATACGCCGTCGTCGCGCAGTTTTATCGGCCTGTTGTCCTCATCGATGACGTCGAACCGGCCCCTGTCGTTGTGGACGATATCAAGCGTCGCGGTGTATCCGTCGATGCTGATCCCCGAATAGCTCTCCCAGTCGGCGTCAAGATCGGCGATCAGCCGGTCGGCCTTTTCGCGGTCGGCGTTTTCAACGATGTTGACCTTCGTCGCGTAGTGCGAAACTCCGTTGTCGAGGAGATCGAGGAAGCCCGCCATCGTGTCGCGCATGCCGAGTCCGCCGACAAGCAGTATCATGCAGCCGATGATGCCCACCAGCGTCATCGCGAAGCGGCTCTTGTGGCGCATAAGGTCGCGCAGGTTCCATTTCTCCGCGAAGTTCATTTTGTCAAGCAGAGGAAGCTTTTCAAGGAAAGACTTCTTCATTTTTTTCGGCGTATAGGGACGGAGCGCGTCGGCCGCCGTGCCGCGAAGCTGCGCGCGGACCGAGAGGAAGCTGATGAGCGCGAGGAGGAGCACCGTTCCGGCGATCACCGGCCAGCAGAAGGCGGGCGTCGCCGCCGACCAATCGGGCATGTCGAAATATGTGCCCATCATGCCGTCCTCGCTCATGACGAGCTTGCATACGAAGTATCCGAGCACCCCGCCGAGCGCAGACCCGAGGATGCCGATAAAGAGGCCGTAGAAGGAATAGTGGAGGAGTATCGTGCGGTTCTTTAATCCGAGCGCTTTGAGTATGCCGATCTGCGTCTTCTCCTGTGTGGCGATGCGGTGCATCGTCGTCACCATCGTCAGGATCGCGATGGCGAGGAAGAGGACGGGGAGGATCGATCCCATCGCCTTGCCTTCGGTCGCCTCTCCCATCGCTTCCTTGTATACTGCGTGGTCCTCTTTTGACACTACCATCAGCGTTCTGCCGAGTTTTTCCTTCACGGCGTCTTCGAGCTCGGATTTTTCAAGCTTTGAGAGCAGGTTTATCTGCGGGAAGGCGCGGTCGGTCGCTTCGGTCAGCATATCGTCGGTCAGCATCGCCTCGGCCTGCGTCTTTGCGGCGTCTGCCGGCATTCCGGCCTTCTGCAGCTCGCCCGACAGGGTATTAAGCGCCTTCTCGCGGATGACGGCGCCGAGTTTCGCCGGTGAAATATACGCGTAGCCGAAGGTGTTGAAATCCGGCATGACCTGGTTTGCGTCGGCGAGGCAGATCATATGCTCCCCGGCTTTTATGAGCCCGGCGACTTCGCATTCAACTTCGGTTCCCTGAAATTCAAGCGTCAGCCTGTCGCCGACCGAGATACCGTTGAGCGCCGCGAATTTGTCCGACATCCAGATGCCGTCGCCGGTCTCGTCGTATCCTTCGCCGCTCATCAGCGTGAATGTCGATACGGTGTAATTCTCAGAAACGTCGACCGCGAGGGCTTTTTTGCCTTCTCCCTTTATGTCAAGATTGACCGATAGATATCTCGTCGCCGCGTCCACGCCTTCGATCGAGGAGATCTTTTCGAGGTCGTCTTTTGAAAATCCTGTTTCGGAATAGAGCCGGTAATCGGCGTATTTCGTCTCTTCAAAGAAATTCCCGACGTCATACTCGATGGTCTTCCATTCCATATTGAAGCCGAGGAAGATGCCGATCCCAAGCGTCATCATGATGATCATCGAGATAAACTGTGACTTGTAGCTCCACGCGGTGCGGAGCAGCTTGCGGATAAGCATCACCACTCCACCTCGTCGGCCGACATCGGATTGTCCTGCTCTGTTATCTCGCGGATCCTTCCGTTCTTTACGCGGATCACGACGTCAGCCATTTTCGCGATATTCTGGTTGTGCGTGACGATGACGATCGTCTTGCCGTAGTTTTTCGCCATGTCAAGCAGCAGTTTCAGCACCATGACCCCGGTCCCGGAATCGAGGGCGCCGGTAGGCTCGTCGCAGAGCAGTATCTTCGGGTTCTTCGCTATGGCGCGCGCTATCGAGATCCGCTGCTGTTCGCCGCCCGAAAGCTCGGCGGGGAAATTGTTCAGGTGGTCGAGCAGACCGACCTTCCCGATGATCTCCTTCGCGTCAAGCGCGTCCTTCGATATTTCCGAAACAAGCTTTACGTTCTCGTAGACCGTCAGCGTCGGGATCAGATTGTAGAACTGGAAGACGAAACCGACCGTCGACGCGCGGTAGTCGGCGAGCTCGTTGTCCGAAAGCTTTGAGATATCCGCTCCCGCGACGGTGATGGTACCCTCGCTCGGGCTGTCAAGACCCCCGAGCAGGTTGAGCAGGGTGCTCTTGCCCGCGCCAGACGGGCCGAGTATGACGACGAATTTTCCCTCGTCGAGCGTGAAGCTGACACGGTCGAGCGCCCGCAGCTCGTGGTCTCCGGCTTTGTAGATCTTCGAAACGTTATAGAACTGTACGATGTGCATTATATCCTCCTTCGGTTAACACTGGTTAACCGGTTTTGCTTGAATAAAGGGCCCGCGGCCCTGTCGGTTAACATTCGCTAACTATTATAACAGATCTTTCGCCGTTTGTCAATAGGTATGCGAATTCTTTTTGCCGGATGCTTCCTTTAAGCGATCTATCGCCAGTTCCGGACTCATGGTGTGGTACATGAGATATACCGCGTTCATCGTCCCTGCCGGGGCCTGCTTATAGATCTCACGGCTGCTCTCGCCGGTGTAAAAATGCCAGTATCGGTAGATATATCCGGTCCAATACAGGGTCTCGTTGTCGTAAATCCCGCCGCTTTTGGTCAGCATACCGGAAAGTTCTTCTTCCATTCGGGAGAGAATATAGGCTTTACCTGCCCATTGGACATGATGAAACTCTTTATCCATATCTGCCGCTACCGATGACATCATATACGATTTTATAAACGCTTCGCTCGCATACCCTCGTTCAGCCGCAAGCTCAAACAGTTGCCCTTGCGTATCACACAAAGTCAGTTGTAATGAATTCAGCATATCACTCGCCTCTCAGGATTTCGTCAAAGAATTTGCCTTCCCGACGATACTTGATTTCGATTTCTTCCGCCAGGGCAACGCCTTCTTTTCTTCTTTTAGCGCTGATATCTTTGAGCAGAGCAAGTTCCAATTGCGAGATCGGTTCTTCCTTCAGTATTCTGATCTGTCGACATGCTTTTTCTGAAACGGCAACATACTGTCTGCCGAGATCGAGCGCGGAAATGCAGTTGATCAGCGCAACGTCTGTGAGCGTTCGGTTGAAGAAACGGGATAGTTCGGTGTACATACGGTCGTTGGCAATATATCCGATGATCACGTCATAACCGTCAGCCATATGTGCGTATTTTTCGTAAACTGCCGTTCCTTTCGCGCTTTCCATTTCTTTTCGGTGGTATGCGATCAGCATTGCCCAATCGATACCGATCTCAACGTTCAGGACTTTCAGCCCGGTCAAATCCAGTTCAACCGCATAGAATTTCGGTTTGTCTTCATTACATATGAGCGACAACGGCTGAAGTGTACTTGTCCCCATGTAGAAACCGCTTCCGAAATCACATTCTTCCCGGCTGATCGGCGCAATTTCCCCGGAGATCCCTTTCTTTGATCCGTGATAGAGAACAAGCCTGTTTCCGGTATCCCGGACTGTTTTTGTTTCAATGATGAGGTCCGCAACGTCGATCGACCGTTCTTTACAGAAGTTATACAATTGCTTTTGCGCCATGCGATTGGGAAGAGTTTTTCCGTTTTCCCAGCGATTGACGGAAAGAGGAGTGGTGCCAAGCGCTGAGGCAAACTGCTCCTGATTCATTTTTGCCCTAAACCGAATTGCCTTAATCAAATCCTTCATTGTCGTCCGCCTATCATTTGAGACTATAAAAGATTATATACTATGATATGATGTTTGTCAAGAGAAAAGATCAATTATCTGTAAATGTCGGACAGATCTGAAAAAAAGCACCGGCAACCAAACGATTTTTTCAGGAAGGATCATTCTGAAACAATGTTTTTTCTTACCGATGCGTTTTTTCTTGATTTTTCAAAAATCTACGAAATCCATTTCTTTCCAAAATGCAATTAAAACTATCGTTAATTGAATCCTCATCTTTTTGAGATAACAATAAAAACCCGCCGTACCAAAAAGAACTTAAGCCTAAACCTATCAAAAATTCATTTGACGTTAAGGAAGGATCAATCAATCTGAAAAGGAAAAGAAAGATTATAATCACTTTCAGTATTACAGAATAAAAAGAAATACCATAAAGATGAGAGTTGCCATTATGATTTTTGAACGCCCCAAAGAACAACAAGCTTTCCGTAAATAAAACATGGTATTCTGCCCCAACCGTGTGTTTTCTCCATTTCAAAGGAGGAAACCAATAAAACACAAATATTGGGCCAACAAAAAATGAAATAGTTTTCCCCGGCAAATCATGGTTAACGATAGCATTTATTGAACTTTTTGCTATCCTTGATTCCTGAGAAAATGTCCATTTATGTGTTCTCATATCAATCTGACTTATAAAGCGGCAAATGCCATATAAGGTGGAATTTTGATCATGTTATCCATTTGGACGAGATTCTTCGGGTGGATGATTATTGATTCACTGATTCTTCTGGAGAAGAGATTATCAAATTTATCGAGCGACACAGTAGAATAATTCTTGGAAGATTTAACCTCAATCGGAATGATCCTGAACTTGGTTTTGCTCTCGTTAGACAGTAAAAAGTCGATCTCGATATCGTTTCTGTGTTTTTCTTCGTTATATCTTGTGTAGAAAAACAGCTTTTTCCCTTTTGCTGCGATTATTTGCGCAATAGCGTTTTCGTAGAGCATTCCCTGATTGACAGACAGATTTCCGTCCATTATCTGCTTGTAGAGATTGGTATCCGCCAGTTCGTTTTCGCTGAAAGCAAGACTTACCAGAAGCCCGGTGTCCCCGAGATAGCATTTGACGTATGAGTTGTTTTTGTTCAGTGCCAAACCTACGTCGGGATCGTTGCATCTGTAACACAAATTGCAAATCATGGAGTCGTCGAGCCAAAAGAAAGGATCGTCAAATTTGTCAAAAGTCGCGCCTTTCTCTATGTTGCTCAACGTAACTTTTTTCTCATGTGTTGAAAGATACGCAGGAACATTTTCAAAAATGGCAGAAACCCTTGAACTGTATTTTCTTGCGGCTTTTCGGATGTCATCGCGGTAGAGATTGAGAATATCCCGCTTTTCTATATCAGCCAACGCGAAATCCCGATCGCCGTGTATATAAGCTTTCACAGCCTGAGGCATCCCGCCAACCAGCATATACTCTTTGAACAGACGCATTGCTTTATTGTGCAAGGTTCGTTCCAAAGGGACTTTTTTTGTGTAACAATCTGCTATATATTCAAGCAGGAGATCTTCTCCGAGGAATGAAGCAAACTCCTCGAAATCCAATGGATACATGCGCAGTTTCCGCTCTTCGGATGGGAGGGTAATACCTTCTACGTTTTCCTTGATAGAGATAAGAGAGCCGGTCTCCAGATAATCGTATCTTCCGTCCGCGACCAGATACTTGATCATCTCGCGAGCTTTCGGGAATTTCTGGATCTCGTCAAAGATAAATAGACTCTCTCTGCGGTACAGGCGGGTATTGTATTCGAGAGAAAGCGATTGGAAGAACACGTCAGGATTTGTAAAATCGTCAAAAAGATCTCGCACTTTTTTGGGCGTCTTATTAAAGTCAATAAGAATATATGATTTATACTCTTTCTTGCCAAACTCTTCCGCGACTGTGGATTTGCCGATTCGGCGAGCGCCTTCGATCAACAGCGCTTTTGTGCCGTTGGTCGTTTTTTTCCATTCGCGGAGTTTGTCGTAAATCTTTCTCTGGATTTCCATTCGTTCACCGACTTTCTGTAAAGCACTGCTCAATTATACCACATCTTTTGATAAAACGCAAGATATTATTTGCGCAATAATCTGATAAAACGCAGGATATTGTTTGCACGATAAACTGATAAAACGCAAGATATAATTTGCATAATTAGCTGATGAAACGCAGGATATGCGATCCGTGTTTCGGCGGATTGAAGGATATACCGCCCGCCTAAAAGAAAAGCGGCGGGCGGTATTTGCTGTGTTTTGTTATTCTGTAAAATCATGCCGCGGGAGGGAGATCCTTCCGTCCTGCTTCAGCTCGAAACGCAGATTGAAGGTCCGGAGCGGAGGAGTGCTTTCCCAGCTCCTGCGGTATCTGAAGGTCACGCTCTGCATGCCCGGGACAGAGGGCCGGAAGACGAATCTGACGAAGGAGGGCGCCCCGCAGAGCGCGGGCTCGGATTCCTTTCTCAGGTATTCCCTTGATTCCTCTGCGATACCTTCGGCGTGATCGGCCTCCCAGTCCCAGTCGAAGCCGGTCGAGGGATTCGTCCTGAGCTGAACGGTGAAGCAGCCTTCGGGCTCGCGGCGGAACCATTCGTGGCTGTCTCTGTCGGGGTTTAACGTAAAGACGCGTGCCTTTCCTTCGCGGACGAGCCTGCCGTAGTCGGCCTCGGTCATGACCGGCTCTTCGCATTCCATGCCGGCGAGACGGCTCGCGAAGCCGTGGTGGTTGTCGGATCCGCCGGTCTTGAGCAGGCCGTAGTTGTCCGCGTACTGATCGGCGAGCCTGTTTTCGAAATCGATCCGGCTGGCGTTGATGACCTCGACGGCGTCGACGCTTCTCGGGTAGAGCCTGATGTGATCGATGTATCCCGCCTCGCGGTACGGGTGCGCCTGGACCACGAAAGCACCTTCCGAGCGCATGAGAGCGAGCTCCTCTTTTTTCCCGAGCTCCATTATCTCGGGATGCGCCTGATACCATTCGGGAGGCAGCCCGTAGATGAGAAAATCGGTGCCCGCGTGCGAGAGCTCGACGCCGAAGAAGACCTTTATCCCGAGGTTCTCCGACTCCTTTTTCGCGTCGAAGTAATCAGAAAGATAAAAATCAAGTTTCGTTTTGTAGGGAAGATTCCTGTCGATGTTGACGTTCCCGTCGAGGAAGTGGTTCGTGACGAAGATCCCGTCGTATCCGAGTTCCCGGTAAAAGCGCATCTGCTCTCTGACGCCCGCGCCGGCGCATCTGCTCACCGGCGACGTGTGAAGGTGTGTTTCGTATCTGTACATCGCTCTTCCTTTCGGTATTGCCATGGAAATAATATGCTGTGACCCGGGCGGTTCTGAACCCCGACCGCGGTCAGGTCACCCGCCAGCCTTTTTCTTTGAGAAATTTCAGGACACCGTCCCTGTCGGGTATGACGAATGAAAAGATCCGTCCGTCGGCGGTTTCGATCTTAAGCGCGATTCCCTCCGGGGATATCGCGCTGATTTCGTCTCCGGAGATCTCCTTTACCGCGGCCTTTCTGTGCTCGAGGTCCATGAGCGCGAGGCCGGATTCAAATACGTAGAAATTCATATATACCGACTTTGAGGCAGTCATTTTTTCGTCAGTAAACATTTTTCCGGACGTTTTGTAGAGTATCTCGGATTCGAACCGCTTTTCGGCCTCGGCGGCTCTTTTGTTCATTGCTTTTTCGTAAATAAAGAGAAAAGAAAGCATAAAGAGGGAGAAAAGGGCGCCGGCAAGGACCCCGAGCAGAGCGGCGGTTTTGTCGTCGATCAGGCTCAGTATCAGATATGCCGGCAGTCCGAACAGGACTCCCGTGAACAGCGTAAGAAAAATCTTCCCTTTAATATTCATATCGGCTCCGGATAAGCGAAATATCGGTATGCCCCGGAAAAGATCTCGGTTGCGGAACGCGAAGCAGCGGACAGCCGGAAAGAATTTCCTCCGCCGTTCGGTTCTGTTGACCACCTTACTATTTTACAATAACCGGCGGGAAAAATCAATAAAAAAGAGGGAAAACATCCCGGGGAGGTTTCCGTTTTGAAAATATAATGCTGGATTTTTTCCGGGATTTATGATAAAATAATATATATGCCTTTATGGCAAGTTCACTTAAGAGAAGAATAATATGAGTTTTTCGACAGAAAACCGAAAGATGCGTCTGAACGGATTTACCGTCTACAGGCTGTTATGCGTCGCGGCGGTCGTTGCCGTCGCCGGAGCGCTCTTTTTCGCCGCGGTGACGATACACCGCCTGGCGAGGACGAGAAAACCGCAGGACCCCGACATATCCGCGCTGAGCGGTACCGGATCGCCCGACACCGAAAGGCAGGGGGCCGGGACCGATACCGCCCCGGTCTCATCGGGTGAGACTGAAGACTCGACCGACGTTGAGCCCGGGACCAGTGAGGAGGCCTCGACGACCGAGACCCTCTACGGCGACACCTCCTCGGACGAAACTTCGTCCTCCGCTCCCGCGACTACCGAAACTCCCGTGACTTCGGCTCCTCCGGTAACGACCGCTCCGCCGGTCACCACATCGCCGCCGGTCACGACGGTGACGCCGGTGATCGCCCCGGTGCCCTCGTCGCCCGTCATCCTGAAGGAGACCGCCGACATGGGGGCTGACTATCTCAAGGACATCGTCTTCCTGGGCGACTCGACCACCTACGGGATGAGGGTCTACGCCACGAAATACGTCTCCGACGACCAGATCTTCACCGGATCGGGCGGGACGCTCGATCTCTCCGAGATAGCGACGAAAAAGATCGTCTATCCGCAGACCGGGGTGGATTTCAACAAAAGACAGCAGGTCCCGATCGGCGAGGCGATCGCGAGAAAAAAGCCGAAGATACTCATCATCACTCTGGGGATCAACTTCTCGGCCGAGGCCAACGGCTGGGACGACGCCAAACTGAAAAAGTATTTCCAGAAGCAGATTTCCGACCTCTATCAGCTCGTCATGGCGAACAGCCCCTCGACAAAGGTCGTATTCCAGACCATTTATCCGACGATCGACTCGAAGGTGACCGCGAAATCGCTGAAGAACGAGCGGGTCGACCTCCGCAACACCTGGCTGCTTGAAAAATGCGAGGAGCTGAACATCTCCGTTCTCTGGAGCCATAACTACATGGGCGACGAGAACGGCCAGCTCAAGGCCGCCTTCAACACCTATCACGGCGACGGCATCCACCTGAACCCCGACGGCTTTGCCGCCGTGCTTGAATTCTGCAGAACTCACGCCGTCGGCTGAACGGCGCGGAAAGAACGGTATGACAACATGAAAAAGAACACCATCCTGAAGACCGCGGCGCTGCTCGTCGCGCTGACGATTGCGCTTCTCACCTTCGCATCCTGCGGGGAGAAGGAGGTATCCTACAAAACCGGCGTCGATCTCCCCTCGCTGACCTCAGCGCTTGAGGAGACGGTATCGAAGTCGGACAATCTCACCGACGCCACCGACGACTTCCTTGAGTTCTTCCTCGAGGTCGATCCCTCCCTCTGCGAGTCCTACACCCTGCGCATCCCCGCCGGGGCGGAATCGATCGACGAATACGCGATCTTCGAGGCCAAGACCGACGAAGACGCCGCGTCGATCCTTGAAGCCCTCACGAAATACCTGAAGGGCAGGGGAGAAGCCTGGGACGGCAGATACAACGCCTCGGAAAAGCCGAAGCTCGACAACGCCGGGACCTTCAGATACGGCAGCTACGTCGGTTACGTCATCCTTTCGACCGAAGAAAAGCCGGCCTTCCTCGCCGCTTTTGAAAAAGCGATAAAGAACTGATAAGAATCGCGCGCCGGCCGTAAGAGACCGGCTCCCCTCACACTGAAAACGTCCGGAGCCTGACATGCTTTTTTCAAGTTTTGAATTTTTACTGGGCTTTCTGCCGGCAGTCTTCCTCTGCTACTATCTGCTGCCGCCCGCGCTCAGAAATCCGGTGCTCTTCGTCTTCAGCATCCTTTTCTACGGCTGGGGGGAGCCGGTCTTTGTGTTTCTCATGCTGGCGACGCTGATCTTCGACTGGCTCTTCGGCCTCGCGGTCTCGAAGAACGCGGAAAATAAGAAAAAGAAGAAGCTGTGGCTGGTCGTATCGGTGATATTCAATCTCGGGATACTTGCCTTCTTCAAGTATTTCGACTTTTTCGCCTCGAACGTCAATGCCCTCTTTTCGCACGAGATCATCCCCGTTCTCGGCGTCTCGCTGCCGATCGGGATCTCCTTTTACACCTTTCAGGCGCTCAGCTACGTCATAGATGTATATCGAGGTGACGCATCCCACCAGAAGAATCCGCTGACCTTCTCAACCTACGTCGTGCTCTTTCCGCAGCTCATAGCCGGGCCGATAGTGAGGTACAAGGACATAGAGGGGCAGCTGGTCGGGCGGACGCATTCCTTCGCGGGATTCTCCTCGGGTGTCCGCCGATTCGTGACCGGTCTCGGGAAGAAGCTGCTCCTGGCGGATACCGCCGGCGCCTTCTTCAGATACTTCTCGTCGCTTCCCGACGGCGAAAGAGGCTGGAGCGGTGCCTGGCTCGGGCTCTTTTTCTTCTCCTTCCAGATCTACTTCGACTTCTCGGGCTACTCCGACATGGCGATCGGCCTCGGGCGGATGTTCGGCTTCGAGTTCTGCGAGAACTTCAACTACCCCTACACGGCAACCAGCGTGACCGACTTCTGGCGCCGCTGGCATATCTCGCTCAGTACATGGTTCCGGGACTACGTGTATATCCCGCTGGGCGGAAACAGAGTCGGGAAGGCGAAGCACATACTCAACCTCCTTACCGTATGGCTCCTCACCGGTCTCTGGCACGGGGCGAGCTGGAACTTCGTCCTGTGGGGGCTCTACTACTTCGTCTTTCTCGTGCTTGAAAAATACGTCTGGGGGAAGGCGCTTGAAAAGGCGCCTGCAGTCCTGCGCCGGATCTATTCCTGCGCCGTGATCCTCTTCGGCTGGTTCATATTCGCGTCTGCGGACATTTCGTCGCCCTTCGGATACCTCGCGTCGCTCTTTTCGGCGGGCGGGGAGACGTACGACATATGGCGGTCGGTCCTCATCCTGATCATACTCGCCCTGTTTTCGACGCCGCTGCCGAAGAAGCTCTTTTCGTCGGCGGTCTCAAAGCTGGGCAGGGGCAGGGAGATCGCGGTCGGAGCCGCCGTCGCGGCGATATTTCTCCTTTCCCTCGCCGCTCTCGCGGGTTCGGACTACAGTCCCTTCCTCTACACCAGGTTCTGAGGAGGCGGCATGATGAAGAAGATGGGAAAAATGAAACTGTTTGACGAAATAAAGAAATCAAGACCTGCCGACGTCATCACCGCCGCGGCATTCTGCGCGGCGATCTTCGCGCTGGCGATACTGACCTTCGCCCTTCCCCAGAAGGATTTTTCAGAAAACGAAAACAGAGCGCTCGCGACATCGGGCGGGGTGTTCGGCGGAATGAGCGCCGCGAAGGTCTTTGACGGGAGCTTTGAATCAGAGATCGCCGATCTTTACCGCGATCAGTTTCCCGCCCGCGCGCAGATGCTGGGGATCCGGGCTGTCTCCGACAGGATACTGCTTCTGGGCGAGACAGGCGGGGTCATTTACGGGAAGTCGGGGTACATGATACCGAGGCCCGACGGCGGCACAGACGCCGCCGAAAAGAACCTCGCGGCGGTGGAGGCCTTCCGCGCCGCGGTCGAAGGAGACGGAAAGACCTTTGTCTTTGCCGCGGCGCCGCGTCCGGCAGACGCGCTTTACCCCTATTATCCGGCCGGATACAGAGGCTCGGAGCTTGCCGCGGCAAGGGAGGCTGTCTTCCCCGCCTGCTCTTACGCGACCGATCTGCTTGAAGTCCTGCGGCCGTCGGTCGACGTAGGGGATTACGTCTATTACAGGACCGACCACCACTGGACGACCGAGGGGGCGTATCTCGCCTCCTGCGAGATCCTGAGGCTCCTCGGAAAGGAGCCGGTCGACCGGTCGCTCCTGACCGTCGAGACGGCGAGCGACTCCTTCCTCGGCACGACGCATTCGAAGACGCTCGATCCCTTCGCGACTGCCGACAGGATCGACTATTACCGCTTTGAGGGAGACGAAGAATACACGACACAGATCGTCGATACCGGTCGTGAATTCGACGGCTTCTACGACCGCTCCTTCCTCGAAACGAAGGACAAATATTCCTCCTTCTTCGGCGGAAACAACGGAAGGATCAGAGTGACTAAAAAAGGCGCCGGGGAGGGCGAGAGGGAGGTGCTCCTCGTCGTAAAGGACAGCTACGCCCACGCGGTGCTGCCATTCCTCGCATACTACTACGACCTCGACGTCGTCGACCCGAGATACTACATGTCGTCGGTCTACAGGACCTCGGCCGAGGACGGATGCTCTGCGGTGCTCATCCTCTGCGGGATCGACACCGTCGCCGGCTCGCCCGCCCTGGCGAGAGTCAGCTTCGGGACCGGAAAGTGAAATAAACCGCAGACAGAAAGGTGAAAGAGATGTCAGACGACAGAAAATACCCCGACAATAAGAAAAGAGGCCTCTTCGGAAAGAGGCAGAGAGACGAAGAGGCGATAAAATGCGTTTACGCCGGCCCCGATTATTTCGCCGCGAGGACGGGCAGGGTATATGCCGGTCCGGACCGCGACGGCGGTCGGAAAGACGGCGAAAACGACGCCGGGATCGAGGAGGTCTACGCCGGGCCCGAGTTTTTCGGAGAGCCGGAAGAAGTGACCGACGAAGTGACAGAGGAAGCGACTGACGAAGCGACCGGGGAAAACCCGGAGGAGGACTGCGGCGGCACGGAAGAGGCTCCAAAGGAAGCTCCGGCTCCCGCTGAGGAAGATGAGAAGTCCGAATCGGCAGCTGCCGGATCCGAAAAGGCTAAAGACGCGGATCCCCGGCCGGCTGGACCGGAATTTCCGCCGCAGACCTTCATGGCCGTCTACGCCGGGCCCGCCTACTTCAACGGGGAGAATGACAGATTAGGATTTATGTCGGTCGGCGGCTTTGCTCCGGCGCCCTTCAAAATCAGCGAATTCTGCCCCGACTGCGGCGCCGGCGCCCGTGAGGGGGACAGATTCTGCCGCTCCTGCGGCAGAAAGCTCGGGAAATGACCGAAGGCGGGCTCTTTCCCTACGCGCTGAAGAGCGCGGTCTGGGAGATTACGCTTGCCTGCTGCTTCAGATGCGCCTACTGCGGCTCGTCGGGCGGCAGAGCGAGGGAGAAGGAGCTGACGACCGACGAGTGCGTCGGCGTCGCCCGGCAGCTCGCGGAGATCGGCTGCCGCAGGGTCTCGATGATCGGCGGCGAGGTCTTCATGCGTCCCGACTGGGACGTCATTGCCGGAGCGCTGACCTCGCGCGGAGTGAAGGTCTGCGTCATAACCAACGGCTTTGCGATGTCGGACGACATCATCAGTCGACTGAAGGCGGCACGTGTCGAATCGGTGGCGGTGTCGGTCGACGGAGTGCGAGAGGTCCACGACGCTTTCCGGCAGAAAGGAAGCTTCGACCGCGCCTTCCGCGCGATCGGCTCGCTCCTCGGCGCCGGGATACCAGTTTCGGTGATAAGCGCGCTGCGCGCCGACAACGCGCCGCGTCTGCCCGAGTTTTACGAGGTGCTGAAGGACTATCGGATATTCGCCTGGCAGATACAGGCATGTTCGCCGATGGGGAACGCGGCGTCGGGAGTCAACGTTGGCTTTGACGCCGGCGAAGTGATAAGGTTCGTCGCGAAGACAGCGCGCGAGGCGCCCTTCGCGGTCGGGATCGCCGACAACATCGGCTACTACACCCCCGAGGAGGGCGGTCTGCGCGGCCGCTCCGGCGTCAGCTTCGGCGGATGTTCGGCGGGGCTTGAGGCGATCGGCATCGACAGCGTCGGGAACGTCCGTGGCTGCGAGTCGATGTACGACGACGCCTTCATCGAGGGAAATCTCCGGGAGAAGACGCTGAAGGAGATCTGGGAGGATCCCGACGCCTTCGCCTACAACCGTAAGTTTTCGCCGGATATGCTCACCGGGGCCTGCGCGAGCTGCGTATGGGGCTGCATCTGCGCCGGAGGCTGCCGGTCTTACAACTATTTTGCGAATCACGGAAAGCTATATGAGAGTCCGCTCTGTGCGAGGGCGGGCGAAAAAAAGAAGAAAGAGAGTGATAAGACGAAATGAAGGACCGGAGACTGTTTAAGATCATTCTTCTTTTTATGACCGGCGGATTCATTCTGCTTCAGGGATGCGGCGGAGGAGGGGTCCCCGCCGTAACGGCCCTGCCCGGCACGGGTGAAGACGGTGAGACCGGGACGGGAGAGCCCGCGTCGGGTGAGACCGGGACCTCCGCTCCGGAGACTCTTCCGACCGAACCCGCGGAGCAGGTTCCGTCGGTGACGGACACCTCGTATATCAGCCGCGAGCAGGGGGAATTTCCGCTGCTGGGGTATTACGGCTGGCCTTCGGTGGCGGTCGATGAGAACGACGTCACCTATGTCGTCGTCTCAAAGAGGCTTCACCATATCGATCCTTACGGCCGCGTCATGCTCTACAAAAGCTATGACAGAGGGCTTACCTGGGACGGAGGAAGCTGCATTTACGACACCGTCCTCGACGACCGCGACGCCGGAATCGTATACATGGGCGGAGGACGACTGCTCGTCACGACCTTTTCGCACGACGCTCCGCTCTATCTGAACAACACGAACGCTTCCTGGACATCCTGGCAGAAGTCGGTCAGCGCAGGGCAGCTGAAGGAACTGACCGATCTCTGGGCGTCGTCTCCCGAATCCGACCTGAAGGGCTGCTCGTCGTATATCATATCCGATGATTACGGCGAGACCTGGTCGGGGCGGCATCTCATGCCTCTGACCGCTCCGCACGGGCCGTCGATGATGAACGACGGAACGCTGATCTATCTCGGAGTACCGAAGGCTCCCGAATTCGCGACCGGAAAAAAACTTGAGTCGGGGGTTTACTGCTACGTCAGCACCGACCGGGGAGAGACCTTCTCGGAAAGATCGAAGATCGACGTCGATCCGGAATACAAAGCCTGCGAGGCATACGGAATACAGCTACCGGACGGCACCGTTGTCGCCACGGTGAGGACCGGCGATCTCTCCACGCTCTGTTTCCGGTCTGTTGACGGAGGATACACATGGACCGAAGCCGAAAAGGTCACCTACGGCGCTCCGGCGCACCTCGTCCTCTCGGCTGACGGGCGGACGGTCGTGATGTCATACTCGAAGCGGAAGGACACGACCGGGCAGTGCGTCAGACTCAGCACCGACGGAGGAGCGAGCTGGGGTAAGGAATACTATCTCAGCAGGCCGGCCGGCACTGCGGACTCGGATCTCGGCTATCCGGCCACCGCTAGATATTCCGACGGTTCCTTCATTACCGTCTACTACCAGAAGTGGAAGAACGACAGAAAGCCCTGTCTGATGAGAACGCTCTGGACGCTGTCATAATGACACTTTTTACCCTCCTGTGCAATACCCTGCAAGTCAGTTGAAAAAACACACAGAGGACGAACATATGGCTGTCCGTCCTCTCCGTGGGCACTGTTAAACTAAAACATCCTTATGAGAACCGCGCCGAAGGGCGGTTTTTCATTTCTTACTGGCTCTCGTTCAGTATCCTCATCGCCTCGGTGTAGCCGTCAAATCCCCGGCCTTTTACGTAGGCGGCGCAGACCGGGCGGACGAAGGAGATCCGCCGGAATTCCTCCCGGGAGTCGGGGTCGGTCAGATGGACCTCGACGGCGGGAATGCCGACGGCGGCAAGGGCGTCGCCCGGCGGTCTCAAGGTCGCCGAGCGGCCTTCTGATCTCGTAAACCCTGCCGTTCTGCCGCAGCGGAAGTTTGTTTTCGGGCCGTGTCACGACACCTCCGCCCGTCGCGATTATCACCCCGGATATGCTCACCGGGGCCTGCGCGACATGCGAGATGGGCCCCGTCTGCGCCGCCGGCTGCCGGTCCTACAACTATTTCGCGAATCGCGGAAAACTCTACGAGAACAAGCTCTGCGCGCGAGCAAGCTCCGCGCGAGAGCCGGAAAAATCCGAATAATCGGTCCCTTTTTTTGTAAAGAAGAAAAAATGTCATCAAACGCTTGCATTTGATGACATTTTTTGATATAATATAATAGATAACTCAGAAAGGAGACAGATATTATGGCAAACACTTTGGTGCAATTCCGTACAGACGAAACCTCAAGAATCAAAGCGATGTTGATTTGTGAGCAGCTTGGCATAGATCTTCAAACATATATGCGTATGTGTATTTCACGACTGATTTCCGAAAACGGCATTCCCTTCAGTATGAAAGTGCAGGACTCGTCCGGGAACAAAGGCATTCTTGCGCTGCGTGAGATGGGAAGGATTTCCGCCGAAAAAGGAAATGCAGAAATGACCTTGGAGGAGATCAACGCAGAAATTGCGAAAGCCAGAAAAAGCTTTGATGCGATGAACGGTGCGGGTACAGAATGAGATTTTTCGCTGTCATTGATACGAATGTGCTCGTCTCAGCAGCCATGAAACCCGAATCCGTGCCCGGTAAGGTGTTGGAACTGGTGTTGGACGGCTTGATCATTCCCATCTTCAACAAAGCGATCATGAAAGAATACCGCAACGTTTTGTTGCGACCGAAATTTGCTTTTTCCGAGCAAATTGTAACGGACATTCTAAACGAGATGTCAGATCGCGGCATTTGCGTCGACGCCGAACGGCTTACCGTTGATCTGCCGGATCCTAAGGATATTGTGTTCTATGAGGTCGTGATGGAGGAACGCAAGGAAGAAGACGCCTATCTCGTAACCGGAAACATCAGGCACTTTCCTAATAAGCCGTTTATCGTAACTCCGAGGGAAATGATAGATATCATTCTGGAAGCTGTTGGATGAGTCAGACAAAACAGCTGATATAAAGATTTTTTCAACACCCTGTTGACAAAAAAAAAAATAGTATATAATGATATCAGGATATTTGTATATCTCATTCAAATAACGTGAGAGGCATTGTTCGGACGGTGAAAAAGCCCGGGCAGGCCTTCCGTACGCCATATCATGAAAACAGACCGGGACCGGCCGGAGGTAATGCAATGAAAAACAAAGCTGTTTTAAGAATACTTGTCGCAGGGTTGATTGTATCGGTGCTGCTGAATGCGGTTGCCTGCAGCAATATGATCAATAAAAAACCGAATCCCGCGGGTGTGATTCTGAATGGTTCGGAACAGTTGTCCGGCAGCCCGGATCAGATCACCGCTTCCGCTCCGGATGAAGAAATGACTGCCCCCGATAATAACGGAGTTGAAGACACTTCCGGGGAGCCTGCTCAGAATATTATTTCCGCATCGCCTTATATCGTTCCCAATAATGTTTATAACGCATGGAAAACAAATGACGGGTCTTCACCGGAAATAATCGGTTTTCTCAACAGCATAATCGAAAACGGATATATGAGCCCGACCGGGGATCCGGCATCCGGCTCGCTCACGCTTACGATGACACCGGGGCAAGATATTACCGCTCAATACGGACTTGCCGACTATACTTCCGAGGCGATGAAAAAAGCCGGGTTTACGACTTTATGGGTAAATGCGGGTTGTTTTGTAAAGATCAATGACGTGGCATACAAACTCTGCCGTTACATGTATGATGAGTTGAAGTTTGCCTGCCCGATAGATACTGACGGCGACGGAAGATACGAGATCCTTTATTATTTTGAATTCGGCAACGTCGGCTCCGCCGGTAATCAGCTAAGGCTTCTTGATCCGCAGAAAGGCAATGACGTATTTCTGGCAGACGATATATTTGCCATGGATCTCACTCCGGAATACGCTGATAACGGGGATATCGTCAACGTCAGTCTTTCGGGTAAGAGCGTTAAGGACATGATATCCTCCGGCGCCACCTGGCATATAAACGAGGATAAGGATATTCTGGCGCAGAGAGGTCCTTCTCCCTGGATGCTGCACGCAAATTCAAAGCCCGTAACAGACGAAGTCAGGACTGAGATCGAAGAAATGCGTCGGATCCTCAAGAGAGACGGATATACGACGACTACCGACGGCCGGAAATCAGGAGATAATATCACATTTACAGAGGATATTATAAACTATACACCGGATACCTTTAAGGTCGTCGGAGACTGCACTCTTAACGGTAAAGGATTTGCGATTATACTGGGCAGTATCGGTTCAAACAGTTATCTCTTCTTCTTTGATAAACAGAGCGGGACCTTTTACAGACCTAATTTAACCGGCATCGGTGATATCTGGATGGCAAAACCCGTTGACATAAACGGCGACGGAAATCTTGATATCGTTTATTACGGACCGGAGAGTGGTTCTAATGTATATAGATACAACCTGGTGGTTTATGATCTGGCAAACAATAAGGCGCAGGTTATCGCCCGTACAGGATACAAGAGGCTTCCTGTTACATATGATAAGGACCATGTTTACCTGGGCGGAGTAGATGTGGTTGAATATTTTAAAACCCTGGTTGTTCCTACCAAAGATTACTATGCTTCTTAAACAGTACCTGAAACTGCAGCAGCGGTTCTTTTAGAAAACGGTACAGAGGAATCCCCGATAACAAGATAGAAAAACGTTTGCCCCCGGGAGTGACTCTCATTATGCTTGCGAGAGTCGGCCCCGGGGGCGGTTTTTTCGTATCTGCTTACAGATCCCTCAGTATCCTCATCGCCTCGGTGTAGCCGTCAAATCCCCGGCCTTTTACGCAGGCGGCGCAGACCGGGCGGACGAAGGAGATCCGCCGGAATTCCTCCCGGGCGTCGGGGTCGGTCAGATGGACCTCGACGGCGGGAATGCCGACGGCGGCAAGGGCGTCGGCGATCGCTACGCTGGTGTGGGTGTAGGCGGCGGGATTGATGACGATGCCGTCATACTTTCCGTAGGCCTCCTGTATCCGGTCGACGATCGCTCCCTCGTGATTCGACTGAAATATCTCTACACCGACGCCGAGCCCGGCGGCGGCGTTTTTTATATGGTCGACGAGGTCGGCGTATGTCCGCCTGCCGTATATATCCGGCTCGCGGATGCCGAGCATGTTGATGTTCGGGCCGTTAATCACCAGTATTTTCAAGGTAGTCCCTCCATATCCTTTCCGCCGCCTCCCGGGGCGTCCCGTTGTTCATTATGAGCGCGTCGCGGAAACTTTCGTATGCCGCTCCGCGTTCGGCGAGAAGCTTCCCCGGGCCGCCCGGCCCCGCGGAAAGGGGTCGGCCGGCGGTCTCAAGTTTGCCTAACGGCCTTCTTATCTCGTAAACCCTGCCGTTCTGCCGCAGTGGGAGTTTGTTTTCGGGCCGTGTCACGACACCTCCGCCCGTCGCGATTATCACGCCGGTACGGCTTCCGGCGGCCCGGACGGCGGCCGACTCGAGCCTTCTGAAGGCCTCCTCGCCTTCCTCTTCGATGATGCGCCCCGCCGGCCTGCCGTCATGCTTTTCGATCTCTTCGTCGGTGTCGACGAGGACTCTTCCCGTCATTTTCGCCAGCGCCCTGCCGACCGCCGTCTTGCCGCTGCCCGGCATGCCGGTGAGGACGATGTTCGAGGAAGAGCGCGAGATCTCCCGGAAAATCCTTTCGATCTCCCCGTCGGGGATCTTTTCCCCCGAGAAGAGCTCCGCCGACCTTTTCGCCTGCGCGACGAGCATGCAAAGGCCGCCCGCCGTCTTTATCCCGCGCTCCTTCGCGTCGGATAGGAGCTTCGTCAGCCGGGGATTGTAGATAAGATCGATCACGGCCGAGAGGGAGGGGAAGACCGAGAGGTCGACCGGCGATGCCCCGCAGTCGGGGTACATCCCGACCGGCGTGCAGTTGACGAGGATGTCGGCGTCGGCGTGCTTCGCCAGATTTGTGTAGTTGTCCTCCCCAGACCGCGATATCACCGCGATCTCCCGCGCGCCCTGAGTTTTCGCGCAGTACGCTACCGTCTTCGACGCGCCTCCGCTGCCGAGTATGACTGTCTTCCTGCCGGCGAAGGAGATCCCGGCGCGCTCCGCCAGATAAAGGAATCCGTAAGGATCGGTGTTGTATCCGAAAAGTCTTCCGTCGCGCGCGACCAGGGTGTTCACCGCTCCGATCTCCGCCGCGAGCGGAGAGGGGGTGCAGTATTTCATCGCCTCGGTCTTGTAGGGGATCGTGACGTTGAGTCCCCCGATATCCCCGCGCGACAGGAAGGCGGGCAGCTCGCCGGGAGCCAGCTCAAATAGGCGGTAGTCGGCTCTGCCGAGGAGTCTGTGTATCTCCGGGGAGAGGCTGTGGCCTAGCTTTCCGCCGATCAGACCGTATATCCCGCCGCTCATGAGGAGCTTCTGGCCCCGGGATCCCCGGATCCTGTCCCGGATGAGCTTTCCTTTTCTGACTTATCCCCCTCGGCGGGCAGCCTTCTCTCCGCCCTCAGCTCCTCCTGCCTCTCGCGGCTGAGCGAGAGGACGCATGAGAAGAATCTGCGGGCGTAGGGAGCGAGCTCTCCGCTGTTTTGCTCTGCCGCCGAGAGGATCTCCTCCTCTCTCGCCGCGTCGCGGGTCGGGAGCCCGAGCAAGCTTTTGTATTCCGCCGCCGCGGCCGACAGCTCCATCCTCTCGATGAAGAGGGCGAGCATTTCGCGGTCGACGGCGTCGATCCTTTTTCTTGTTTCAGACAGTTCCAAGTCCTTTTTCCTCCAGGATGATATCGAGGATGACGGCTGCCGCCGCAGCCTCGACGGCGGGCACCGCGCGGAGAGCGACGCAGGGATCGTGGCGGCCGCCGACCGAGATCTCCGTCTCTGTCATAGTCGACAGATCGACCGTCTTCTGCGGCTTCGATATCGACGGAGTCGGCTTGAAGGCGGCGCGGAAGACGACGGGCATGCCGGTCGTGATCCCCCCGAGGATCCCGCCGCAGTTGTTGGTGTCGGTCACGACGGCTCCGTCTCTGACAGAGAAGGGATCGTTGTTTTCAGAGCCCCTCAGGGCAGACCCCGCGAAGCCGGATCCGAACTCGATCCCCTTGACGGCGGGTATGCCGAAGACGGCGGAGGCGATGCGGTTCTCGATCCCGCAGAACAGCGGCGAGCCCAGTCCCGCGGGAAGTCCGGTGACGGCGCACTCGACGGTTCCCCCGACCGAATCGCCCTCCGCGGCCGCCTTTTTTATCTCACTTGCGATATCCCGCCCGCGGTCTTCGTCGATGACGGGAGGCCTGCGGGATGCGGCAAGCTCAAATAGTTCTTTTGAGGGATAAAGAGGGAAGGGGAGATCCCGCGCGCCTCCGGCCGACGCCAGGTGGGCGCCGGCGTATATCCCGCGCCGCGCGAGCAGCTGCTTCGCGATGCCGCCGGCGACGCAGAGCGGCGCGGTCAGGCGGCCCGAAAGATGTCCTCCGCCCCGCAGATCGGTATCCTTTCCGTATCTGAGCGGGGCAGTGTAATCTGCGTGCCCGGGGCGCGGGGTGTTCGCGAATCCGCTGTTGCCGTAGTCGCCGGGACGGGCGTCTTTGTTTTCGATCAGGGCCGTGAGCGTCGATCCTGTCGTGACGTCCCGGTCAAGTCCCGAGATAAAGACGGGCTCGTCGGGCTCGCGCCTGCGCGATGACAGCTCCCCGCCGGGAGAGCGCCTCGCGAGGAAGGCGCGGAGCTCGTCGGTGTCGATCTTCTCGCCCGCCGGCAGACCGTCGACGCTTACTCCGACCGACGGGCCGTGCGAGGTCCCGAATATGGTGACTTTGAGTTTTCTTCCGAATTCAGACTGCATTCGTCTTTCCTCCGATCAGAGCGAGGTCCTCAAAAAACGCGGGGTATGACTTGCCGACCGCTTCGGCGCCCGTGATCCGGACGCCGCGGGGGCAGAAGAGTCCGGCGACGGCAGCCGCCATGACGACGCGGTGGTCGCCGCAGGCGTCGGCGATGCCTCCTGACAGCCTCCCGCCGCGCACCGCGATGCCGTCGGGGAGCTCGCGGGCCTCCCCGCCGAGGGCGTTTATGAGCGAGGTCACCGAGGCAAGCCTGTCGCTCTCCTTGAGCCTGAGCCTCGATCCGCCGGTGAAGACCGATTCGCCCTGTGCGAAGGCGGCGGCGACCGCGAGGGCGGGGAGCAGGTCGGGAGTGTCGGAGATGTCGGCGCGGACGGCGGTGAGGCCGCTTTCGGGCGACGAGACGGTTGTCCCGCCGCCGTCATCCGTCTCGACCTTCGCGCCGAAGAGGCGGAGGAGATCGGTGATCCGCCGGTCTCCCTGAGGTGAGCGGGGATCTAGCCCGGTCACCGTCACGCGGCCTCCGATCGCTCCTGCGGTCAGGAAAAAGGCCGCTGCCGACCAGTCGCCGCCGGCTCCGGCCGATCCGGGAGAGAGGAGTCTGTGTCTTCCGCGGACGGCGTATCCGCCGTCGGTCTTTCTTATGTCCGCCCCGAACAGGCGAAGAGTATCTGCAGTCATATCGGCATATGGCGCCGATTCAAGCTTCGTCGTCAGTTCGATCCTGCTCTCCCCGGGGGTGATAGCGAGAGCGGTCAGCATGCCCGAGACATACTGCGAGCTTATGTTGCCGGGGAGTTCGTATACCCCCGGCCTCAGCCGGCCGGTCATCCGCAGCGGCAGCCTTATTCTTCGGGAGATGTCTTCCGAGTCCGCGTCAGAGGGCGTCATACCGTATTCGAAGCACACGCCGCCGGTCCTCATCGCAGAAATGAGAGCGCCGAGCGGCCGCCCGGGCAGCCTGCCCGATCCGGTAAATGAGCCGGCGCCGAGGAGGGCGGAGGCGACGGGAAGCATGAATCTCAGGACGGTCGCGCTCTCTTTGCAGTCGAAGAGGGAAAACCCTTCGGGAGCCTCGCCGGGGATGATCCGGCAGACCTTCCCGTCGGAGTCGACACGTGCGCCGAGCGCACGAACGCAGGATACTGCCGCGCCGACGTCGTCCGACGGGGAAAAGCCGCCGATGACGGTGGGGGAGCCGCTGAGCGCGGCGCATATGATTAGTCTGATAAGTTCGGATTTCGATCCCGGAGCGGCTACCGAACCTTCGGGCCTCGACAGAGACGGAGTGACAGCTACGTCCATTCAGCCCTTCCCCCTCTTTCCGAGTTCTATGATCCGCTCAAGTTCTCCGGCGGGTATCTCCTTCAGGACGCACCGGCCGATCCTTTCGGGGATGGCGAGCGTCAGCCTGTCCCCCGACCGCTTCTTGTCCGACATCGCCGCGGCGGCGAGAGAGGCCGCAGTATAATCGGTGTCGGCCGGCAGCCGGTATCTTTCAAGCGCCGCCCCGACGAGGGATGCCGTCCCGGGGTCTGTGATCCCCAGTTTTTCTCCGGCGCGGCAGATGACCGCCGTCCCGGCAGCGACGGCGAAGCCGTGCGGGACCGAGAATCCGCTGAGTTTTTCGATCGCGTGGCCGACGGTGTGACCGAGGTTGAGCAGCCGGCGTTCGCCGGCCTCGAATTCGTCCTTTTCCACGACGGCGCCCTTGAGGGCGACGCAGCGTTCGATGACGGCGCCGCAGCCGCCGGGGCCGACTCCGCCCGAGATCGAGGCAAAGAGATCCGGATCGAAGAGGACGGCGGTCTTTAAAGCCTCGGCCATGCCGGCCGAAAAATGCTCCGCCGGGAGTGTCGCGAGGGTGTCGGTGTCGCAGATGACGAGAGAGGGCTGCAGAAAGGCTCCTGCGAGATTCTTGCCGCCGCGCAGATCGACCGCCGTCTTTCCGCCGACCGAGGAATCGACGGCCGCCAGCAGCGTCGTCGGCATCTGGACATATCTGATCCCGCGCATGTATACCGCCGCGGCGAAACCGGCAAGATCGCCGGTCACTCCGCCGCCGAGGGCGACGACGAATGAGTTCCGGTCGAGGCCTTCGGATGCCATGAACTCGAGTATGTCCGACAGAACGCCCAGGTTTTTGCTTTTCTCCCCGGCCGGAAAGACAAAGGGGGAGGGACAAAAGCCGGCGCCCCGGAGCGACGAGAGCACACGCTCAAGGAAGAGCGGCGCGACGTTCGAGTCGGTGACGACGGCGCATCTGCCGGAGGTGGGCGGCAGAGCATGCCTTATCATTTCACCGCAGCGGTCGAGAAGACCGCCGCCTACGGCGACGTCGTAGCCCGCCCCGGCGTTTATTCTGATCCTTCCGTATTCCGTCATCTGTCCCGCCTTCTTTTTTCAGGATATGCCTCGCGCGGAAGCAGCCGTTATTCCGCCTTTGCAATATAATTATACCACACAATGCGGGTTTTTCAACCTTTTTGCGGTTTATTAATTGATTTGCGAATTTGAAAATGATATAATAAACTATCTAAATTCTTTAAAAAGGCGGGGATCGGGTCCTTTTCGGTCCCGCCGGAGGGTATATGAGCGGAACCGGGTCAAAGAGCAGTTCATTCACTTCCTTCGGCTATATCATTATTGCCGGAGTTCTTACGCTGAGTCTCTCGGCTTGCGGAACTTACGTTGGATCGCTGATAAGAAAAAACGGGATCGATACGAAGGCGTACGGCTGGTATGCCGCCGCGATCCTTGCCGGAGTCGGACTTGTTTTCGCCCTTCTCGTGCTTGCGGGGATACTGCAGGTCAGGAAGATGCGCGAAGTCAAGGTGGCCAAGGTCAGGGAATATATGATGCAGCGCAGGGACGAGGTTCGTGGGAACTTCAAAAGATCCAAAAGAAAGCTTCATTTCCTTGCGGTCTGCATAATAGTATACGAGTCTCTTTTCGGCGTCTGGGCGGCGGCGATCGCTTTTGCCGGCGGCTTTACCGGGACGGTGCTTCTGAATATCGCGGCGTTTGCTCTCTTCTGTGCCCTGATCCCGAGGATCGGACTGTTCAGGTCAAAGCCCGAACTTCCGCAGACCGTTTCGAAGGAGGACTTTCCCGAATTCTACGCGCTGGCCGAACGCGCCGGAAAAGCGGTGGGGTCCCGTGCTGACATCGGGATCGTGTTTGAGACCGGATGCAACGTCACGGTCATGAGCGCCGGAAAAAAAGCCCTGCTTGTAATATCGGCGCTCGCGGCGGACATTCTGGACAGAGACGAATTCTATCAGATAATGCTCCATGAGATGGCCCATGCCTCCGGACTCGGTTTCCGTGACAAACTCGCGGACCGGACCGCGCGGAGACTCGACACGGTTCCAGAAGGCTTTTTCTCAAAGTTCGCTTTTTTGCTTTTCATGCTTCCCGATTCGGGATTCATTATCGAGAAAAGCGTATATCTTTCACTTTCGGAGATCCTCGAGGAGCAGTCGGCGGACGGAGCTCTGCTGAAATACGGCGATCCCGAAAAGGCCTCGACCGCGCTGGTCAAGACCTCCATGTGGGACTTTTTCGGCTTGCGCAGAAACGATTATCTCGAACCCGTCTATAAGAGCGAGACTCCTCCGGAGCATCCGGTGACCGCCGAGGCGGCCGCTTTCCGGAAAGCCTGCGAAGAAAACTTCTCCGAGTGGATCGGCGTTCTGGAGAAGGAGATAGAGTCGAGGTCGGCGACCCATCCCGTCATGAGGGACAGAGTCGCCGCTCTGGGCCGCAGCCTGTCTGACATAAAGCTCGTCCTCCCCGGACCGGCGGATGATGACGGGTACCGGAAAGAGTGCGCGAAAGCTCTCGAAGCGGTCGACAGGGAGTGCTTTGAACATTTCTCTCATCAGAACTATCCGGATGTCAGACGCGACAGGTATCTTGAGCCGCTGGAAAGGATCGCCGAGTGGGAAAAGGGCGGGAAAGAGACCGATCCCGAAAAACTGCCCGACATCTGCGAGGATCTCTTCGCGCTCTGCAGGCCGAAGGACGTCGAGGAAGCCTGCGACCGGATCCTGGCGGAATACTCCGAGGATCACGATATCGCTCACGCGCTTTTCCTCAAGGGGACGCTGCTCCTCGGACGCCTTGATCCGGCGGGGATCGATCTGCTCTACCGCGCCGAGGAGGCAAATTCGAACTACACCGACAGCGCGCTCGACATGATCGGACGCTTCTGCTGCCTTCTCGGGCTTGAGGACAGGCTTGAGGAATATCGCGAAAGATCGGTCGGGATCGCTCAGGAGCATATCGACAAAAACTCGAAAGCCGACTGCCTGCTGCCCTCCGACCGCCTTGAGCCCGAAGCGCTGGAAGGCGGAATGCTCGGGGAACTCACGGATTATTTCGTTTCGACCGGAGAAGGGACTCTGGACAGTATCTATCTTGTCAGAAAAATCATCACCGATGATTTCTTCACCAGCGCCTTTGTTATAAAGTTCAAACCAGGGGTGTCAAAGGAACGGAAGAACAGGGTGATGCACGCCTTCTTTTTGCGGCTCGATACAGCCTATGACTGGCAGTTCAGCCTTTTCGAATATGATAAGACCACCGCCGCCGCCGTAAATAAAATCAAGAACTCACGCGTGTGGCAGGATAACGGAAGCCCGGTCAAGGAGGACAGGTTATGAAGAAAAGCAGAATCTGGATAATCCCTCTGGCGATATTTCTCGTTTTCGCGGTCGCCGGGGGAGCCGTCTTCGCGGTAATGTATACAAAGAGCATGACCGATCTCAGAGCTTCGGCGTGGAGATCGGCGGAAGCTATGTTCGGCGAATGGACGGAGATCGTCAGAAAGATAAAAACGCTTGAGTCGGACAGGGAAAGGGAATTCAGCGTCGAGGCCGGACTTGACATTCCCGGCGAAATGGCCGGACTGGGCGAAAGCCTTAAAGTCACGGCAACAGCCGTGAGGGATACCGGGGGATCCGAGTCAGTTACGGTTTCGCTGGCAGGAAAGGGAGATCCCGCCCGCGCCGGAGTCATGCTTTCGAAGGATAAGCACCTGACGGTCGCCGCGACGCTGCCCGACGGAAACAGGCAGTCGGTCGGTTTTGACGTCCCGGGCTGCGCCGACGCTTTCCGAAAGTCGCGCTTCAACCCGGAGGTCGATCCCGAGTCGCCTTTTGACGAAGAGACCTTCGGCGCCGTCCTCGACTTCTTCGAGTGGGTCGAGGCGGCGCTTACCGGGAAGGAGATCGAGGTCTCGGAGGAGGACAGGAAGACGGCGGAGGAGATCGGGAAGGTCATCCGCGACCTTCTTGAGGATCTCTCGAAGCTTCACGAGACCGAAAAAGAAAACACCGGCAAGTTATTCGCGCCTGCCGCCCGCGTGACCGTGAGGCTGTCGAACGAAAAGCTGAACGAAGCGATAGAACTCATAAAGGAGGCGGCGTCGAACGAATCGGTGAGGAAGCTGATCCTGTCATACGCCTCGATGCTGAACGCGCAGGGCGTGCAGGGCGGCGAGTCGCAAGGCAATGAGTCGCAAAGCGATATTGAAAAAGCTCTGTCCGACCGGATCGACGAAGTGCTTGATAAGATCGGGGATTTTGTCCGTGAGTCGAAGATCTCCCTCACTCTCGAGGCCGAGATAAAGGAGGGGAAGATAACCTCCGCCCTGATCAGAGTACCCTTCGAGCATGAGTTTGAGACGCCCGACGGCGGCGGGGAGAAGGAACACGAAGCGGTGCTCAGCCTTCGCGCCGACTACGACTGCGACGGGAAAAAGAAGCTGACCGCCGAGTTCGACGCCTGCAACGGCGGGAATCTGAAATACAAAGTGTCCGCGGTATACCTGGCGGAAGACAGAGATGACGGCGCCGGAAAGGTGTGGAGCCTGACTCTCGAGGAGGATGAGGAGCCGGGGCCCGGAGAGGACGAAGAAGCCGGGTATCACGAAAAGGTAGAAATAAAGCTTGAATATGACTCGGAAAGCGCGGAATACCGGCTGACGGCCGACGGGACCGAGTTTATCGCCGGGACTTTCAGGTCTGACGACAGCAGCCTCGAATTCACCGTCGGACGGGCGAATCTGACCGCGAGGAGCGAGCTTTTCGTCTACGGAAAGGGACTGTCCAAGACCGAGAAGCCGATAGCCGCCGTCGATATTTTCACTCTCCGCGTCGCGTCGGGAGACGAAGGTAAGACGGAGACGGAGAGGGACGGGCTCTTCGGCGACGAAGGGGAGATGCCTCTCTTTGAGCTGACCGACGGCGATCTTGAAAAGATCACCGGAGAGGACGGTGTCATCCTCTCGCTCGGCGGATTCCTGACCGAATCCTTCCCGCCCGCGGTCGACGCGAACAGCTTTTACACGATAGAGGGCTATCCGGTGGAGCCGAAAAGCACGGCGGAGAAGCGGGCGAGGACGGTGCTCGGCGCCTATGTCGGATACCTTAACGGTCTCGGATCCGGCGCGATAACGAATGAGAGCTGCTACGCGCATCTCTTTGACAGCGAAAGTGCCCTCTGGTTCATTCTTACCTTTGACGGAAAGACGGCGAACATATATCCCGCCGTCTCGCTCGACGGGGTCGATCTTACAGGCTGCCACACCGCGTCGCTGAGCGACGGCGTGATGACGATCCACCACTGGAAGGACACGACGCCTCACATAGACTGCGGCGAGGAGATATACACTCAGAACACCTGTTCCGAATGCGGGCTCGTGATAAAAACGACGACGGGAAAATACAAAGAGCACGAATACTCGGGCGGAGGTTTCATCGACACCGCCAGCATGCTGAACTCCGGGAAAAAGGTGACGGCTTATCTGCGGCAGTGTCCGAACTGCGGCAGAAGCTGGCTGTCTCTTGAAAAGATCAGCTATGAGTATGAAAATATCCAGGGTGAGGAGTGGCTGGTGTCTGCCGGGCATGACAACGACGGCATCACGAACCTGTCGACCGAGAAGATACTGAACATCAACGGGCCGGATCCCGGAGGGACGTCGACGGTAAAGATCCCCGACGGCGCGCTTTTCCAGAACGGCGTCGATATCGGAGCGATATATTTCGGAAAGAACGTGAGATCGATCGGCGCACGGGCCTTCAGCGGTCTGACCGATCTGAAGGCGGTGATGCTGCATCCCGGGATAGAATCGATCGGGAACGGCGCCTTTGAAGGCACGAGGCTCGAGACGATCTATTTCTGCGGCACCGAGGCCGAGTGGAAGGCGGTTTCGCTGAACGGAAACGAGCGGCAGCTGGCAAACGTGAAGATCGTCTTCGGCTGCGCCGACAATCCCTCGCTCCTCAGAAGTTACGCGGAATCCAACAGCGTGATACTGAAAAGGTCGCTCGGCTTCGATTCGGTATACGAGAAAACGAGACAGAAGGTGAAATCGGCGGCAGGCACCCAGGCGGGAGTCTCGGCCATTGAGTTTTCGGGCGGAGACTGGCTGACCAGCAATCAGGTAGCCTATGACCGCGTGACCGGCAGGATCGCCGTGATGCACGGCTACCGCTGCCACGTCTACGACAGCCGCACCTGCGCGGAGATCGGGATGATACCCGGCTATTCGATCCACGCGATAGCCGCCGGGGACGGGTTCCTGGCGGCCCTGGAGGATGTCGTCGAAGGCGGCAGGGACCTGACCGTCATCACGCTCTACGATATGGGGACCCTTTCGGAAACGGGAAGGATCCGGCCTTCGGCAGATACTTTCAAAAACGGGGACAAGTCGTTCTCCATCGCGATCTGCAACTTCAGGCTGTTCGGGATGCCGCCCGAGGCTGATCCCTTCTACGTCGATCTGAAATCGAACGAGGCGGGAAAGATCGTCAAGAGCATGAGGATCATGCTTAAGACGGTCGGGACCGGCGGTTTCGAATGCATCTCGGCCGGTGAAGACGGGCGTTTCGTCTACATGAAGGCGCAGAATCTCATCCTGACGGTCGACACCCTGACTCTGCAGCTGGAGAAGGGGGAATTCGCGCCTGCGGGGGCGGACAGCGCCCTTCCCGAAGGATCCGGAGCGGCGCTCATCCGCTCGGAAAAGGAGATCGTTGACGTCGCGGGAAAGACCGAATCTGGCGGAAAGATCGTGACGCATCTGCACTTCGGCCCCGAAGGCGAGGTCCTCGTTCCGGCGAAGAACGTCATAACCTCTCCGCCGGCAGGATATACTCCCTGGGACGTGGTTTACATGTCGGGCGGCACCGCGGTGTACACGGCGTACAACTCGTCCTACGGATTTGTGACGGTCTTCTCGGCCTGCGGAAGGACGAAGACGCTGTCGGCGGTCGCCGAGTCGGTCATGCCTCTCGGAGACGGACGCTTCCTCATGTGGTCTGCCGGCGCCCGCGGGCTGATCATCGTTGATACGAACAAGTGAGCGAGCAGGAATAAAGCTCGGAAGAAGAAATCGCTGAAGACAAAGATTAGAGATCCCGGGAGAAAGGCCGCTGCGCGGTGTCTCCCGGGATTTTCAGCGAAATGGACAACTTTTTGGCGATTTTTTATTGAAAATCACGCTTTTTTGTAAAATTTACATTTGTGAAATATTTTATTCACCTTATGAACACAATAAAACGATAGAATAAAAAAGATAATCTGAAAAAGTGTCAGCAATAATATGATTTCAATTATTTATGAAAGGATACAACCATGACAATTAAAAAAGCAGCTCTGGCGATTCTTTCGATTGTTCTTGTGCTGTCTATGCTGCCGTTGTCCGTATTTGCGGATCCGGCAGATGACACGGGAACCCGAACTGTTCCGCAAACAAAAGCACAGCTGACGGTCGCATCCAACGGCAACAGCGGTATTGTAACAGTTTACGACGACTATAGCGTCAAAGCCGAGCTTCCCGCCGGAGATGTCGACAAGGCAACGGTTACGATCACCGCGATGCTGGAAAACGTCGCAAGCCTTGGCATCGCAGGCAGAAGAGAGCATTCGATCACGGTCAATACCGGACTTACCGGTACTGTCAATCCCGTGACTTACTTTGCAAATCTTTACAATTTCGGCGGCGCGACCGTCAATGTGACGGTAGACAAGACGAACTCACTTGCCTATGCTCTTGCCGGAGGCGAAAATGTAATCACCGGCACGACCGACGAGGCGGCCGCGAGAGCCGCATGGCAGGCGCTCACAAGTCATGTGACCACATCCACGCAGGCGGCTGACGACAGCTACATCGTTCTGGCCAACGGATCCTGGATAAAGGTCGGGACCGAGTATCTGCGCTTTGAGGACAACTATGAAGGAAATCTGAAGATAGACGGTCTGTCCGATCTTTCGGCTTTCGATGAAGCGGTGAGAGCGGCTCTGTATCTTGACACAGTCGAGGATCAGGGCGACAAGCTCACCGTGCTGCTCAAAGCCGGAACCGCTCTGGCAGTCGGCAGCAGCGTCGCGACTCTCAACGGAGACTACGTGATAGAGATCACGATGGGCACCAACGTGAAGGGACTCCTGACCGACGGACTGCTTACCGGCATCAAGGACGGCGGCAATGTCAATCAGATGCTGCTGCACGCGGTAACGCTCATTGACGATATTGCCGGAGCCGTCGACACTGACGGATCGATCGACATTGCGCTTTATCCATACGAAGAGCCCGAAGAAGAGGATTTCAAGGCGAAATTCATCGTTGAGTCCAACGGCAACAGCGGATCGGTAACGGTATACGGAGACTACGGCTTCAAAGCCGAGCTTCCCGCCGGAGAAGTTGACAAGGCGGCCGTTACGCTGACAGCGATACTCAAGAATGTCGCCAGCCTCGGTGTAAACGGCAGAAGAGAGCATTCGATCACGGTCAATACCGGACTTACCGGCACCGTCAATCCCGCGACATATTTTGCAAATCTTTATGGCTTCGGCGGCGCGACCGTCAATGTGACGGTAGACAAGACGAACACACTTGCCTATGCTCTTGCCGGAGGCGAAAATGTAATCACCGGCACGACCGACGAGGCGGCCGCGAGAGCCGCGTGGCAGGCACTTGCAAGCCACGTGACCACATCCACACAGGCGGCAGACGACAGCTACATCGAGCTGGCCAACGGATCCTGGATAAAGGTCGGGACCGAGTATCTGCGCTTCGAGGACAACTATGAAGGAAATCTGAAGATAGACGGTCTGTCTGATCCGGCGGCACTTGATGAAGCCGTGAGAGCGGCTCTGTATCTTGACACAGTCGAGGATCAGGCCGACAAGCTCACCGTGCTGCTCAAGGCCGGAACCGCTCTGGCAGTCGGCAGCAGCGTCGCGACTCTCAACGGAGACTACGTGATAGAGATCACGATGGGCACCAACGTTAAGGGACTCCTGACCGACGGACTGCTTACCGGCATCAAGGACGGCGGCAATGTCAATCAGATGCTGCTGAACGCGGTAACGCTCATCAACGAGATTGCCGGAGCCCTCGACACTGACGGATCGATCGACATTGCGCTTTATCCCTACGAAGAGCCCGAAGAAGAGGATTTCAAGGCGAAATTCATCGTTGAGTCCAACGGCAACAGCGGATCGGTAACGGTATACGGAGACTACGGCTTCAAAGCCGAGCTTCCCGCCGGAGATGTCGACAAGGCCGCCGTTACGCTGACGGCGATACTCAAGAATGTCGCCAGCCTCGGAGTAAACGGCAGAAGAGAGCATTCGATCACGGTCAATACCGGACTTACCGGCACCGTCAATCCCGCGACATATTTTGCAAATCTTTATGGTTTCGGCGGCGCGACCGTCAATGTGACGGTAGACAAGACGAACTCACTTGCCTATGCTCTTGCCGGAGGCGAAAATGTAATCACCGGCACGACCGACGAGGCAGCCGCGAGAGCCGCGTGGCAGGCACTTGCAAGCCACGTGACCACATCCACGCAGGCGGCTGACGACAGCTACATCGAGCTGGCCAACGGATCCTGGATAAAGGTCGGGACCGAGTATCTGCGCTTTGAGGACAACTATGAAGGAAATCTGAAGATAGACGGTCTGTCTGATCCTGCGGCACTTGATGAAGCCGTGAGAGCGGCTCTGTATCTTGACATGGTCGAAGATCAGGGCGACAAACTTACCGTTATGCTCAGAGCGGGAACGGCTCTTGCCGTCGGCAACAGCGTCGCGACTCTCAACAGAGACTATGTGATTGAGATCACGATGGGAGAAAATGTAAAAGCTCTTCTGACGAACGGACTGCTTGCCAACCTTAAGAACGGCGGAAACGTCAATCAGATGCTTCTGAGCGCGGTAACGCTCATCGACGATATTGCCGGAGCCGTAGATGAAGACGGATCGATTGATATCGAGCTTTATCCTCTTAAACTCGCGACATATACTGCTTCTCTTTCGCTTGAAGACGAGATAGCCGTATATTTCCACATCAAAGACATCAACAGCGAAGCCGATCTCAGCAAATTCACCGTCGAGTTCACCTTCAAAGGCGAAAAGACAACGATCACCGACGGTGTTACTTCCCTCAACAAAAACACTTTCACTGCTGCGAAATGCGCTGCTAAGGAAATGGGCGAAATTATCCATATCAGCGTAAAGTACGGCGAAGAAGAGGATTTTGCGATCGATTACTCGATCAGGAAGTATTGCGAGAACAAACTCGACCCTGAGGCCGAAAATGTTTCTCAAAAAACAAAAGACCTCTGCCTTGCCACACTTGATTACGGAGCACGTTCCCAGATCTATTTCGATTACAACGCCGACGACCTTGTCAACTCGAACTACAGCGGCGATATTGCTTCCGCAACGATCGGGGAAGAATACAAATACGCACTGGGAGGCACGGGAACAGGAATCAAGAAGACGTCGGTGTCTCTGAGCCTCGAGTACAGGACGGAACTCATGTTCAGGTTTACGCCTGATACGGGATATGACGCGAGTGCGTTTGCCGTCTCTACAACCGCAGAAGACGTTGAGACAACTACGACAATTGAAAACGGCGTTATTGTCTTTAAGGTTTCAGGTATTGCCGCAAAGAATCTTGACAAAGCTATTGACGTTACTGTCAAAAACGGCGACGAGGTCGTAAGAACGGTTCATTATTCGCCGCTCAGCTGGGCATACTCGAAACAGTCTTCCGCCGATGAGAACACGGCGATGCTTGCAAAAGCGCTCTATCTCTATTACGCAGCTGCAAGCGCCGCACTGCCGAACAATTAACAGAAATTACAGACTATAGGAGGAATCACAGGTCATGAAGGAATCATACGAAGAGCTCGAGCTGGAAGTGATCACTTTCAAAGCCGAGGACGTGATTACGGCCAGCGGCTGCGGCGGTTGTGCTAACGAGACCGAAGAGGACGTTTTAGGCTGATTTTCCAGGGGGTGTTAAAAAGGTTCATCTTTTTTAACACCCCCACCGTTATAACGGACAAACCGCCGGAATTTGTGTAAATCTGCATATAGCCGATAAATTAGTTTTTATAAGAGCATCTATTATCAGGAGTCGTGATGAAAGTAATAGTCGAACCCGTGGGATTTGTCAACGATTTGATCGGTAAGGCGCGGAAACAGGAAGCCTCGGAGCGTATGACAAAGCACTGCGTGACAGCCGAGTGTGACGGGGGGACCCTGCTCTACCATACACTGACCGGAGAACTTATTTATTTAGATGAAAAAGAGCGGAATACACCGGTCACCTGCAACCTGTTGACCGAAAAGCATTTTTTGATCGGTTGTGACTGTGATGAAAACAGGATTTCGGACCATGTAAGAACAGTTGCCGGAATCATGAGATCCGGGATGACAGATGTTACTGATTTTACGATTCTAACCACGACGGATTGCAACGCCAGGTGCTTCTACTGTTACGAAAAAGGGATCCGGCGCTATTCCATGTCCGCTGAAACTGCGGAGGCCACAGCTGATTTCATCCGCTCCTCTTCGGGAGGGAAAAAGATCGGAATAAGCTGGTTTGGCGGCGAACCCCTCTTCAACAAAGAGGCGATTTCGCTCATTTCAAACAAACTTGAGAAGGCGGGAACGGCTTTTTCGTCTCACATGACGAGCAACGGATTGCTTTTTGACGAAGAGACGATAAAGGAAGCGGTATCGCTCTGGAGAATGAACAGAGTTCAAATCACAATTGACGGTACCGAAGAAGTTTACAACCGGATAAAAGCCTACGTTGAAAAGCAGGGAAGCCCATACCGTACGGTTATTCGAAATATCGGTATGCTTACCGACGCGGGTGTCAGGGTTTTTGTCAGACTGAATATGAACCGTACAAACTTTGACAATCTGATGCAGCTCGCGGGTGAACTCGGAAAACTCTTCGGAGGCAACAGGCTGTTTTGCGCGTATCCGGTTCCGCTTCGGGCGTTTGCCGGGGAAGTTGGTGAATTCGAAAACCCCGGCGACGAGATCAACGCATACCGTGCGCTGAAAGAGAAGCTGTTTTCTCTCGGAATTGGCAGAAATGAAAAACTTCCTCGCGCCTACAGCCCTACAAGATGTATGGCCGACAATGACGGGAATCTGGTGATCTTTCCCGACGGCAGACTTTCAAAATGCGAACACTACTGTGAAAAAGACGTCATAGGCGATATTTTTTCGGGTGTCAGGGACCATGTCTCAGCAGGCGCATGGAAAGAGAAAACGGTTTTTGACGGATGCAGCGACTGTCCGCTCTATCCGCGCTGCGTCAATCTGAAAAAATGTCCCTGGGCAGCGTTCGGCTGTTCAGAAGCTGTGCGTGAGATCCGTATTTCAAATATACGTGATAAGATGATCTCAGAATACAGGAGTTTTATTTCCCGCGCTGACGGTCCTATAAGTCAGCCGCTTTCCGACGGATATGATCCGGCAGGATATGACAGCTGAGCGGTGAAACAATGGAGATATTTTTTGATTTTTTGAGCGAGAATTCGCTCTGTCTTCTGCTTTTGGCCGGGGGAGTAGGAACCTATTGCTGGCTTTTTGCTTTCCGGAAACGGATACGAGCCGGATGGTTTTCGGTACTTCTCCTGTCGGTGCTTCATATTGTTTTCGGTGTTTTATCGGTTAAGCTGTTTGCTTTCCTTGAGTCTCCCGGCGAAAAATTCGGCAGCTCGATGAGCCTGTTCGGAGCTGTATTTTTTATGCCTTGCCTTTATTTCGCCGGTTCAAAGCTTTTTAAACGAAATACCCGACAGGTGTTCGATCTGTTCACCGTTCCGCTGGTTTTTACACTTGCCTGCGCCAGAGTCAACTGCCTTTTGACCGGCTGCTGCAAAGGTATGATAATTCCTTTTATCCGGGCAGTGACTGTCAGATGGCCTACCAGGGAGGCCGAGCTTCTTTTCTATGCTGTTTTCCTTTCGCTGATCATTATCCGTATCAGCCGGAACAGATCAAACGGGGAGATTTATCCGCTTTATTTGTTATCTTACGGTTTATTTAGATTCTTTGTAGAAGGATTCAGGGAATCGTCGGCAAAATCGATCTTTCACCTGGCACACATCTGGGCTGTTATCGCCGTTTGCGCCGGTGCGGCCTTTTATTTCGAAATCAGACATCAAAAATCGAGGTCAGTTAAAAAATGATTAAAGGAATAACAAAACGTTTTGCGTCTTTTTTGTTGACAGCGCTTTTGATCATACAGATAATACCTGCTGTGATTCTGCCTTCGCACGCGGCGGAATCTTATGTACCAACCGGAAATTTCACATACGCTGATTATTTCGATGTGACCGCGACCATCGGAACTGCGGGACACGGTACCGCAGCTGCAAACGGCGGGACCTATACTATAACCGCAACCTTTGAATCGGGATCTTGCGGAAACACCGATCACACCACGACGCTGACGCTGACAGCGACCGCGGATTTTGACAGTCTTACCGTTGCTGCTGCGTCGTCGTCCGGAAGCTCCTTCAGTTGTACTGTAAAGGGTACATCTCTCTCCAGCGGTTCATCCACAACCGTCTCTATGACTAAGGGACAGAAGATAGTACTTTCGATCAAATCCAATGATTCGACACAGGGGCGCGCCACTGTGACTCTGAGCAATGTTGTCGTAACTGTGAAAAATCCGGATACGGTCTTTTCAACCCCGGTCAACGGAAGCTATACGATCTCCTATGCCGGAGAATCGCTGACCTACGATACAGTTTATCAGAGACCTTCCAGTACCAATTATCAGTTGGTTGCCTCCCCCTCGGCGGGATACGAGTTTCTGGGATGGTACGACGAAACCAACAGCGAATTGAGCAGCAGCGCTTCATTAAGCTACCAGGGTCTGGAGGATCACACGATCAGAGCAGTCTTTATGCACGCAGGCAGCGCGGTTTATTATGTTAAAGGTGCTTTCGGAACATTTTATGACTGCTTCGATCTGGGGATCGCGGCGACCGGAAACAACGGGGTCTTGGTAGTATATAAAGACGGAACACTTGCGGGAAGCACGGGGCAAAGTTCTTTTTCCGTACCTTCCGGAAAGACGCTTCTCATTCCGTGTGACGACGCCGCGACGGTCTATACGATTTCGCCGCGCAGCACCAGCAACGTTTATGTCGCTCCCACCGTTTTCAGGACACTGACGATTCCGGAAAACGTTACCGTAACTGTCGACGGAGCGATAAGCATAGGCGGAGGAGTTTTCGGGCCCAGCGGCGGGTCGTCCGGCGCCGGATCTCCCAGCGGACCGGTCGGCAGGATCAAAGCTGAAGACGGCAGCCGCATCGTTGTCAACGGCAAGCTTTACTGCTGGGGGTATATTTTCGGATCCGGAGCCGTTGAAGCTAACAGCGGAGCGATCGTTTACGAGGATTTTCAGTTTTCCGATCAGCGCGGAGGGACAGCCTTTTCCAGTATCAACGGCAACTCCCAAAAGGTGTTTCCGATCTCTCAGTATTACGTTCAAAATATCGAGGTCCCACTTACCATCCATTACGGTGCGGTTGAAAAAGTCTATACTGCTTTGTATATTCAGGGGGATCTTTCAGCCAGCCCGACGCTGATTTCCGGGGATTCCACAAGCATGTTTACTCTGGGCTCTGGAGCCAGTATTACGAAGAGGTATCTGAAAGAGACCGATCAGCTGCAGATTGACATCGATGGCAACGTTTCTCTTAACAAGGTCACGATGAAAATCTATGTCAACGTAGACTCGAGCGATTACGTTCTTCCATTGTCAAGTAATTTCATTGTCAATATCAACAGCGGGACAACTTCACTCAATTATGATACCGAGATGCTTCCCGGAACCGTGATCAATATTGCTGAAGGCGCGAAATTGAAGGTCTCAAGCGGGGTGAAGTTCTACCTGTTCGACAGTAGCGAGTGGAATATGTCTTTCTTCTATCCGTCTGGGACAATCAATCCCGTTAAGCGGATTGCTACAGGGGCTCTCGCATATACGAGGACTCAGGCGAACAGCATATTCGATTCGAGAATTGACGTCTGCGGAGAGATATCTGTCCAGGGAAGTATGTTCACGTCTTCCGGAGGTGCGGACATCGTCAGTACCAACGGAAAGGGAAAGGTTACATTCTTAACCGCTCCGACGGCTTCCGCAACCTTTTACCAGGCAACTCAGAGCGGGTCGAGTATTAGTTATACCTCAATTTCCGCGACCGCGGCAAAACTGCACAACGGCTCGAATCACCCGACTGCGGGAGATTACGCCGTCGGTGAGTATACGACTACTGCTGGATCTTCTGCCGGGACGACATTTAATTACTGCTCGGTTTGCGACGCATGGTACAATACTGTGCATGGCCATGATATCAGCACGTATACGGTGACATGGAAGAACTGGGACGGGAACGTTCTTGAAGTCGATGAAGAAGTCGAAGAGGGGTCAATGCCTTCATATGATGGTAATACTCCGCAAAAAGCTTCCGATTCCCAGTACAGATATGTGTTTTCCGGGTGGACGCCCGTAGTATCCGTGGTGACCGGAGATGCCGAATATACCGCGGTTTTCGATGAGATTCCGCACACTTATCAGACGCCGGTATACGAATGGGTTAAGACCGGACAGACATACAGCGTGACCGCGACTGCGGTTTGCCAGGATGAGGCGGCTTTCACGGTAACTGAGACGGTCAGCGCAACTTCGCTGGAGTCACTGCCGGCTACATGTACTTCGCCCGGAGAAACGACCTATACCGCGACATTTACCGGCCCGATGTTTAGTGCTCAGACAAGGACCGATGCCGACATTCCTGCCCTCGGACACGACTTCGGAGAGTGGACCGTAACAACGCCCGCTACATGCACAGAAGCCGGGGAAGAGAGCAGACACTGTTCGAGATGCGATGCTACGGAGACGAGAGCCGTAGCCGCTTCGGGACACGATTATGTTGACGTTGTCACACCACCTACCTGCACATCGGCAGGATATACGACGCATACATGCTCGGTCTGCGGCGACAGTTATACCGACACTCCGGTGGAAGCCCTCGGACACGACTTCGGAGAGTGGACCGTAACGACGCCCGCTACATGCACAGAAGCCGGGGAAGAGATCAGACACTGTTCGAGATGCGATGCTACGGAGACGAGAGTGTTAGCCGCTTCGGGACACGATTATGTTGAAAATGCGGTTACCCAGGCGACATATACTCAGGAAGGGTTGATTGTCTATACATGTGATCATTGCGGCGACTCTTATGAGGAGATTGTGCCAAAGAGAAAAGCTGCTACATATTCCACTTCACTTTCGCTTGACGACAGCATAGATATCAACTTTTATGTGAGCAGCGTTGATACAGCAGCTGACCTGGAAGAATTCAGGATCGTCTATACTTTCGGAGAAAACGAAACCACCGGGTACCTTAGCAGTTATTTGAAGAACCATTTCGTGGTTGCCAGATGTGCGGCAAAAGAAATCGGTGACGTTGTAAATATTCGAATATTCTATTTGGACGAACTGATTAACGAATTCAATTACTCGGTAAGGACTTACTGTGAATCCAAGCTGTCAGATTCGGGGACAAAACCGGCTCTTCGTGATCTGTGTAAGGCGGCTCTTGATTACGGAGCATACGCTCAGCAGTATTTCGAATACAATACCGACAATCCGGCAAACGCAAATTATTCAGCCGGAACCGTCCCGGATGTGACCATACCCGAAGATCTTAATGTCCAAAGCGTTTCAGGAAGCTGCATCGTCATAACAAGAATGAGTTTGTCGTTGAAACTGATTTCGAAAACCGAACTAAATTTCTATTTTACAACGGACGGTTCTGTTGATTTGTCTGAGCTTACCCTGACTTTGAACGGAGTTGAAGTATCTGCTGAAAAGATCACGCAGCTGGATGCCAACAAGTACTGCCTGACGATCGATGGAATCGCCGCGAAAGAACTCGCTGACGCTCAAACGATCACCATATCTTATGGAAATGAAACCAGAACGGTCGTCTATTCGGCTTTGACATGGGCAGTTAAGCAGCAGCACAGCACAAACGAAACAACAGCAAATATGGCAAAAGCGCTGTACAATTATTATCTAGCGGCGTTGGACTATTTTGTAAGCATGGCAAATTCGTGAATCGCAGTTGATTTCTTCCGAATCGCCGGGCATACGCGAATCGGATGAACACCGGGCCGGCTCCCCGCGAGGGAGCCGGCCCGGGATTTTTGCCTAAACGGATACCTTTTTGCCGGTTTTTTATTGAAAATTACACTTTTTTGCAAAATTTACATTTGTGAAATATTTTGTTCACCTTGTCATCACAATAAAGCGGTAGAATACAAAGGATAATCTGTAAAAGTGTCACTATATATATAATTACCAAATACTTTTCAAGCTTTCGACTTCACAGCGCTGAAAAACCGTCAGGATCCCCACAACTTCTCCCGTCACACTTCCGGTGTGCGGAGACAAACACCTCGGCAGCGCTTTTTTTGTCCTCTTTTATTTGCTGTTTCTATAAGGATATATATTAATTTATGTATTGGCGTCGGCAGTTTTCTGCTGCCGATCAGTATTCAATTATTCTGTTATCCCGGTTTCTTCCATGGCAGGGCCACATTATTCAGATCCGGAGTTCCTCGCGTCGCATGAGCGTTTTTTATATCAGAATAGCAAACAGAACCGTTTCCGTCCGCGGAGCTTCGGAATATGTCTTCCGCCGTTGTGAAAAATACAGATGTGATGAAGCTCCCGCGGACATCGAAGTCCTGGTCACAAAAGCGGACATCGATTTTGAGCACCGGCGATCCGAAGAGGCGGCGGTCCGTGAAAAAAGAAAAACTCTGACGGTGCCAGAAGGCGAAGCTGAGATGCTCGCGGTCTACAGGCAGATCTCGGAGCGGATGCCCTTCTTTTCCACCGTGCTCTTCCATGGTTCGGCCGTCTCGGTAGACGGACAGGCCTTCTGCTTCACCGCTCCCAGCGGCACAGGCAAATCGACGCATGTCAGGCTCTGGAGACGGATGTTCGGAGAGCGGGCCGTTGTGATCAACGACGACAAGCCGCTCATCAGCGCCGACGGCCGGTCCGTGACCGTCTACGGCACTCCGTGGGACGGCAAGCACCGGCTCAGCGCGAATACCTCCGCGCCGCTCCGTGCGATTTGCCTCCTGGAACGCGCACAGACGAATACGATAAAAGAAATATCACCCTCTGACGCATATTTTTCACTCATGCGACAGACATACAGACCGCACAATCCGGCTGCTCTGGCGGAAACACTGAACGTCGTCGACAGGATCGCGGCAAAGGTCAGGTTCTACAGGCTCGGATGCAATATGGATCCCGAAGCCGCCGAGGTCGCATACAACGGAATGACTCAAATGGAGATAGACACCTGTCAATGAAACTGAAGGACAATTTCATAGTACACGATACCGGAGGACAGACCGTGATGGTAGCCACCGGTTCCGACGGATTCAACGGACTTATAAGAGCCAACAAAACAGCCGCGTTCATCCTGGAATGCCTGAAAGAGGAGACGACCGAGGAGGCCGTCGCGGCAAAAATATCCGAGAAATACGGCGTATCCCGTGATATCGCAAGCAGCGACGTGAAAAAGATCGTCGGGCGGCTGAGAGAGATCGGAGCGATTGGGGACTGAATGGGATCCGTCCAACTAGCGGAACTGGAAAGGTCGGGCTTTTATCTGAGCGTCCCGAAAGGGAACAGCATGCTTCCGATGCTCAGGAACGGCCTCGACACCGTCAAGATAGAAAAAATCAAAGCAAGACCGAAAAGATATGATCTTGTACTGTATATCCGCGGGGAGGAACAGGGCGTCATCCACCGGGTGTTGCGCGAAAAAGACGGAGGCTTCATCATCGCAGGCGACAACTGCTGGCAGAAGGAATTCGTTCCCGACAACTGTATAAAAGGTATCGTGACCGAATTCTGCCGCAGAAAAAAGTGGCACAGCACCGACGAATTTTCCCACAGGGTATATGTACATCTGTGGACGGATCTCTTTTTCATCCGCCGTCCTATCTTTTATCTCCGCGACCGCGCAAAGCGGCTGATACACAGGATCCGTACCCGGAGAGGGTGAATCCTGCGCCGGCACCAAGGTGCCCGGTAACTTGATAACGCGTGAACGCGTGCGCGCACATACGCACGCATAAATATATTAAAGAACAATTTCGAAGAAACATACCGGCCTGCCGGTAAAAAATAGATTCCAAAAATAAAAAACACATACACAAAGGAGAAATTCCATGGAACCCGAAACCAAGAAGATCGTAAACGTCTCAGAAGAGACTGAGAAGTACGAGACCCCCGAGATCGAAGTGATCGAATTCGAGACCCGCGATATCCTGACCGAATCCGATCCCAACGAGGAAGTGGAAGGCTGACGGACTGGATCCGCAACGCCCCGCTTCAGGAGCTCCCGCTTTAAAGGGGCTGTTTAAAAACCTCAGGTTTTTAACAGCCCCGCAACTGTCACGGCCGGGAAACCGTGACAGTTGCCGATCTTTTTCGTTTTTTGCCTGAAAAAGCACCATATTATAGAGCATTTCAGGGCAAAAACGGCACGGTCTCGTGCCGAGAAAAATGTCGCAGGGGCTGTTAAAAAAGTCCCGTAGAAAAAAGAAGCAACACTCGATGAAAAAGATCGGGTGTTGTTTTTTCAAAAAAAGGCAAAAAAAGATGGCCGCCCTCTTCCGAAAACGGCCAAATGGTGGTAT
>JAEEGI010002642.1_pt1 | contig 43571 bp, 44 predicted proteins | sample 8958751 | NCBI WGS metagenome assembly JAEEGI01 (sample SAMN16246545, study PRJNA631951) | gut metagenome | biome: gut microbiome; feature: rumen; material: KS-attached | host: Bos | place: Iran: Karaj | collected 2018-10 | reverse complement strand
TAAGGACTGAAAATACTACCAAGCGCCGTACGAAGTTTAGAAGAGATTATTTCTCTTCTATTTCGTACGGCGTTTTTCTTTTGCCTTACGAAATAACCAGCTTCGCACGTCGTTAATAGTTCCTTCCCTTCCCGATTAGGTCTGAAAGGAAGGAACATGTTTTTCAGGTATCAACACTATCCCTGATCTCCGAAAGATCTTTGAACACTTACGAATTTAAAGAATAAAGGAGATCCAAAATGGATACAGATACAAAGAAGAGTTTTAAGCAGGAGTGCAAGGTTATTAATCTTGAACTCGAGTATGAAGGTTATGTGGGCAATGAGCTCTACGCGATCATCACCGACCTCAGCAAGGAAGAGTTGAACAAGAGCTATGGTGCGGAAATCGAGAAGTACAAGCCGTTCGTTATTCTCTCACGTGCAATGGGATTAGCTATGAAGAAGCATGAGCATGACGAGAAAAAGCATGCGATGCGCGAAGCAAGAGGTGAAATGCGTATGACCGGTGATGTTCGTGATGAAGCGCTCATCTCCGCATTAACAGAAGATGATGATCAGTTAGTCAAAGAGGCAATCGTTCACGACTTTATGGAGAGTCTGAGGATCAATGCAGTCAGTAAGTCGGCATTAATGACACTTACTCCTTTGCAGCGTGATTATCTTATCCGCAAATACGTCAATCGCGAATCTGTAAGAGACATCGCGGATAAAGATGGTAAGCGTTTTGAGACAGTTTGGGACATCATTGTTTCCGCTAAGAACAGGTACATCAAAGCTGTAAAGGCTTTGGAGGTGGCGTGATGGAATACGAGTATTTACCGACACCAGCATTTCACCCTATGCGCGGTGAGATTTATCTCTGCGATCTGGGAGATAGTATCGGCTCTATCCAGAGCGGCAAACGCCCTGTCTTGATCATCCAGGAACGCGAATACAATGACCCCTCCCCTACTGTTGTCGTAGCACCCATCACATCTGTTCTCAAGAAGGAAGAACTCAGCAGCCATGTAATTTTGCTTCCTGACATTTCAGGCCTCGCTAAGACTTCCATGGTTCTGATTGAACAGACTCGAACTGTCAATGTCTCTGATCTTCTGTGTTACTACGGACACGTAAAGGACGAAGTCATTAATGACCGTCTTAACAACGGCATCACAACAGTTTTCGGAATTAAGCGCGCAGAAAAGGAAAAGAGACGTGCAAAAAAGAAGAAATTCCACCGTTACATTGAGACCACATGTCTCTGTCATAAGTGCGTAAGCTTCTATCTGCTCGATCCACATTTCCGGGTTAGGCGATTGACACCCCATAACGGGTTTAAAGACATTTGCGACAGATGCGGTCGTTCAGAAGGATTCGACTATCAGATCTTAGAAGAAGGAGACAAGTGATATGGCTAAGTACGGAAATAGAGAATACGACGTCAGGATTTCTGAGAAGGTCACATTAAGCATCTATGAAGCCGCTGCTTATACCGGTATCGGCCTTCGAACTTTATCCAGGCTATCAGATGATCCTGACTGCGACTTCATTCTTATGGTCGGATCCAGGAAGGCATTCAAGCGCAAGAAGTTGGAAGAGTACCTCGAATCCCATTATGTGGTCTGATAACGAGAAAACTTCAATCGCACATTTGTAATGTTCGGCAATTTCTTCTAAAGTACTCGTAAGTCGTTATCCTGACATTCAGCAGGTCATACATTCGGAAAAGGGCGCAGGAAAACAAATTCTTTCGAAAGGAGCTCAAGAATGTATAGACTTGACAACAAAGATTATGATGTAAGGATATCAGAGCGAGTCACCCTCAGTGTTTACGAAGCAGCAGCTTATACCGGTATCGGTACCAATAAACTACACAGGATGGCCGCAGAACCCGGTTGTAACTTTGTAATCTACATTGGCGCCAAGAGGCGCTTCAAAAGGAAACAACTGGAAGAGTACTTAGAAGCACAGTATTCCATCTAAATTGGGAGGAAAGATCATGATTATTCATGAGGAACTTACTTTTGCTTCTGAGTTTATAGATCTCATGAAGCAGAAAAGAAAGGTCCGTATATCGGAAAAGGAAACGCTCGATATTTATGAGGCGTCTGCTTATACCGGTATCGGGGTAAAAAGACTGAGCGATATGGCTGATGCCCCCTATTGTGACTATGTCATTTGGGTAGGTTCTCAGAGATTGTTCATAAGAACAAAGCTTGAGAAGTATTTGTTATCACACACCTCAGTCTAAATATGTATTCCCCGTTAGTATTTTCTGACGGGGTCTACTTAAACTGCATTCACAGGAGATTTTATGTATGGCATCAATTAATAAAACCGTAAAGGTCAGATATGATAAGAATCGTGTTCGCTTGAATAAAGGCGAACGGCAGCGTCCTGACGGCAGATACAGCTACAGCTGGACCGACTTATGCAAGAAACGCCGCTATATTTACGCAAAGACACTTGATGAGCTCCGTCGTCTTGAGAAGAAGATTGAACGCGACAGAGATGACGGAATCCGTGAAGATATGAGTTACGCCACAGTTAATCAGATCTTCGAGTTATGGAAGGAAACGAAAAGAGGTCTGCGCGACAGGACGAAGACTTCTTACATTTACTTCTATGACCTTTTTGTCAGACCTAACTTTGGTCAGAAAAGGATTCAATCGGTCAAAAGGACCGACGTAAGATCTTTTTATAACAACCTGATTGAAGTGCGTGGACTCAAGGTTGCAACTCTTGATAATATTCACACGGTATTACATCAGGTATTCCAGCTCGCTGTTGATGATGACATCATCAGAAAGAATCCCACCAGTATGATGATTAAGGAAATCAGACGTGCGTTTGGCAATGATTCTGTCCCCAAAAAGGCGTTAACTATTGATGAAGAAGATTTATTCTTCAGTGAAGTTATGAAACGCCCACGTTTCAGGAGATGGTATCCCATTCTTTACATAATGGCCAATACTGGTATGCGTATAGGCGAGATAAGCGGCCTTCGTTGGTGTGATGTAGATCTTGATAAGGATACGATAAGTATCAATCACACTTTGGTTTATTATAACCATCGTGATGAAAATGGTTGCAGCTACACGATTCACAAGCCCAAGACCGATGCCGGTAACAGAACTATTCCTATCACCCCTTCCGTAAAGGAAGCATTTCTAATGCAGAAGGAATACTTGGATCTTGCCAAGCTAAAGAGCGTCGATCACATCGATGGTTATGATGACTTCATCTTCGTCAACCGTTTCGGTCATGTAATGAATCAGTCCACGGTTAACACCGCAATTCAGAGAATGACAAGAGATATCAATCTTGATATACTCGACCAGGCACCTGAAGGATCCGAGCCTCTTGTTGTTCCCTACTTCTCCTGCCACATACTCAGGCACACTTACGCAACTCGCTTATGTGAATTTGGTGTTGGTGTCAGGACTGTACAAGAGTTACTCGGACAGGTCGATCTGAACACCACCATGCGAATCTACATCGATGTCACCGAAGACCTGAAAAAGCGTGAAGTTGAGAAGTACGAAGAGGCCATGAAAGCAGAGCGCCAGCACTTGGAAATCGTTGGGCCGGACGACATTTAAAGGCTGAGACGTGGTATAATTATTAAGGAGGGATTGACTCTCCTTCGAACATAATTGACCCTTCAAAAGAGCCCCATTCCTATCTCAGGAACGGGGCTCTGTAATTCGGTGCAACATCATTTTTGCCGAGAAATTGAAACTAATAACATATTTCCTATTATCTGAACTTCAAATCACAATAAACAATCCAACTGTAGCAATGTCAACTCTGGACTCTTGTGCAATATTCCAGTTCCACCTTTTTCTTCCCATTCTTTGATATTAACTACAAGGTCGTCAATGAGAATATAATCTTTACCCTTACAGAAGTTAGCTTTCTCTGCGCGGTAAACGATATTTACCTTTAGATCTTCACAAAGGAATCTGTGTGCCCAGCAGATTTTGTCATCACCGGCTTTTTCAATTCCGCGCTTGGGGTTTGGTATTCCCGAAAGAATTTCCACACGGTCGCCAAACAGTTTCCATAACTTAGAAAACATATCAACAGCACCAGGCATAGGTTCAAGCTTATTGTAGAAATGTTCAACAAATCTCATGCGCTCCCACATAAGATTGTCATTTTCCCATGTTCTGGATTTGCCAGGTTCTGGCCTTGCTACACCGCAAATTTCTTCGACTCCACGGTCAAAATCTGCCAAAACACCATCCATGTCAATATATATTTTTTCTATCATCTTAAATATTTTTTCTTGTTAATTTATTATTTGCCACTTTTCGTACTTGCCAGCATTTCCGTTTTTCACAGCTTCTAAATAGCACTGCCTGTTACACTCTACTAAGTTTTGAACGTACACATCTGGTGTAGGCAGGCCAAATTCATTGCACAATGTCTGATAAACAAGCCCATTGGGAACATAATATGGGTTTTCCCAAACATCTTTATCACTCCTTCCAACCATTCTAAGAATGGCAGCAGCTATCGCAGGACTTCTGGATTGGCCAGCAGAACAGCTTATATACAAATCCTTAATACTGGCTGGAAGATTCTGAACAAAATTAATTATATCCCTGGCTTGTTCAACCGTAATCGAATTAGCATGACTTCTTATTGTAGTGTCAGCAAAAGGAACAACTAGTACATAATTCGTTATGAGATACTTACTAATCTCGGGTTCATCAAAACACAAGATACTAGCCGATGTTGTCTTGCACAAATCATGCAATTCTTGTTTAATTGCAGTTTTAGGAAGAATATGAATCAATAGATGTGATTCCTTTATATCCATGTGCCGTCTTACATTAATTATCTTCACTAGAGTCGTGTTTTTTATTGAAAGCTTCTGCATATGCTCTCAATTTATCTAACTGCTCTTGAGAGTACCCTGCAGCATAATCCATATCTTCAAAAGCACATTGAATAATCGCACATGGATCAAACTGAAGTCCCATTACTAACTTATAACGATTTAAGAAATCAAAAACTTCTATATCAGGAAGTCTATTATATTCGTCATAAACATTTTCAATACAAGAACCACGAACAATGATGGAAACAAAGGGTATATTCATATGTTCGGTTCTACGTAAAAACAATACTCTAATTGCTCCGCAAGTGACACTTTCCAAACGATAAACCAAACTAGTATGTCGAACAACAGCTTCGTTTATAATTTCTTTTATACTATTAGCCGATATTATAATATATTGTTCGTTTCCATATACCAAACAATGCTCTTCGTTTTGCTTTTTTATTGTTTCATCAACCCATTTGGAGTTGTTCTGATAATTCAGAATTCTGTTAACTTGTTCTTTGAAATCATCTATCTGCGTTATAATGCCTGAACATATAGTGTATGCACTAATGAATGCTTGTGTCTTCGATTCAGTATACAAACAATCAACCAATTCAGAATTGCATAATACCTTAAGCATATCGTTGGTAAGACCTCTTTCAATGATCTCTTCAGGACTCCCTCCAAAAAGATTGTATAAAGGAATACGATTAAGATTCCTGGCTATTTCAAGCATCTGTGCTCTGCATAGAACTCCTTTAGGCCCGGGATGTGTTCCATAATAAATCTGTTCCATCATATCCCCAATGTGTTCCGGACCATAATCCACTACATTCCACTCAGGATAGGCTTTTCTTACTTTTGACAAAAACGTCTTATAAACATCTTCATCGCAAATATAATCTGAATCAAGGTCGCTAAGGAAATCCTGCTCTACTTCTTCATTGAAACAACCGTTGTCTTTTAAAATATATCTTTCGACATTAAACTTTCCATCAATATACTTCCATTTGTATGCAGCAATGTAGTTAGCACACATATAAGGGAATATAAATGATTGGCACTTGTCTTTTGCAATTTCATACATTCTCTCTCCTAGTTTATCGTTGGCTTCTGAATAAGTCTCATAGTCGTCGCAGTCAACAATCTCGCAAGGAAAAAGCTGTCTCTCTGTAAGAATAACATGTTGCTGATTACTCAACTCTTCTTCAAGCTTTATATATGAATCACCCATTTTATCTGCAAGTTTTTTAGCTATGTTAGGCGCTTTGTTTGTTTCACAATTCAAAATAACACGATTGGGTTTAGCACCTAATTTTTTATTCGCTTTCATTTTCTTCTCCACCATTTTCTTTAGCTTCTTCCGCCTCTATTTCAGCTATCTGCTCATCAATATGTCTGATCAATTCATCAATATCTTCCACTTCACTGAATTTACCGATCCTTCCTGGGAAAGAAATGTCCTCTTCATTATCTTTAACCTCATTCTTACCGAATAAAGAGGAAAATGGTTCGAAACTACCGCTACCAAAAGTCCTTTTCTCTCCGTTATTCTGAAACATCTTGGATTTCTTTTCCTTGACAAAACTCTGGATATCAAAATATGAATATTTGCTTGCTTTTCTCTTCTTAACTACAGCTGTCTTTGCTGGTCTATACTGCGATAGGTTCATTTCTGTAAAATCACGCAACCACGTAATATATTTAATTCTTCCTGCAACCATCACAAGTACTTGACCGGTTTCCATGGCACCTAATTGGCTTGGTGTAATCAGGGGTTCTATAGATATATGTCCATCGCAATTCTTTTCTTTATTGCCCAACAATTGTGAAAATTCAGAAAGTGTTTTGTAATCATTAACCCTATAGGTAATTCTTACATCACAGTTTCCAATAATTGTCTGTGCGTTTTCCGAACCAAACACAGCCTCCAACTGAGATAGACTCTGCAAGGCCAAGCCACACCTTATATTTCTCGATCTACTAGCTGTAAGAAGATGGGGCAAAGTGTTTTTAAGCGAACAGCCAATATTTCCTAGTTCGTCCAATAAGATATTTACTCTGATTGGAAGGCTTCCGTTGTAGTCTTGTTCTGCAATTCTTATATAATGATGCATTAACTGACTGCACATCGCAGCCACAATGTGATCGTAGATCCGGATTTCATCAGGAATAATAATATATATAAGCGTAGGCTTGTCGCCTTTTAACTCATTAATACAAAGTTCGTCATGGCTCAGAAACTTCCTAATATACTCAGATCTCGCATATTGAGAAAGCCCGTCAAGATATATACTTCTAATTCCACCAGCCGTTTCAGACGCTGTTGTTACATAGCTTTGCAACTGCATAGCAACGCCTTCATTTTTAGCGACTATTTTAACAAATTCTTTCAAATACGTGCTAGCTCCATATCGTTCTTCTCCGTTAGCAATTAAGTAGTAACAACTTGCTAAGTTGATTTGCTCTGGCTTTGCATAGCTAAAGAGAGCATAGACAACACCAATAAACAGGGCCCGTCCCTCGTTAATCCAAAACGGATCCGCATTCTTTGCTTCTGGGAACATAGTGTAGGCAAGATCTTCAATCGTTTGCTCGGCATCATGTTTGTCTTTTGGATTGCCAGTTATCCACAATCGATAAGGAGCGCTCAAAGGATTCCAGCCTTCTGCATATGTTTCATACAGTTTACGGAAGTCAATAACATGTACTTCGTACTGATTTGAAATCATATCTTTTGTGTATTTGTATATCTCTCCCTTCGGATCTACAAAGACTCCACTTTGGTGATTCTTGATAATAGACATCGCGCAAGGAATAAGTCCACGTCTCGACTTACCAGAGGCGGTTGTGCCCAACAACATTACATGACCTTCTCCAGTGCTAACATAGGCATTTCCGTTTTCATGGAAAAGAACCGGCCCCGCACCATCTTTTACTAAGATTCTTTTTATAACAGCCCTTTTAGTCCATTCTTCACTTCTCATTAATCAATCTCCTTAAATCACTCTAAGTCCACTGCCAAAATACTTGTTAAGCATTTTGCAATCAAGTCTTGGAATCAAATTGTTATAATCAGCTAATAAGACTAGTTTTTCTGCAACGCATACCGCTTGCTTTGCTGTTGTAACATGATTAGAATCAATGATTTTACACAGTAGCTGTTCCATTTCCCTTCCCCACTCAACATCGACACCACGCTCTCTTAAGTTATTTACTATAATTTCCGCATATTCTTCGATCGTATATGGTAGAACCGCAATTTCTAAACAATTGCCCATTTCATTTATAAGGCGGTCTTTAATATACGTTATTTGTTTGCCCAAACTATCATCGAAATAAATAATCACAGTTGCATTTTCCGCAACCCTTCTAATCTCTTCTACAAAATAATCAACCTGAGATTCATTTACATATTCTGCAAGAGGAGAAATATCTATTGCGACAACACCTTCAAACTCATTCGTATATACAGCATTGCATCTAATATCCTCAAAAACTTGCCTGGTTTTCTTCATCGTCCCATCCAGACGATATTCTTTCATGTCATCAATTGCATGAAACTTTCTCAAATTATTATCGTGCAAAAACATTGTGTATTTCTCCGCCACATAACTTTGCCCATTACCTCGCTTAATATTCATAACGAGATTAGGTACTCTTACTCCGCACTTTATGTACGCATTAGCATTATCCTTTAATGTTTTAAGTTGAGTTTTCAATTCATCATGGCCAACAATATTCATTTGCTTATTCTCCTTACATTAGATGAATTCGGGTAATCCGACATAGTCAACAATCCCAAATTCCTTAGCTTGAATTGCTGACATCCAGTAATCCCGTTCCAAGTAATTTGTTATTTCTGAAAGGGTCTTTCCACAATTCTTAGCTAAGATAGTTGCAAGTTTTGTCTTAACTACCTGGATATGATCAGCCACCAACGAAATATCTGTTGCCTGACCTTGTGCAGCACCTAAAGGTTGGTGAATCATAACCTCAGAGTTTGGCGATGCAAACCTTTTGCCAGGAGTACCGGCTGCCAAAAGAAATGCACCCATACTGCAAGCATGACCAAGTCCTATTGTGCATACATCACAATTAATTGCTTGCATAATGTCATATATAGCTAACCCAGGATCGACTTCTCCCCCTGGGCTATCGATTACAAAGAATATATCTCTATTGGATTTTGATGCCAAATATTTAAATTGCGTTATTGTGGAAAGAGCACTTTCGGCATTAACTTCCCCTGCTAAATACACGGTTCGTTTCTTTATCAGATCATAACTTATTAAATCAGCATTATGTTCTTTTCCATCCGTTGTTGCGAGTATCTGTGGTAAAAAGGCCATATCACTTTCCTCCCTGTTTTTTGTGTTTAGTTAAGTTCATTAACTCTTACAACACAAATTATCTCAGCAGTTTCAAATCTATTTGTATTTGCGGAAGAAACATTCAATAGGTCACACACAATACACATTGCTATTTAATTGATAGTGTAACAAGCGAATGTCTGATTAGTCAGACTCACCAACAAATTTTATGTCTGACTATCAAGATGATAAAGAATCCAGTTTGTTTATTTTATATAGCTTGAGCAAAAAAACATGCTTTTCAAAAGTTAACTATTAGTCAGCTCATGTTGCTGTCAAAGTCTCCAAAGGCACTTGTTTCTTTCTGAGATACAAATCATATTTCATTAGGTGATAAATTCTTAGTAACTTGTTGAGCATTCAACAAAATCTGTTTCAGGAGGAACCACTTATGGTAATCGTTAAGGACGGAACTGAAAACACAAGTGTTATTGGCTGCGGCATGGATAACGAAGGCGATTGCGGCGGTGTAATGACACACTGACACACATCGTTTTTGGAGTGCCCATATACTCAGGGCACTCCTTTTTCGGAGGAAAGACAAATGAAACTGTCTAGATATAATTATGTAATTAACAGCGAGAAAAAGTCTTTAATCTATAACACGTTACATACTACGTGTGTTCTTTTGGATCCAATTGAGTATTGTGATTATTCAAGTTTAAACCTGAAATCTAATATTTCCGAACATATGATCAATTTAGGATTTTGGGTTGATGATGATTGTAATGAATTTGAGTATGCATTGCTTAAATCCAGAATGCGAATTGAAGACAATGACAAAGTAATAATCAGAATATACACAACGCTAAAGTGCAATGCAAACTGTGCTTACTGTTTTGAAAACAAAACCAGAGAAAATATTAGCATCACTGATACAGATATGTTGGTATCATTCGTTAAGGAAAAATGTGCCGGATACAAGACCTTGGTAATTGAATGGTTTGGAGGGGAACCTCTACTTAATCAAGAAGCAATTGACATTATTAGCGATGAGTTAATCAGATTTTGCAATGAGAATAATATAGAATATTATTCGAAAATGATTACTAATGGCTATTTGCTTAGCAACGCTTTATCTAAATATCACTTTCTCAGATGGAATTTGAAATCTGTTCAAATCACTTTGGATGGTTCAAAGAACCGATACGAGAGTATAAAAAGATATGGTGATGACAATTCTTTTGATGTTGTAATTAACAATATTGCTGATGCTATCAATTATGGTTTGCATGTAATTATTAGAATTAACTACCATTACAATTCAACACGTGACACAATTTCATTGATCGAATATCTAAAGGAACGTTTTGCGAACTCAACCAATCTTTCAGTTTATGCAAAACATATCTTCCTAACTTCAGCTATGGATAGTCAAGTCGCTGAATTAGCTGACATCACAGTTTTTGAAACTCTGTATAATAACGGATTTGTTAAGGATATTCTTGCATCTATCCCCGACAGGAAGTACAAATGCATTGCATACTTAACGAATACATATCTTATCTATCCGGATGGAAGGGTAGGTAAATGCTCACAGGCTATGTCAGAAGGTGATTTTATTGGAGATATTAGTCATATTGATTTTATGAAAATGGGGAAATGGTGCAACAATCAGATTAGCGATAAGTGCAAGAACTGCAAACTGTTTCCTTTATGCAATAGCGGGTGCAGATACGAGGAATTGCATAATCGCAAAAACTGCATGATTGATGAGACTGTTTTTTTACATAAGTTAAATATGTATTTGAATCAATATCATTAATAGTCAAAACACAAATTTTAACATCATGGCCCTGGATCTGATCCAAGGCCATTTTTGTTACCTGTTTAGATACATTACTTTTTAAACAACGTGGGAAAATACAAGTATGTTGATAATACAACAAACATATTACAAGGAGGCAAAAAATGAAACTCTTACAGAAAGCATTTAAACGCAATAATAATACTCAGCCTGACAACACTAAAACTAGTAATGTAGCGAACACTCGAACAATTATTAACGAAACACCTATTAACTTAGATCTGGAATTGATTTCCGAACGCCACGTTGCCTGTGTTTTCCTTCTTGATACATCTGGTTCTATGAATAAGGATGGTGCAATTGATAAACTTACAGCTGGAATCAGGGCATTTAGGGAGCAGACAATGAACAATCAGAAAACTGATGAGGTAACAAGAGCTTGCATTGATATCGCTTGTGTTACTTATGGTGGAGATGTTTGCGAGATTCAGCCCTTTACAACAGTGGACAAGATGATAGTACCAACTTTGGTGGCTAGCGGTGGAACCCCCATGGGAGAAGCTATCAATAAAGGTTTGGATATGATTACTGCTCAGAAAGCAAAATATAACGAATATGGAACACCCTATTTTCGTCCATGGTTATTCAACATTACTGATGGCGGACCTACTGATGATTATTCAGGAGCTACTATAAGGCTCAAGAAGATGGAGGCAGAGAAAAAAGTCCTCGGGTACTGCGTGGGTGTCGAAAACTTCAACAGAAATGCCATGGCAACAATATTTGAACCGGAGAGACTCTTCGAACTTAAGAATCTTAATTTCCCTTCACTCTTCCAGTTTGTTTCAAGTAGTCTTGCAGCCGTTAGGAATAGCGATCCTACAGTTGGTAACAGCATCGAAGTCGAAGCACCTACTGATTTGCATACCGTTAAAGTTTCATTCTAAGAAAGGATATGCTTTATGCTAGGTTATTATCAGATGTCATTAATTGGCAGAGCACACAAATCAAAAGATGGTGTGTGTCAGGATGCAAGTGCAATTGATAAGCTTGAGAACGGATGGGTTCTTGCTGTAACTGCTGATGGGCTAGGCTCTGCCCCGAATGCAAAGGAAGGGGCAGAGACAGCTGTAAAAGTTGTAAGAGAATTTGCTAAAGAAAACTACCCCTCTATATGGCATGAAGAAAGTTTAATTTCTTTTTTGAGGGTTGCTTTTCACAAAGCTTTAAAATCACTTAAGAATTTGGCAATTAAGAATAATAACAGTTTAAGTGATTATAATACGACGTTAACTATAGCAATATACAATGGTATATGTCTCGTTCATGGAAATGTGGGAGATGGTGGAATCATTGCACTGTCTCCATATGGAGATTTTTCAATATTAACTGAGGCTCAAAAGGGAGAATCTTTTAATGAGACTATTCCACTCCAAGCGGGCCCAGATTATTGGAGGTTTGGTGTATCTACGGAAGAAGTTTGTGCTTTTTCACAGATGACTGATGGAATCTTTGATGTTGTTTGTCCATGGATATTATCAAAAACGAATCAGCCTATATATATAAACTTCGTGAGACCTTTTATGGATGAGAATCTCTTGAATGTTTCAACAGAAGATGATTTTGCAAAGACACAAGAGGAAATTGAGATTTTTCTTAACAGTTCATGTTGCAAAAGAATTACAGATGACAAAACTATTGTTGGTGTTATTAACACCGATGTTATCCCTGAAATCAAACCTGAAACATATTATGCTGAACCAGATTGGATCGCATTAAAAAAAGAACATGACGATAAGTTATATAAAGTCACAGAGAATAAGACTAATAGCATAACCACTAGTTCAAAAAAACAAGACTCAAAGCCCAAGGAAAGAAAACTACCTAGCTTTATAAAATTTTTAATCTGCAAACGGCATAACAAGGATATCTAATTTTGTTAATTTGGAGAGTTGAGACATGGCTGATTACTTAGGGCGATCAGGAAGACTATATAGAATCAGTGATAAACCTTTCGATGGTGGAGGCGAAGGGGATATTTTCGATGTAATAAATAAACCAAATATAGTTGCAAAGATATTTAATGCTAACAATCGCACAATTGAACGCGAAAGAAAAATAACTTTTGAAGCAGCTAACAAACCATGCGATATCGATCAATATGCCTGGCCTATTGACGTTCTCAATAGCAACGGCAGATTCGTCGGTTTCATAATGCCTAGAATTAGCAATAAGAGAAAACTGCGTCACATATACATTTATGATAAAAGAACCGGGTTGCCCTGGTCTCTTTTTATCGCGATTGCAAAAAACCTATCAGCAGCAGTAAATAATGTTCATGAAATCCACCAAATAATAGGTGATTTAAACACTGATAATATACTTGTCGATACTAATGATGGTACAGTTGCTCTAGTTGATATCGATTCATATCACATTTCTGACTCGAATAGGACATATCGTTGTGCTGTTGGAATGCCGGCTTTTGTTGCGCCTGAGTTACAGGGTATTGCTTTCGCATCTGCTCCCCTTCCCACATTCACAATAGAATCAGATCGGTTTTCTTTAGCGGTTATTATTTTTTTATTACTATTCAACGGAGCTCATCCTTTCTCGTGTTCAATGATTCAAGGCTCTTCCTCAAGATTTCAGCCTATTGATAACATTGCAAATGGGATTTGTGCATTTTTCAAAGATAGGTGTCCCAGGAATATGGAAATACCTAAATATGCACCAGATATTAATATGCTTCCTGATTACATGCAGAACCTATTTAGGAGAGCTTTTGTTGACGGAATCATTACACCAACAAAACGTCCTACTGCCGAAGAGTGGTACTATGCATTAGAAAAACTTGAAAATGAGTTAAGAGATTGTATTGATCCAAAGACTGGTGCTATAAATGCTCTGCATATATATTATAAAGGTGCGCAAGAATGTCCTTGGTGCAGGGTTAATGAGAAAATGCATCATATCAGAAAACCATCTCAGCCAGTGGTTCCATCTTCTCCCATGCAGGCATATGTTCCTAGCAGCCAAAAAGCACAAATTGCCTCTGTTTCAACAACGGCATCAACCTCGTTAGCTATTCCTTCATCGCATTCAGTAAACAATGCACAGGCTCAATCCGCTTCTGCAACAACTACAAAGAACAAACTGTCAATTAAGGCCAAATTGATGGTCTTAACAATGTGCATTGTCACTATCCTGGCTTTCTGTATTTACGATTCAATCAAATGGAACATCAAGATGACCCCAGAGGATTATAAGAATTATTCAAATGAAATACATATAACCAGTTCTCATTGGCCCAATAAATATAGCTCTTATTGGCCAAACGGATACAGTTTTGTTGGAACATTAGAACCCGGTGAGACAGACGAATATTTAATAGTCACAGAATCAACTTATCTTTCGATGGCATTCAAAACTCATACAAGTGATAACCATGGTGTAGATATTACAATCATAAGAGAAGATGGGTATTATATGAATTTCAATTCTTCAAATTCAGGCCAGTTATTCTTCGTTGGTGATTATGTGGAACTCCAACGAAAAGGCAAGTATAAAGTACTAATCAGTAGTTCTTACAAAACCGACTATGTAGTAACTCTAGATGGATACATAGATTTAACTGGAGGTAATTGAGATGCGTAGTTTGGGGAAAATAATACCAATATCTGTAATAGTAGTAATTATTCTATGTATAAATTTAGATTCCATCATAAAGAAAACGGTCATGAAAAACTCTATAGATGAAGATTTGGTGAAATATCTGATAACTGGATCATACATTGATCTTTCAGGGAATTCAGATATTATTCTCACTAATGATAATATTGAATCTGTAACTATAAATGATGTTTATATTTCCTCCAGCATATTTGGAACTAGCGCATCTGTATCCTATACCGTAGATATTTCAACTAACGAGTTATATGTATTTACTAACGGATTACTAAAACTTACCTATTCTCCTAATTCTCCATGTAAATGGGGAGTCGATAGTAGTTGGATCAACAAACACGTAGATTTAAGCGAATAATGTTTGATACTATGAACGTAATAATTCGAGAGCTATCATATCTCTTAACGTGTCTTTTCGAAAAACATAATCTTTGGTACACGGATAAATATCCGTACTTTTATCATGTGATAAATTTGTGATCCGATTATGAATACGATTGGCTCCTATGAAAATATAAGAAGAATTATCAAAATCCAACAATAAATATGTTCCTGTATATCCTGAGATAGCAATACTATTTTCACTGCATGAGATCGGAATTTCAGAATATTTTATATCGGGATGTTTTTTATTACATAAAAGCCCATAATGGTGTGTTGTGTCCCAAGAATCAAATTTATTACTTAATACTAATTCAATTGTCCTTTTGCTAATAATGCCTCCGCTTAATAGCGCGTTAGCAAATACAGCTACGTCTTTAGCACTTGAAAATAGCCCTGCGTGACCTGTATATGGGATAACTCTTGCCTTGGAATCGTGACTCATCCCAAGTGGAGTGTTGATTTCTATAATCTTGTTATCTATGTATCTATACTCGGAATCATAGTTTTCAATGTTTGTGTTTTTGGAATCTATGTCTTTCCACCAACAAGTATTTAGTGCACCGATCTTTCTTAGTATTTCATATGTATAATTACGGAAGTATAAATCTGAATGATATATATCATTTATTAGCTGGACTACGACCATGATTCCAATATCACTATATTTTGTAGTATTGCTTTTTATCTGTGCACTGTGCAACAGATCCACTGCTTCGTCATATGATTTGCACGCATCTATTCTTGAACTAGTACTCAATTCAACTGAAAAATTTAACAATTCATATACATACAGTTCAGACAGACTTATATAGTTGTTAGTATAATCTTTTATCTTTTTCGTAACATCAAATAATCCTTTTTCATGTAAAGAAAGAATAACAAACAAAGAATATATTTTTGTTACTGATGCAAGATCCCAAAGCCTGTCTCTAATATCATCCCCTGAAGGTGATATTATTGAATTGTTTTTGGTACTGCCATAAGCAGAAACTATATTAGCAACCCACTTTTCGGATATAATCCGTTTTTCTTCTTCTAATATTTCACTATTCATAAAGCTTTTCTCCATCTCTCCATAAACTCTTCTCTCGATGGCATTTCTTTTTGTCCAAAAGCTTCTTCCATTATTTTAACTTCGTTACTATATTTATTGAGTATCTCAAACATATCATCCAATTCTTCTTTATTTAGCCTATTAATATATGATTTATAGAGATGTGCACAGGCCCATGCGCAATACACATCATAAAACCCCTCATGATAGCTTTTGAATGCTTCCCGAAAATAAAAATATGCATTTTCAGGATTAATAGTTGTAACAATAGTCAGAGGATTTTCTTGATTAGGAATTTCAATTTTAATTCCCTCTAGATAGAAGCACCCCAGTTTGTTTGCGGCCCAGGCATCTCCAAGAGTAACAGATTTTTTCAAAAGAGCTTCATACCTTCGTATATGCAATCTTTGTAGTTGAGGATTGTCTTTTTCTTTGATTATCTGCTTCATTTCTTCGGCAGCAAGATTATTATTGGCATAGACGTAACCGTTATCTGCTGCAAGAGAAAAATAATATGTGCACTCCCGCAAATGCTTTTCTTTCTTAAAAGCATCTATACCCTCGCATCCCGGATCTTCATCAGTAAACCGGGCAACTTGGCCTATTACATTGGCTGCTGCTGGCAGTTTTGAAATGCTGTATGCCTGAGAGGCCCGTACATATGCGATTTTTATTCTGTCTAAATAGCTTAATTTTTCAATTTCATCGATTTTTTCATCAACAGCCAAAGGAATATTCATTCTTGAAGTGTGATAGTTAAGATAAATATACGCCAAAGACCAAAGCGCCATAGGGTTCGCATCAGTAGCTATTTCGGAATCGATGCAAGCAGCACGTTTGTATGTCTCAAATGCTTTATTAATGTCGTGATCTATACCTTCTGCATTTCCATAGTAGAAAAGATCACCATATTCATAAAGTGCAACTGTATTGGGTGGTACCCTATTTGCGAGTTTTACTATTTCTCTAATTGCAAATTTAGATGTCATACCAAATTTTCTAATAACGCTGTCGGAGTATTCTTCCAAATCTCTTTTTGTGCGCTCATTTACTGAAAAGTCATCAGGAATGGAATTGTTTAAAGCAAAATAAATGTACCATTTGATAAAGTGAGATAATTTAAATAACTCTCTATCGTTACTAATATGATATATTAATCTTTCTTTAGCCTTACTATCATAAACGTGAGTTTTTGGATTCTTAGAATTGATTTTGGTTTTATACTCATTTGTGTTTTCTAAGTTCGATACTAGCTTATCTAGTATCTTATCTTTACTAAAACTACACTTAGGAAGTTTAATAAGTATATCTAAATCAGTTTGTACATCTTTCTCAAAATCAGGATCAGCAATATGTTTATTTACTATCTTTATATTTTTGGGAGTAAGCGCATCATCATCGCGCAAGTGGCTCCAATCAGTAGGGCGCGACATTCCGCTAGTAAATCCAAGCCAACGTTCTTGGAAATAATGTAAAGGTTCGTATTCAATGTAGCCATTTGTTTTGTCTCTAAGTTTTTGAAAAGATTGACCAGGAAAAGTTTGATGGTACAATTTTCCTATTAAACCATAGTCTTGATTATCCATTTATCATGCCTCCTTATCTAATATAATAGAAATATAGTTTTGTATTTCTTCGATCTTTACTCACAGTTTTTCAAAAAATTATCGGAAAACTGTGATCTATCATTATTTCCCTTCATGTTATCGTGCTAAGCAAGATAGGACGAATTTGCGAATGCCAACTTGCTAGTAGAAAGCCGATTTACCCATGCTTGCGTGTGCATTCACACATTCTTTACTTCACTCAAATTATACATTGTCAGCCTTGAAGCAAGCAAGAAACGGAGGTAAAAATAATGCGAAACTATATAAAGGAAGATGAAATTATTTCAATTCTTGAATGGTATAAAACTCGCTATTTTTCTTCAAAATCGTGGGAAACAGTTTGTAGAGAGGCCGGGATTAGCCGTAAGGCATATTATGCTATTCGGAACTCTGAAGAACAAGTTAAACGTTCAACAGTGATAAAGCTTTGTAAGTCTCTTCATATGAACTATCAGGACTTCGTTACTGTATATGAATTTAATGGGTTCACCATTCGCCAATTTAAAAGACAAGAAAACGAAATAATGCTTATGTTTCTTGGCAATGATAACTGCAATGCTCATCGTTTATCGGCTTGAACATTCACACCATTAACAATTATGAATGCGTGAGGTAACTTGTTATGCGTACGAAAAAAAACTTAACTCCAGCAGAAGAATCGTTGTTAGAAAAATTAAATGTATACCGAAGCAATATTCTTCCTGAACTCCGCTCTTGGACATGCATCTCAGCTATTGTCGGACTTACGCGTCAAGCATGTGAAGCCTCTTACAGTCAAGAAGCAGATATAGATCGCGATTCTGTAATACTAATTGCTCTTAGTCTTGAGATGACCCTTGATGATCTCAATTATTATTTGGCTTTTAATGGATACTGTGGTCTGAGGATCTATATTCCTAGAGACCAGGTAATTATCGAAGCATTTAATAACAAAGATTATGATTACGATTCTTTGAATGAGAAGCTGATAGATGCTAAAGAAAAGCCGTTTTCTAATTACAAAAGGCAGATGCTTTGACGGAATCCAAACCACCGAGTCAATAACACTTGCGATTGAATGGAGGTATAACATGATATATTTTACTAGCGATTTGCATCTAGGTCATCCCGGAATATTAAAGCACAGGCTTCAGTTTGCAGGGATTGAAGAGAACGACAATACAATTATCAACAATATTAATTCGCGTGTTAATAAAAATGATATCGTATATATTTTAGGTGACATCGCGAATAGTGTAGAACCTACTATCGCAAACGCTTACATTAGAAGGATTAACGGAAAAAAGATTTTGATCAAAGGTAATCATGATATACCCTATGATTTTAGTCTTTTTCAAGAAATAACAGATTATAAAGAAATAAAGATAGACAAAAGGACATATGTCCTTATGCACTATCCGCTTATTGCATGGAAAAGGATGAAGCATGGATCACTACAGCTACATGGACATCTTCATTCTGATTCTGCCTACAACGAATGGAATCATACAATTGGCAGATTACAGTACGATGTTGGTGTAGACGCTAACAAATACATGCCAGTCTCATTAGAAGAAATTGACAGATGGGCAGATACAGCTCCTTGGGAATCATATAAAGGAAGAGATCATCATTTATATAGGGAGGGTATTAAAAATGACCTATAATTTTCATCTCAACGCAGACATGTTTTATAAAGTCCAGTCTCACAGCAAACGAGTCGAGTGCAGGGTTAACGATTCACGCCGCTCAGTTTTACGCAAAAATGATAATATCTGCTTCATAAATCGAGAAAATGAAGACGAGTTCGTCATAGCAATTGTCCATGAAGTCCTTCATTTTAGCTCATTTCTGGAATTATTTACGAAAATTCCTGTCGTAGAGTGTGGATTTGATATATCAACTACAGCTGAAGATGCAGCTAAATATATGAGTCGTTATTATGATGAAGCTGCAGAATCCTTAGGTGCTGTTGCTATAGTATTTTCCTTGAAATAAACTGGAACTTTTACTAACTCCCGTATGCATATTTGTCACCTTTTCAGATACAAATTCAAAGATCCATCTTGATATAAATAAGTAAACACGTTGAGCTTCAACGAATAAAATCAAAAAGGAGAAACTATAGATGCCTAAGAAAACATTGAACGATTTTAAGAAATGGGATGGCACACCTGATTATCAGGCCTATGCAGATTATCTTGAATCTGCAGAATGTGCTAATGATGAAGGTTACAGCGTATATGCCGATATTCACGGAAACATATATGAATCAGATGACTGGACAAAAGGACATGGTCATAAAAATGTTTTCAATGGATACGATCGCAGCAAAACAGACGAAGATAGTCAGGGAAGATCTTGGAAGAATCCCTGGTAGTAATTGTATTCTCATTGACGACTCTATAGAAAATGTTGATTGCTAGATTTAGTTTGTCGGGATAGGAATACTGCATAATAGTTCTCAAACAACCTTCATAGAGCATGCTGATATCAAAGGGACGTCCTGACACACATCTGGACGTCCATTTTTGAATAAGCCCTGTGGTAACGCATTAGAGTATTTTTAGCTTACCTATAACTCGCCACTTCTTACACCAATTGCGTACCGAAATTTGCGTGTTAGATTCTGAAAATTGCCGGATGCAGTGTTTTCAAGGGGTTCTGGATTTCCGAAACTTGCGTTTTGCATTCCGGAAAATGTGGATATTAAGTGGGCATTCCCGACAGGGAATAACAGCAAGGTATTATTTAGTCTGACTCCATTACTCAATTGACTCCAATTTGTACCACACTGCCGCGAAAGACTATGATAAACTGTGATAGAAACTTTTTTGAGATTAGTATGTTAAGTGTCGGACATGGAAGACTAAGATAGAACAGGATTGAACATGCTGATTTCACTGGAGCCGTCCCGACGATGCGCCCGACCGAGTAAAGTCAATCTATTCCGTATCCAGTTCGGTCTGGAAACCCAATAAAATCAAGCATTGCAGCCCATTTTGCCTCGTGCAGGATGGGCTGTTTTTTGTTTTACTGAACCAATCACTGAACCAATCCTCCATAAAATCCCGCAAACGCAATAAATTCGCATATTTGACGGCTTTTTTGCCTTGTTTTCAACGGGTTTGGCCATCACGAAAAGTGTAGATATAACAGGTTATGTATGCAAATGTGCGATCATGTATTCACTTTTTGCCATAGCAATGTCAAATGGATCACTATTGGTACAACTTTGGTACAGCTTTGGTACAGAGCCTTATCTTATAACGCGAAATGTAACGAAACGTGAAGGTATAACGAGGATGTACTTTATTTATCTGCATAGCAAGACATCCCGTTTTGCACCTGCGATTTCATAAAACGCACATTGGATTACAATGTCCTACCTAAATATCCTAGTGTTAACAAAGCCAGCTAGGAGGGTCAAGTCTTGAAAGGTAAGCCTAAGCTTAATCTCGGACTGTCAGCTTATGACGAGTTATTCATGGACGGGACTGAACGCTTAGAGATGAAACTTCCCAAGATCTATGACATTCCTATCAATCTTATTGATGACTTCCCCGGACAGCCCTTCAAAGTAAGATTGGATGATGATATGAACCATCTCATCGAAAGCATTAAAGAGATGGGGCTTATTACGCCGGTAATCCTGAGGCAAAAAGACGCCGGCCGTTATGAAATGGTCTCCGGTCACAGAAGAAAAGAAGCCTGCCTACGTGCCGGATACTCTGTGATCAAAGCTGAGATCCGTGAATTAACCGATGACGAAGCCATAATCGTTATGGTGGATTCTAATCTTCAGCGTACAGCCATACTGCCCAGCGAAAAAGCATTTTCCTATAAGATGCGGTTGGAGGTTCTTAAACGGCAAGGAAAGCGGCCTGACACAACTTGTGGACCAGTGGTCCACAAGTCAAGAGATAATGTCTCAGACGAAAGCGGAAGGCAGGTATCACGCTATATCCGGCTTACTGAACTCATACCTGAGCTTTTGAATCTTGTAGATGAGAATAAGATGGCCCTCCGCCCTGCTGTTGAACTCTCATATCTCAGCAAAGAAGAGCAAGAAACAGTCTGGGAACAAATCGAGGAACGTGAATGCTTACCATCACACGCCCAGACCATCAGGATGCGGAAACTATCCGAACTCGGTGAACTCACTGATTCTGCAGTTACAAAGATAATGAAAGAAGAAAAGCCTAACCAGGTGGACAAGATACATATCCCCTACAACGAGATCCGCAAGTATATCCCCAGAGGCGTTTCCTACGAGAAAACCGCCGATTACATCAAAGCAGCTCTGATATTCTATCATCAGAATCATTCCGGGAACACAAATTAAGCTCTCCCATAAAGATTAAGAAAGCTTGTTAAAAGGCTCTTCAAATGCTACGAGAACAAGGTTTGATATCCACCTGTCTCTCAATGACATTTCTATTGTTCTTGGATATAATGCGATACCTTGCTTTTAATCCCTCGTCTGGATTCTTAATAAATAACCAAGTTGGGAATGCCACGTTCTGATGTTGCTTAATATAATCAAAATGGACTTTAACTATCACATAATCACCATCAGGGTAAACTTTATATTCAAATATATCGTTAAGCGTATCTCTATAATCCTCTTCATAATTCCTTCCTGAAAAAGGATTAACTGCTCTATAGGTAGTAGTATTCATTCCAGTCAAAGGCCGTTTAGAGTCACTATACGCTATATAATCTTTTGTGGCATGAATTTCAAATATATCCTCAAAGCACCAATCATCCCCTGTATTTATCTCTTCAGTAGGCACCGGTAACTCTTCAACTCCAAGAAATCTGTCTTTAGGGATGGTTATCTCAATATCAATGTCCTCATCATATTTAGTACCGTCATTGCAAATAATTAGCTCTATCCCGTAAAGACTGCTGTAGAACTGTTCCATCTGCATATGACCAACTGCCTTATAAATCACTTTTTCCAACGAAATGATAGCTTTGTATTTTGTCTTTTCTTCACTTGTTCCGTTTATTTCACATCCGCCCAACGGCATCGAAAATACAGGTGATTCTGTCAGATTACCGACATCAAAGAAATCATCACTTAAGGCTAAATCTAATCTATCTGCTACTCCCGCTATGATGTCTTTGGTATGTTCTTCTATTATCACTTTCTTTTCACCCAAAATCATCAACGGCTGCTCGGAAGCAACACTCTTTATCAGCTTATAATCATTTATAAACTTTATTCGTTCAATAATTTGAGATTTCAATTCTGTACTTGATATAAAACCTCCCATATCAAACAACGAGAGTTGGATGGCTTCATCAATTTTACCGTTACTGAGTGCCCTAATTACAAGATTTGATCCTCCTACCTCACTATCTTCATTACTCAGTATCATAAAGTGCCTGGTAATATGTGCGCGAAAAACTGTTCTAAACTCCTCCTTATTGCTAAATGTTCCGAAAATACCCTTATCCTTGTATCTTAACTTAAATGCCTGAACCCGTTCATACTCGTCCATATCAATATCTGAAAGTTTAACTGGGGATTCATCAAAAAACATAAATACCTGTTTGCCTGCAGAAAGCATTTCTTCAATTTCTTCTTCAGTGCCTGAACCATATTTATCTGTTGGTGATCCAAATCTATTTTTGAATACAGCAACCGCTAAATCAGAGGGATAGACAATTTGCTTGTTCAGCAAGTCCTGTGGTTTTCCTCCGGATTCTGTATAGGAACTATCTTTCCAATATCTGCATCTTACAAAAATCCCTAAAGTATCAGAAAACTGTTGATTAAATTCTTCGACAACCTCTTTGATAATTTCAACAGATTCTATAGCGTCCCCAGGACATGATATAAGAAGGTCATATTGTTTTACTAATCTAGCCATTGTCAGTTATCCGCCCCCTTAATATAGTTGCAAATCGACATATTTCGAATTCAAATATAATAATTATATAACCATCCTGTAACTACACCAGTATCAACAAATCCGATAAAGGGACAGTTTTCAGTCTAGACACATGAAACAGATGAACAGATAGATGTAGCGACCAAACGTTGCCTGATCGTCATAATTTCACCGTTAAAAACACTGTTCTTTATCTTCGATAGGCTCTCCTCTGCTCTTTATATAAACAAATAAACACATGTTATAATCTTCGTATCTGAGAGGAACCTCTTAGTATGGAAAATGATCAGTAACCCGTTTGGAGAGAAACAATGATCAAGGCTTTGTTTGTAGATTTTTATGGTACTGTTGTTCATGAAGATGGAGCAGTCATTAAGGTTATTACTCAGATGATCAAAGATACCGGTGACGGATCTGACACATCTGATATCGGTTCATTCTGGTGGAATGATTTCCAGACGATATCCCTTAATTCATTTGGCATTGCTTTTGAGACTCAAAGGGATCTCGAGAGAGAATCATTGGAACATACAATCGAAAAATTCCATTCTTCGGCGGATGCTTCAAAGTTAAGTGACATGATGTTTGAACATTGGATGAGGCCGCCGATATTTGAAGAATCCAAAGAGTTTTTCAGCAAATGTCCTATCCCGGTCTACATTGTTTCCAACATTGATACATCCGACATAATGTGCGCAATCGAATACCATGGTCTCAATCCGGCCGGCGTTTTTACATCCGAGGATGCAAGATCATATAAACCTCGAAGGGAACTGTTTGAACTGGCACTTAGCAATACCGGGCTTATGCCTGACGAAGTTATTCACATCGGTGATTCAATAAGCAGTGATGTTAAAGGCGCTTCTGCTCTGGGAATCGGGACTTTGTGGCTGAACAGATCCGGGAAGGCTGTTCCCGAGGGTGTTACGGACATAAAAGATCTTCTTGACGCATTAGATTTTATCGGTTGATGAAATCTTTTATAATGAACCAAGAAGCTTTGATGCTTGACGATGAGTTATCTTGGAAGATAATATCAGGAATTTAATATACTAAGCTCGAGAATGATCTCGGGCTTATATGGTTACAGATCATCATCTTCGTCATCATCATAATAATCATCGTCATCTTCGTCTTCGTCGAAGTAATGATAATCAAGCGGAGCATATTCCTCATATGTTTCCTTGGACACCACAATCTGGTTTTCATCTTTATATAATATTACTTCTGGAGGCAATTCAACTTCTGTGTATATCAGAGCTAAATGAGGTGAATAATCATATACATAGTCTGAAAGCACTTCGAAGAACATTTCTCTCTCTGCAAACCCTTTTCAGTAAACAGGCAATACCGTTTTGATTTGTCAGAAGTATATTCTACCGAAGGTTTCATATCTTCCAAAAGGCATTTCATCATACCGCCGAGTTTCTTTACTTCAGGATCTTCTGAAGTTCCAACTTTTATGGCAAACTCTTCATCACTGACCCCAGGTGTCAGATTAAGATTCTTTAGAAGCATAACATTTATAATGGCAACAAATCCGCCGGTCGTTGCCATCTTGTTATAATCATAAAGATCTACTCGATAATAATAATCCATGTGATTAACGAAATCTAAACTATAAAGATATCAGAGAGAACCTCCAATTTTACTTTGAAGTTCAGCATATTGAGATATAGATAATTCGTTAATTGATTTTTTACCCAATGATTTTAAATAGCTATCAATCATTTCTTTTTTCCTATTTTCAGTATGTATATGACCTTGACTATCTAAAATTGCTATACTTCTATCCTTAAGGTTTCCAATGAGTCGATCAATAACCTCTTTGGAAAAACCGGTCTCGTGTTCAAGTTCTGAAAGAGTAGTATTCTCTTTCGATTCAATTATTGCTTGGATGTTTTTCGACATTCCCAATACGGTTTCGGTCTCATGTTTACGATTTCTTTCAGATAATCGTATTATTTCGCTTACAATTCTTATTTGACTAGGATTGTTTCTGTGTTTTACTTCGCTCAGGAACTTTTCCAACATATTGCAGACATCTGAGACGGATTCATATTCTTCTTTGCATAAGAATGTGCTGCAGGTATTCTTTAATTCTTCTTCCATGGATACTTTTTGTTTGTCCCAATAAGACAATATATCCTCTTGAGCTTTCAAAGAATAAATGTCATCGTAAATAACTAAAACAACGCACTTAGAATCCCATTCCGGTTGTTTAGATAAATATGCAACTTCTTTCATACAGTTTTTTGAACGAAGATATTCTTCGGTAAGTACAATAACTACATTATCGCAATCAGCAATTTTGCGCATGAAGTTGTCAATGTTTTCATTACACTTTAATGATGATTTATCCCTCTTGACATCAAATCTATTAGCCAATTCTGCTTCTAAATCCTCTGCGTAAACTGTTCCGTCTTTCCAACAATATGAAATGAATATAGTTTGCATGCATTTAATCCTCAACAAATCTATTTTCTTTATACTAGTCAAAGCGTAATTGTTTATCAATAACAAACGAACTAACACGTCAGCTGAAATGCCTGTCTTATATGTCCGTAAATTCTAATAACTTATTACTGATATAGGAAAAGCGGCTATAAATATATTTATACTTATTGAGAATATTATCTTTTGTCTCAGTTCTGATCATATTTTCCACATGCAAAGCAAAAAGCTTCCAACTGTCTTTATCATGACACAAACAATAAAAAAGGAACAAAGAATCAATACATAAATAATCGAAATCCTCGTAAATATACATATCTAAATATTTCTTTCCATAAGTGGTCAGAGATAATTTCTCAAAATCCCGAATCGAATTATCAAGTATTATTCTCGGCGTCACAGCTGTTTTTTCTTCAAGCAAGTATGCCTTGCTTACTCCCGGACCAAATGTTGTATCTTCACAAGCGTAGATTTTGTCCTTTACTATTGCACCACGTGAAAGAATTGCGCATGGCATGCGCATCAATTTCACTTGGAAATACGCACATGAAGCGACAAGTCTTGCCAAAGAATCACTTTCAGATGAGTCAACATAAAAGCATATCGTATCCGACATGACCTTTTTCTTAACTATTTCAGAATTAACCCATGGACTGTTTAAACCTTGGATTGTTATATTATAATCCTCATTAATTTCGTCAAATAAAGATGCTATTTCTTCACAAGAATGCTTTCCAACATAATCTTTAAATCCAAGCAAGTCAATAAAGGCAATATAGCAATCTGTATACGCACGCATAAACGTTACCTCGCAAAGAATTCTTTTTCTTCAAATTATAGCATCGGAAGTTAATCCAATAGTGAAGGAATAATGTTGGAAATAAAAAGCGGCCAAGCGAACGCCTGACCGCCAAGTGAATTCACAGAGAAAGATCGTTACTCTTCGTCTTCTGCTTCCATCTCTGCATCAATCTCATCAGATATTTCTTTGTATGTCTTACTGAGATTCTTCAAAAAATCTATTGAAGCAGGACGATCATGTTCATAAAGGGAAGGGGTAACACCAATCTTTTTGAATTCGTTATAACAGTGAATAATAGTGTTAACGCCTTTCTCACTTGACAGATCATATGACAAGAGATAATCGGAATTTTTAATCCTTCCGCTAATGTCTGAAATTGACAGATTTTTTTCAATCTTTCTTATGATCGAAGCAGCTTTTGCAATAGAAGAATCGTTAGGTATCTTAATTCCAACTTGTGGTTTCATATTATGTTCTCCTTTTCCTCTTAAATGGCTTTCCTGGTAGGCTGTTTTTAAAGTTTCCACCGTGCCATTCATATAAATGTTCTTCAAAAGTTACCGGATAAATGACCTTATGATTTCCCGCAAGATGGGGATACATTGAGACACTATATGTGTGGTGCCCTTGCATAGTTTTGCCATTTACTTTTGGACGACCTCCGTCTAGTATTATTCTCCTCTGTTCAGCAGTCCAATTGCGTGTACCAGGCTCGTTATTGCGTAAGCGCTCACGTTCGGCTATCCAAAAAGCGTTAACCGCCTCTTTTCTCTTCACCGATAAACGCTTGATGCGATCATATTTGCGATAATCCTCTATCGTTGCGGTGCGATTATTTATCCTCCTCTTGATTTCTTTAATACTTAATGAACTCTTGTGTTTGACCGGATGTTCTCTCAGATCCAACCCACAAACTCTATCTTTGATTATATCATCTTCATATTCCTGTTGAGAGACTTTAAACTTGCGTTCTCCGGTTGTGCCATGAAAGTGGTTGCTTAAGGATTTACTCATCTGTTGCCCTCCTTCATAAAAGCGAGATTGGTCTTGCTCGGGAAGGCAACAACTTTTATTCCCTGTTCACGGATTCTGTCAAAAACATCGTAATTGTCTGAACCATATATAATAATCGTATGAGGCTTAAGCACTTCAATTGCTTTGTATAGTCCATCTATGAAATACTTGCGGTTACTGACCTTATTAATGCCGCTTGCAACAACACCAATTGCAATGATTCCATTTATAGGAATACCATCAAAACAGTATTCCCATGTTTCAGATGTACCCCAGCGAACATTGGGTATGACCCTTATGCCATTCTTTTGAAGAATGTAGTCAAAAGCCCTCATCCTATATATGTTCCAGCGTTTCAGAGAATCCGGAAAATCAGCATAGGTCGAGAAGTCTGGACTGATTACGCCAGAATAATGACGGGCTAATTTTATGAATTTCTCCGGATAATACCAAATACCACTGCGATTACCATCAAATTTCTGATCGTCCATATAAGTATGGATATAGCTATCAACGTGATAATTCGGATCTTTCCTGACAAGCCTTTTATCCAAGCTTAATGCATCATCATATCCGTCAAGACCGTTAGGGATAGTTCCGTTACACCGGTAGCAGATTGGCATATCACTACCTTCTGTGTAAGTCGCGCCCGCAAGAAGTTGGGCATTCCAAATGTCTTTGCTGCCCATTCTTGGCTTGTTATAATTGTTATTGAAGTCGTTGCTAAGCATGAGTTTTTCCTCCTTTCTTAGCAAAGTGATTAATAATCCGAGAAATAATCACAGGCTAGAATTTTCATCACACTCTTCGGATTTCAGTGGCCTGCTGACGAGTTGTGATGCCGTAAGATTACGAAAAATCAATTGGTCAAGCCATGACTGAACCTTGACCGGAACTTGACCGATAAGTTGACATATACAGGTGAACTATGAGCAGATTGTGTTTAGGAACTTTTCTAAAATCCATAAAGATATGTGCTGTAAAAAGAGGTTTTGTTCAGAAAACAGTCTTCCAGGATTTGTTTGCCGCAATAGATTATGACTATGCACCAGATGAATCGTTGATAGGCCATTTGGTGCGCGGAGCCAAAAATCCCTCTCCGGCATTCATCGAAACAATAAATAATATGGATCCACAAAAATATCCTGAAATAGCAGGCTGCATGGATATAGTTGCAGACAAAATTGATCCAAATAAACTGGAGTTATTCGAAAACCTTTTAAAGAGAATATTAGATGAAGATGATTCAATAGCTCAAGATACAATCGTTGACCTTATAAATGGTACTGCAAAACAAGACTTTCCTGGCAAATATGAGACTCTGTCTTCATTATTGGCAGGCGTATTCCTATATGCAGTCAAGAACACTGATAATAAGAATCAAACGGACAGTGTCAAAGAAATCGACGACAACTACATTGCAGAAATCAAGGCAAAAGCAATAGTTGCTAATATTCCATCAGCCGAGAAGTTTGATACAGACGAATTATCAGAGAACGAAGAATTACAAGCAAGAGGATTCATGATTAAATACGAGAATAAGAAAAATCTTATTCCATTATGTCAGATAGCATATATCTATAATCCGACTCACAACTACGAGCGCACAATGTATACGGAATTTAATCTGTTTTCCAAGAAGGTGCGAGAATATATTCTTGATCAGTGTGATGCTTCGATTATGATTAATATCGATGAACTTCATTGGGAAGAAGGATTATCCTTGTTATGTGAAGACCTTAGAAAATATGAACTGTCATCCGAACGGTTCGTTTATATGTTCGGGCAGTATTTTCCAAAGTTTAGATATTATCCTGCACATAACATTACAGATTATGAAAAATATTCATTTAAACGGATATTTACCTCTGATATTATATCTGTCTTCCCCGGAGCCGCTCTTTGCAGTTTGGATAAGTATATCGATGATTATCTATGGACCAGGGAAAACAAAAAAGATGATAACAACCCCATGCCGATGGATTATCTATTTGCCAGTAAAGATTTCGGGAATTGTCCCGAAGAAGAAGTTGTTTTTTGGATCTGCCGTTTCATCATAGATGCATGCTGTAATTTGAGTTGCTATATCAGCAATATTGATGGACCGATAGACACAAATTGTTTTGACGATGATGCAGAAACAATAGAAGATCTATCCCTCAGTGCTTTATTTGCACTACATAAACATTACCTATATCACAACAACGATTATACATTTATATAATCATCAATCCGACCGCTTGGGAACAGCGCAAGCTGGGAGACGTCGTGAAAGTATGTAGCGGAAAAGACTACAAACATCTTGGTGAAGGAGATATTCCTGTATACGGAACCGGCGGTTATATGCTAAGTGTTTCAGAAGCATTATCAGATCAGGATGCTATAGGGATTGGCAGAAAAGGAACCATAGATAATCCATATATTTTGAAAGCTCCGTTTTGGACTGTAGATACGCTATTTTACTGCGTTCCGAAGGATAGTGATCTGAACTTCGTATATGGTCTCTATCAAACTATAAACTGGAGATCAATGGATGAATCAACAGGAGTTCCAAGCTTATCAAAAACAGCAATAAACGATGTTGATGTATGTGTTCCGTCAATAGATGAGCAGAAACGGATCGGAGCTACTTTCCACAAGTTGGATGCCATTATCACCCTTCATCAGTGTATGCATTATCCGTATCAAATATGCCGCCGCAGATACGAATCCATATCGTTTTATCGACACAATACGACTGCTTGGGAACAGCGTAAGGTTAAGGAAGTATGCTCCATATCTACTGGAAAGAGTAATACTCAGGACAAAGTAGATGACGGAGTTTACCCGTTTTATGTTCGTTCACCAATAATTGAACATAGTAACAAATATCTATTTGATGAAGAGGCTGTATTAACAGTCGGCGACGGTGTTGGCACTGGCAAGGTGTTTCATTATGTTAATGGGAAATACGACCTACACCAGCGGGTTTACAGGCTTTTTGGCTTTGCCGACAATGTGGATGCGAAGTATTTTTATCACTGGTTTTCATCACATTTCTATGATCGTGTTATGTCAATGACAGCTAAAACATCTGTAGATTCAGTACGTCTAGAAATGATTGCAGACATGACGTTTGTTTCACCAAACATTGAAGAACAACAGAACATTGCTTCAGTACTTAGTTATCTTGACGACCTTATCACCCTTCATCAGCGTAACAATTCACAGTGATCCTATAATCATTTTTGGTTCATTCGAGGCATTTTTAATCCAATTTTGAGAGGTGAAACATGCTTGAAAGCGTATCAAAAAATGATTTCTTCTGCGATTATTACCTTCGCTGGATTACAGTCTATAAAGAAGGTGCTATTCGTAAAATTACAATGGAAAAGTATCGTATGACACATTCTTGGATCAAGAAACTAGCACCGGAATTAAAGGTCGGCGAGCTTACAAGAGTTACCTATCAGGAGCTTCTTAATGAATATGCAAAATATCATGAGAAGCAGACAACCATGGACTTTCATCATCAGTTAAAATGTGCAGTCCTTGATGCTGTTGACGAAGGGTTGATAGATAGAGATCCAACACGCAAAGCCATTATCAAAGGAAAAACGCCAAAGAACAAGAAACCCAAATACCTGAATCAATATGAGCTTCACCAAATGCTCGACACCCTAAATCTCGGCAAAGAAGCTGATTGGGATTGGTTTATTCTTCTTGTAGCCAAAACAGGGATGCGTTTTTCTGAAGCACTGGCCCTTACTCCCGCCGATTTCGATTTTGGTCATCAAATGGTATCAGTAAGTAAAACCTATAATTACAAAGGTGACACAGGAGGTTTTCTCCCCACCAAGAACAAGTCATCTGTAAGAAAGATCCAAATAGATTGGCGCACTGTAGTACAGTTTTCTGAATTGATCAAAAACATACCCGAAGATCAGCCGATTTTTATATCAAAGAGACCGTTTAACTCGACAGTTAATGGTATTTTAGCGCGACATTGCAAGGCAGCTGGTGTTCCGGTTATAACAATTCACGGACTTCGTCACACTCATGCATCAATTCTCCTGTTCGCTGGCGTTTCAATTGCAAGTGTTGCACGAAGATTAGGACATTCAAGCATGAATACTACGCAGAAAACATATCTGCATATTATTCAGGAACTTGAAAACAAAGATATCAATATTGTTATGAGATCACTCTCCGAACTTGATTGATATCTATTAGAAGCCTCGAATGAATCAATTCCCTATACAAACATCTTCTGAAGAAGACCTTTTTTATACAATTTGAGCTCATCACACTTACGCTGATGAAGGGTGATAGCATTATCAACAGCACGGAAGAAATCTCCAATTAACTTCTGTTCTTCAAACTTCGGGCAGTTTATCGGTAAATTTCTGCATACTTCCTGTTTAAGCTTGGGCATTGCCATTCCAGAATTGTATTGCTTATAATCTTTCAATTCTAGAGAATTACATATGAAATTATTCTCATTGCCAGGTTTTGTCCTTAATACATGAGCATGGTTATTAACCCAATATTTTCCAGCTGCTAAGAAGCATACAGGGTAGTTGCGATCTGTTATATTTGCTCCATCTTCACTTAACAAAACCAGTTCTTCATCAAAAATGTAATCATCTATGTAGTCAACAATTCCCGATGCTCCATAATATGGATAAGGTCCGGGAACTCGCTTTGCACTTTCCAATGGTTTCCGCATTGTGTCAAGAAATTCAACAACATCTTCAAGCTTACGCTGTTCCCAAGGGTCAGTAAATCCAGGAAATCGGACGCGTGGAAATGACTCTCCAGGCTGTGGAAACATCTGTTGAAGTAGTCCTTTTTTATAATTTTTCAATTCATCACACTTCCGCTGATGAAGGGTGACAGCATTATCAAGCACCTCAAAACAAGCTGCAATTTTGTTCTGCTCATCTAAATTTGGGATCATAATCGGAATAGAAGTGTAATCTTCGTATGAGATGTTAAGAAGGCCATCCATACGCGCACCAGAAGAAACGATTTTTCGCAATTGTTTCTCTGTTGACTTTCCATTTAAAACTATTGATAAGAAATCTGGATTGCAGTTAGACGTTGAAAAACAATGATAAACAAAAGGAATACGGGCTTCTTCCTCAGTCTTTAGCGCAAAACAGGATCCATACGGACGGAGTTTGGATGCACCATGATTATAAGCAAGTTCACCTTTCTTAAGTACAATATATTTCTTGAGGCTCTGCCCGGCGTTCTCCGTTGAGTATCGTTCGGACTGGTTAATGAAGCCATCATTTGCAGTTATCATCATGATAGGAGCATTCGACTTTGCATCGGTTCTCTTAATCTCAGATACTAAATTACACAACTTACGCTGTTCCCAAGGGTCAGTAAAACCCGGGAATCTGATTTCAGGTACAGTCTTTTTATTATTTTCCATCATGCACCTCCTCAGAACGGGAACTTAAGTCCAAGTTCATCAAAATACTTCTTGAGTTCATCTTCAGCGTTTTTAATTTCAGCGTTGATGTTTTCAATATCTTCTGCCTTAGCTGTGAGATCTATCTCTTCCTCTTTTTCAGATGTATCAACATAACGAGGAATATTCAAATTGAAGTCATTTGCTTCTATTTCTTCCATTGTTGCAACATGGCAGAACTTATCTATATCCTTGCGCTCTTTATACGCTTCTATTATTTTGGCAAGGTGCTCATCTTCAAGAGTATTCATATTCTTGCCCGGCTTATATTCCTTGGACGCATCTATAAACAGAATATTGTTGGAATTACCATTGCGCTTACTCTTAAGAACAAGTAAACAAACTGGAATGCTTGTACCGTGGAAAAGATTTGCAGGAAGACCTATTACAGCATCTAATTTGTTAAGATCACGGACAATATACTTGCGGATCTGCTCTTCGGCAGCACCACGAAAGAGAACACCGTGCGGCAGCAGAACTGCAATTCTTCCATCGTCAGGATCCATGTGATAGATCATGTGTTCAAGGAATGCATAATCGGCATGGGATTTCGGAGCGAGTTTTCCCGCACCGGAATAACGCGGATCATCCTCATACTGTGGATCAGCTGACCACTTAAGAGAGTAAGGCGGATTACATACCTGAACCGTCATCTTCTCATCTTCATAATAATCGTTAGTTAATGTATCACCCTTGTAAATATCGAAGTTATGATAATCCACACCATGCATAAGCATATTCATTCTTGCAAGGTTGTATGTTGAAGCATTCTTCTCCTGACCATAGAAGTGTCCGACTCTTCCGCTTGTAAGATGCTTCTGTACTTCCAAAAGCATAGATGCAGAACCGCATGTGCAGTCACCTACAGTACGAGCTTCCTCTAATCCAATAGTTGCAAGCGTTGCACACAATTTCGACGGACCAGTCGGTGTAAAGAATTCTCCACCCTTCTTTCCTGCATCTGAAGCAAATAGACCGATAAGAATCATATAGGCAGTACCGAGGACATCAAACTTCGCATCATCGAGTTTGAAGTCGATCATACCAACCTTTGTAATGACTTGACTTATGAGTGCTGTTCTTTCAGAAACGCTGTCTCCTAGATCAGGATCCTGCAATTTCATATCATTGAACAATCCGGTAAAATCGGATTCGGATTCCTGACCCATAGTTGAAGCGGTTAATTCGCTGACAGCCTTTTCATAATCTTCAATCGAGAATGTTCTCTCCACAATACTCTTCTGAAGATTTTTATATAAAAACTCCGGTCTGATAATATAACCGAGTTTGCTTAAAGACCATTGTTCTACAACAGGCTTAAACTCTGAATCAGCAAATGCTTCTTCATAAGTCAGATTATCGTTCTTAAGTATCTCTTTCATGTACGATTCTGTTCGTTCAGAAAGATACCTGTAGAAAATCGTTCCGAGAATATAATTCTTAAACTTCGAGGCATCCATATTGCCACGAAGATCATTTGCTATAGCCCATAACTGTTTAGATAATTCATTAGCCTGTTGCTGATATGAATTGTTATCCATTATTTACCCTCCGCCTTGTACTTATGATAAAGTTCGTCGATTGCTTCCTTGATTACCTTAATCATCTTCGTTGTGCGTAAAAGCCCGAGATTAAGATATTCAATCTGAATTCGCACTTCTTCATCCGTAAGTTGATTATTAAACGTATAAGAATAGAAAAGATCTGTAATACACTTTGGTTCTACTGATAGTTCTGTAGAAACACGATCAAGATCAAGTGCTAATGCTTCCTTCTCGAACTGGTGATATTCCTGAATGATATCGGCATCCGGATCCAGATCGAAGAACCTCGTATTAATGAATGCTCTCATCAGCTCTCTCTTGTAACGCAATGTCTCGTTATCAGAACGTTCAATTTCTCTCAAGATAAGATCAACAGATCGCTTCATCTCATCAGGATTCTTACGGTTTACATCCTTAAGAAGATTGAGAATATAAACAACATTGATCTTGTCTGTTCTGATCAATTCAATATCGAAATCAACATCAACGGGAACCAGCTTCTTTTCAGAATCTTTCTCCTTCTTCTGCTGATCGTAATAGTACATATACCAGCTTTTATAAGCTTCGTACTCATTCTCATCTAATTCAGTAGATAGATCTTTCCAGTCAAATTTCGAGAATGTCTTCAATATTGCCAGCGTTTTTGATACAGCACGGAATGCAATGATAAACGCTCTTATGTCATCTTCTGATTGTAAGTGTCCGGCTTCAGCCGCCTCTGGAACAATACGCATCATTTCGCCGGTCTTAACACGCCACTCTTCTGTGTAGTACTCATAAGACTTGATAATGTATTCATCCGGCTGACCTTCAGAGAAAAGCCTTAAAGCATCGTCCTGGGCCTTTTTGATATTACGATAAGTGATAATCTGTCCGAACTGTTTAGAAGCCTTATCAACACGGTTCGTGCGGCTGTATGCCTGAAGGAGCGAATGCCAAATAAGGTTCTTATCAAGATATAAAGTATTTAGCGGTTTCGCATCAAAGCCTGTAAGGAACATATTGACTACGATCAATAAATCAACCTGCGGTTCTTCTTTTTGCTTCAATCGTTTCTGTATATCTTTACGATATGCATCAAATGTATCTATACCAAAAGATGTGCCGAACATCTCGTTATAGTCTTTGATGCATGCATCAAGCAATTCCTGAGAATGCTCATCTGCACCCTCATCCATATCCTCATTAGCCTGATATGTGAATATTGCGGCTATTCTAAGTTTCTGATTGTCCGGAGCTGCCTCATTTATTCTCTTGAATTCCTTATAATATTTACCAAGTGTCTTTATCTCATCTACAGCGAACATTGCTGTATATACACCTTCACCCTGCGGATGCGTGTGTTTTGTATAGTTGTTGAAGATGTGTTCTGCTATATTTTTGATTCTCTGTGGATCATGGTAAAGAGAGTTGATATCGACATTATGAAGCCTGCAATATTCAGGATCATCCAGTTTCTCAGGATCAAGGCCCTGAGCCTGAACCTTCTTAACGAGAACAGAGCGTTGATATTCAACCGAGAACTTAAGAACGTTTCCGTCTGCAATAGCATTCTTGATCATGTATTTATGCAGACATGAATCGAGTTCTTTTCCAGCATAAAAGATATCTGCAGTAGTTCTGTTATTGCTTCCGATGTTTTCTTTAAAGATAGGAGTACCGGTAAAACCGATATAATTAGCATTATCAAAGCGTCTGGCAATATCGGCATGCATCTTTCCGAACTGTGATCTATGGCATTCGTCGATGATAAATATAATCTTTTCATTTCTCATCTTCTCTATCAGCTCATCAAATCTCGGATTGTTCGATGCATTAGCTAATTTTTGTATTGTGGTAACGATCAGTTTCTGGGATTTATCTTCCAAACGTTTGGTTAAAGCGTAAGTGTTTGTAGAGCGATCAACACAGTCCTTCTCAAAGGAGTTATATTCATCTATTGTCTGATCATCCAGATCTTTACGGTCAATAAGGAAGATTACTCTGTCAACTGCATTCTCGTCTCTTAAGAGCTGTGCAAGCTTAAAAGATGTAAGCGTTTTACCGGAACCTGTACAGGCAAATACGAATCCGTCTCTGTTAACTTCCAGAACTCGCTTCTTTGCTGCCTGAACCGCATATATTTGATATGGTCTCATAACCATTAATGTATCTTCGGTCGTCTTAATAACCATATACTTGGATATGATATCGGTTATAAATGTTTTACGGAAAAAGTCCGAGGTGAAATCCTGAAGATCATTTATACGGTCATTCTTCTCGTCTGTCCAGAAGAAAACAAGGCTCTTGAGAATATCTCTTCTCTGTCCGTTCTGCATCTCATTTTCGTTGCAGAAATATTTAGTTTGCACGGAATTGGATACAACAAACAACTGCAGATATCTGAAAAGACCTCTAAACGAGAATTTCCTATATCTATTTATCTGATTTATAGCTTCGTTTATTTCAACGCCTGGACGCTTAAGTTCGATCTGAATCAAAGGAAGACCGTTTATCAGCACGGTAACATCATAACGGTTTTTATATGCAACATCATCCTTATGTTCCGGATCCATCGTAATCTGATGGGCAACCTGATATGAATTCCGAGTTGAATCCGGTGTGAAGAAATCAAGATATACGGTTTCACCGTTATCGAGCTGGAGAATGTACTTATCTCTCAGTATTTTAGCGGATTCATAAACGGTCTTGTTATCAACATAAATAAGGAGACGTTCCAGCTCTTTTTGTGATAGATCAGCTGTTCCCTTCTTCTCTATGAGTTTAGAAGCATTGAGCTTACAAAGCTGAGTTTTGAAGTTATCAAGTACATCTGCATAGTTTTTCAAGTCAATATAGTCATAACCAATGCTTTCCAGCTTGTTTATGAACATCTCTTCAACTTCATATTCAGATATTCTACTCATATGACACCGCCATGATTAATAACCATAATACGTATATCAACCAACCGTAAACCAACCGTAAGAATTATATCATTACAATAACCGCATTAATGGGACAGTAATGCCGCATCGGCCGGTCGGAAGATCTTTTTCATCACAAACCTTGATAATATGCCTTTATCTTTGCTGCCATCAGCTTTCTTCGCTGAGGCAAGAAATCATTAATATACTGATTGTAATCCCAATTGACTATATCAAGTGGTATGCAGTTCATAGCCATATTCTTCTTCAGTTCATCCAAAGTCATAGGCGTACCAAAAACATTTCCGGTTTCTGTAGCTGAATCAAAGGCTTCCTTGAAATATACATTCGGAGCTTTATCTCCAATCTTGACATTTACAGGCGTATCAAGGTACGTGTAATTAGCTACCTGATTGTATATTGATCTGACATTCAGCACTTCTGTCTGTTTCAGATAGTTCTTAGGGAAAATATGATGAACATCGCTCGCACCAAACAAGTCTCTTACTGTAGAATTAGCGGAAAACAGCCCTTTATCGACATTTACTATCTGTGCAGCAAAGTATGCGGATAATGCAGGAGAAGATGAATTGGGAGTTTCCAATCTCTGAACCAATCCATAGTCCCAAAAAGCATCTGACAGTTCAGCGTCTTCGATTTCCTTTAAGTATGCTACAACGCCTTTTTCATTGATATTTCTAATATCCATGTCCATTTTTGTTTCAGGTGAGCTTGAATATCTTCCTGTAAGCACTGACATTACAAACCACTTTGCAACATACCGCTTAATTTCTGTCTTTTCTACTTCTTTGGATAATGACAGTTTAAGGAATACAACATATGCAAAGTCCAGCGCATTCTGAGAATTTATAAGTTTGTTACTGATAAAACCGGCATTTTTAATTGCCAGTACAAACTGCTCGAAGTAATACTGATGCATAAAGTGCTTTATGCCTTCGGTCAACTTATTAAAGGAATCCTCTGCGATTGAGGCCTTATAGTCTCTCGCTTCAAAGTCTCTGCCGGACAATAAACTTACCAAGTCTTTAAGCTTACCTCTGGAAAACATATGAACAAATGAAACTCGAAGCATATCTTCGTATGACGGATCATAAATCGAGGAGTTATCACTCTGCAGCCACGCCATTTCTTTACCGAAATCAGATTCGATAAAAGCCGTATCATTTTCCTTAATTTTGTGAAAAAAGCTGGGTTCAACTGCAACATGGCAGAAATAATCAATAGCTTTTCTGAGCTGATTGCCTCCATACTTCTCATCAGCTGCAATCTTACTCATAGCATAATCAGCTTGACTCAGCACTGAACCCTTAGAATTGATACGAATAAATACGTCTGTAACAGTCTCAATATCAAGGCTTGCATCAAGCTCTATTATGCCAAGTTCTTTTGTTAAGAGTTCTCTGACATCATTAACCTTCTTGGCGAATTCGTTCCGTGTCATGTCAGGATTATCATTGCAGTAATTCTCGACAAAAGTCCACATATCGAAGTTATCAACAAAGAAAACGGATATATCTTCAATCCACTTCTTACTCTTAAGGTGAGACTGATCCTGCACCTCGAATATGGTTTCTTCTCCCTGTGCAAACGGATTATATGCTATCTTGATAACTCGCTCTTTATATTCGTCATCAAGAACCGTTACACCCAACAACGATGTCATCAGAGCTGTTACTCTCTGCTGACCATCTATAAGTATCTTCTGTCCTTTAGATAAAGAACCATCTTTCAACTTAAGATCGTGACTTTGGCTTATGATCAGATAGCCTACCGGATAACCATTATATAGAGAATCAATTAAATCTCTTACCTTTTTGGGTTCCCATACAAACGGGCGCTGTATTTCGGGAATTGCAACTTCTTTTGCCTTAATCCAATTTAGGACTGTGCTTACGGAATATTTATTTATCTGATACTTCTGCATATAAATTCCTCACATAACAATATATATAATTATAATATATGGACTATTAAGTTTTCTTGAACATTTCGTTCGCTGGGAAAGTGTATAGTTGCTATATATATATTTTTCATACTGATAAGTTACGCTGAAGGCTTAATCGCCCTAGAAAATGCAGAGTTATTGTCCAATAATATCTGCCATAACAGACAAACATGGGGAACAAACGATATATCGGTCATTTATCGGTCATTTATCGGTCATGAACGAATTATATCGGTCATTTATCGGTCGTAGACGAATAATATCGGTCAAGCAGAACATCATTTCCGCCTATAGTACCGTCCTTTGTTTGTGCCTTCCGGCACAAGAACATCAAGTTCAACAAGTTTCTTTAAATATCTTTTGCACGTTTCCGAAGATTTACCCGTTTCTCTTACAGCATCCGCATTCTTGATTGTATCGTGTGTCTTCAGATATTCAGCTATAGGAAGATATAACTCTTTTTCTGATTCGGACAGATTGCTCGTGAGTATCTCCATCATTCTATCGATGGATGCAATAACAGCAGGATCAACTTCCTTTTCTGTCTCAACAACCAAAGGTACACCGTCTTCAGTAGTAATAACTGAACCATCCTCTGTTGCAAGAAATTCTGAAGACTTTTCCTTATAATCTGGATAAGTTTGCCAATATCTTCCATGTTTAAGCAGTTTCATGTAAAGATCACATGGCTTAATTATTACAGTAACCCCATTTGGCGTTACTCTTATCTCCGGATATGGAGCGTTGTGTTTGTCACATTCTATGCGTATTTTCTTAAATCCGCTACCATAAGCTTCAATTTCGCCGGCATTAAAGAATGTACTTGTAAGGCTGGGATTATGAGGGTAGGATGAATGCTTCTCTTCATAGAGACTCTCCAAAGTAATATCCTCAGGCCATTTTCCCTGGTTGAAAACAACTATCTGATCCTCATACACAGAAATCTGTATCGGATTGCCACTTTCATACAATTTGTGATTAATAGCATTCAATACAACCTCACGGAAGGCCTCTCTAGGAGTCATAAATGTCTCAATGCGCTGAAGTCCCTCATAACTTACAAGTGCTTTCAAATATTTCGTATATACCAGTTCAACAACTTTATCTGCCTGTAACATCAAGGGGCCTTTGACCTCATCATGGTAGATAATATCATCTGCCTTATTGGCACCATATGCTCCTTCCGGCGCAAAATACGCAATTTTAATATATGCACCTGGAACAAAGCGCTCGGGATCCGGATGGAACAATAAAACTGCTGCACGTAGCAACTCGCCTTTATTCTCTGATGTTTCATCAAGGAGTTTTAAGTCAGAAATAATCTGCTGATCAGGCACAGTTACCTGTTCTTTAGTGCGTCGGCCATTAAGCACGGATTTATTTCGGTACGCTTCAATAGCTAAGCTATCAAGATCATCAATTGACATTCCAGGCATCGGCATACCATCCCAATGTCTTCCCATACGCTCCATCAAAAAAGAAGATAAAGCTATTCCCGTTAATTCTCTGGTTGTTCCACCAGATCTCACATAAAAATGCCCATGATAATTAATTGCAATAGGACAAGGACGAACTGTAATAAATACATATTCAAGCGAACCGTCATCTGAAATATGAACGGGATTATCTTTTTGCCAAATGCTAAGATCAGTCAACACCTTGTTTCGCAACTGCTCGCTTTTTCGCAACTGCTTTACAAAGCCAGGTGCAGCATCGAATAATTTCTGAACATCATTTGTCACATTAGTTGTATTGTCAGGATTAGCAATAATATCGGCAAGAGCTTTTTCGGTTAAGATTCCACGCACATATAAGTTTTCGGGTTTTTGCGCAATATCATCTGGGACCGAATTATATTTTATGTTTTCCCCTCTCGCCAAAGCGGTATCATGATCTATTTCAACCACTATACCCATAGTACTAACTATCTGATTTGGAAGCGTATCCAACAAATAGCGAGTATCATTAAGTCCCATTACATAGCCGTCATCATTCACACCAATATAAATAGTACCGCCCTTTGCATTAGCATACCCGCAGATCCACCCAAAGTACTCTTCTTGCCAAGATGATTTATATTCAGTTTTCTGAGATTCAGGAGAATTCTTTCTCATCTGATTAACCCCAAGCATTACTTTTTTCAATATTATACATCCGACAGGATGCAATCCCAAATTAGTGCAACAGCGTAACCATAAAGCATTACCTATGAATTATACCATTGAGAAAATCATTCTCTTAACAAAACTCTGCACATGTTGCCGTGCTAAAAAAGCGACACATGGAGATAAGATCATAAAAAGAAGTTAAGATACGACACGAAATAACGACTGTTCAAAACAGAGTAAAATATAGCGTAAACTTATAACGAAACTTTGCATAAGGCTACTTTTCTAACAAACGGAATTCACTGTACCAAACTGAACCAATCACTGTACCAATTAGGGGTGCGAGGATCTACTGAACCAATCGGGCTACTGTACCAATTACTGTACCAAATTGAAGTGACGTAGTAATGTGAAACGTAAGGAAACGTGAAGGCTGCGAGGTAACACCCATCATAAAACGTGAGAACAAACACACCTCCCGTTAGAACTCGTTCACCCGCGACAATTAACTTCCGACGATGCGACCGCTTGATTAACAATCAATCTATCACGTATCCGTTTCGGTCGGAAACCCAATAAAATCAAGCATTTCAGCCCATTCTGCCCAGTGCAGGATGGGCTGTCTATATTGGCTGCCATACCAATTCCTTACCAAAAACAGGAAAACAGCTCGCAGGTGCGATGAAAACGCACATTCCTCGCATGTTCGAGCACTTTGTTTGAATGATTTATTTGCGTTCATTGGTATAATTTATTAGTAAATACAGATGCTATTCTGCTTGCCAAAGAAAAGAGATAACTTAATGTCTTCGCATGCTACATGGGAAAACCCTTCTAATGAAGAATTAAAACAACTGAAAGCCGCAATGGTATGGAAAACGGCAAGGTTGTTGTTATCTTCTTTGGGGCTTGCTTTATATCTTCTGTTAATCGTCTGGTTAAGAGATCAGGATTTTGATTTCCTCCGCATGTTTTTGATCATGACGATCATTGTGTCACCCCTGATGGTCTATTACTATTGTTACCGTTGTGCAATAGTGTTTGGACGACATTATATTGTCAGCGAAGTATCAAGAATTAAATCTATATATGTCTATGTTTGGGGATTCATTAACTTTATACTCGCGATTGTTTTCATAATATTCGAAAACAGAATCGGAGTCATAAAATATATTCTTATTGCTTTAATGGCTCTGCTTACGTATTGGAAAGAATACTTTATGCTTTTGTTGTTTGCCATGAAGAAGTATACGGTAAAAGACGGAAGCGTTTTCTTTCATAAAAAGGAAAAAGTTAATGGCGGTGAAGATTTTGATATGTCTGACCCTTACGGGTGGTATATCCTGGCCTACGTCCTTGATTTTGAAGATGCGGAAAACAGGAAGATCCCTGTAATGGTTGACCGCTATACTTATCGTAGGTTTAAAGAAAATGGAGATGCAATTCTCATTAACTACCAGTACGGCGACTCATATATGTTCGAGGTAATTAGACGTTCTTGTCCCCGCAAATAAGAATGTTTTAATCCCGAATAAAACCATCTAAGGTTTCAAAAAGTGTTACCATCAGTGGTATGACTAAAGGAATCACTTATATAAACATTCCAGGAAAAATACCTGAGGAAGAGGTAGTTAGTATAGTCAGAAATGCCTTTTTCGATGCTCATGTGTACTCACATACAACTGTAGAGGCTGATCTTGAGCTTCTTAAAAAGAGATTTTCTTATTGGAAGAAAAAGGCCTGAGCGAACTCAGACCTTAGTAT
>JAEEGI010002641.1_pt1 | contig 43604 bp, 39 predicted proteins | sample 8958751 | NCBI WGS metagenome assembly JAEEGI01 (sample SAMN16246545, study PRJNA631951) | gut metagenome | biome: gut microbiome; feature: rumen; material: KS-attached | host: Bos | place: Iran: Karaj | collected 2018-10 | reverse complement strand
TGACACGGGTAATGACTGAAAGCATATACATAAATGCAAAGGCGAACAGGGCTATGATCAGCGGAATGGCAATATACGCCATCGTATCGCCATACTTGACACCGAAAGCAGGGATGGTGTCGAGTTGCGCCGTGACGGCGGCTAGTTGCGTATGGACACTGTCGCGGATGGATTCAATCTCGGCCAATTGCGTTTGCTGGGCATTCATCACGCTCTCCGTTAAAACCCGGAGAGAATCTATCTTTTGAACTATCGCGTTAGGTACAGCTTGAAGCAACATGGCGGGATTGGGTTAGCTGATTACTCTACTGACACCTTCATCACGACCTTCTTCACTGGAGCGCACTTGCCGTCAGGGGCGAGGCCGGGTTCGTGGGCGTCGTCGGGGAAGACGACGAGGAAGTAGCCGTTGCCGATGACCAGGTCGGCGCCGGGGCAGTCGGCGTAGCGGGCTGCGTCTTTGGACTCGTCGTACGGGATGGTCTCCGTCACTTGCGGGAGCGGCTTGCAGCGGATGAGTTCGTTGCCTTCGACGCAGAGCTGGATGTCGGCGTACTTGCGGTGCGCCTCGTACCCTTTCGGGTTCACGAGCGATGTTTCGTAAGCGCTCACAACGGCCTTGACGCCTTGCGCCAGTTGATGCGACCCGACCTCAACGTCGGCAGACACGTTCGCAATATAATCGAGCGCCAAGTCCAGGGCCGGCGTCAGGCCTTTGTAGAGGTGGATGTTTTTGATGTGGTCGTAGATCATATTTGTTGGTATTTTTCTCTTTGTGGCCCTGCCGGTGAGCAGATCAGGGCTTTTTGCTCACGGACCCATCTTTTTTCAGCTGTCGGTGAGCAAATAGAGGGTTTTTGCTCACCGAGAGGGCCTGGGCGGCTGGCGTCATCCTCATTGGGCGCCTTGATTGAGGACGGCGGGGTCTTTTGGGGCTTGCGATCCTCGCCAGAGGCATGATTTGAGGACGGCGACAGGCGGATTATTGATAAGACTTAAAATAATCAAAACAAAACAGAGGGAAAGCGCTCAAGACGGCCACTTCATCATGAGGCAAAATATGCTTTGCCAACTGGGCTCCAAATATCTTGTTTTGAGATATTGACATTTTAGATGCTGGGGCACAAAGCAAGTTGTTACATAAATAATTCGCCTTGACCGCATTTTGAATTCTCAATAAATCCCAATTCTGCCTAGTCCAAGCTACACGATTCGCTTCAGGAGTAGAACGGAAATCAAGGACGATAAAGTCCAAACTACCATATGCCGAAAAGTGTTGAGCCATATCCTTGAATCCTTGCTCGCAACAATCTGAACGGGTCACCGTATATTTGACGTATTGTTCATCGGGGAGTGCTTTCGTATAACGGATTGCCTCCAGCATTGGATAGTTGATATATAACTTCCCATTTTCAGTTTCATCGCTGAACAGATCGAGCATTTCTGCGATCTGGGCATTCATTGTTTCAAGCGGCAAGTTCTTGTTTTGGAAATCATAGTCGAAAAACAGATAGATTTCCGCGAAGTCAGACGTCGTAATATCTTTACTGAATGGGCTGTCAGGATTATCGCGATTTAAATCACGAAGTAGAGAAACAATATCCCCCGCTTCTCCCAGTTCGGATAACTGCCGATAAAGTTCATAAATATTGTTGCCGAAACAGGATATAATTGACTGACCTTCCGAAAAGAACAAGTAATCAAGTGTCTTAAAAATGTCCGGCTCCCGCCTCTTCCCTTCAAAAACGAACAAAATCATACCTTGAACGCGCCCCCTCTAAAAAGTTTCTCAATGTTATGTCCGAAACGGAGTTCTTTTTCAGTGCAGTCGCAAAGCGGCTTGAGTTTGTTTTCGTTAAGAATGAAATTACAGTCCGGACGCAATAAATCATTCGTCATCAGATAGGTATTGTGGGAAGACAGGAATACCTGGCAGGGCAGAGCAAACAACCGCTTGCAGACCTCGAAAGAAAGCTTGAAGTGATAGAATGCATCGAACTCGTCTATGAAGACAAAGGTGGTATTCCCCATTTTGTTCATCCAGAAGTATAACAACTCAAGATGTTGAGTACCGGTGGAAGCAATCGGGTAGAAAGGGATCCTTTTCTTGTCAATGATACAATACAAGATCTTATCTCCCGGATTCGGGGAGGCGAACTTGAACTCTTGTCCACTTACATTCAAGAGAAATCTCCTGAAATCGTCGATCAATTTATTTCGAATGATGTACTCCTCAAGCAAGGTTGTATTATTCTCAAGCCCAATAAACTCGCGGATATCCAGGCTCCGGAACCACAACATCCCATTGACAAACTTCTGCAACTGCAGAAGATAGTGATCTGCCGCAAGAGGATAGGACGTCAAAAGAAAATTGACGATGGAAACGTTGTTGGCATTGGCCGCCAGATTCTTTTGGATGGCGGCATCCATCGGAAATTCATTGACATCAATGCTGAATTTAGCAGCCTCACGCCTGAACAACAGCTTTCCATTCACACTCATTTCCTCACTGCGAAGAGCGGCGTGATAATCCTTGCCATAACGGTATTCCACAATCTGGTCACCAAATTTGAATGTGTACTCAAATTCGACCAGAAGCGTCTGGCTCAAGGCAAAGGTAAAATTTCCATAATAGTCCGCCTTCTTCCATTTCTGCGTTAAATGGTTCACTATGTCAAAAATAGCCAGACCGAAATTAGTTTTTCCGCAACCATTGGGGCCATAGAGGATGCCATTCTTAATTACACCATCTTTTATGGCATAGGTACTGAAACCATAGTTGCTATGCCGCGTCAGATCCAACTCGACCCTTTCGGTAAATCCCCGGAAATTTTTTACGGCAAATTTTGTTAACATAACACAGAGTATCTAAATTCAGCGCAAATATAATCAATTATTTGTATTTCCGTAATTTTTTTACGGAGTTTCTACTCCAGTAGTCCGGCTGTGTTTGTCGGGTCCCTGCGGCTGGCGCCGTCCTCATCTGGCGTCTTGTATGAGGATGGCGGCGTCATTTTGGGCTTGCCGTCCTCGCCAGAGGCCCTATTTGAGGATGGCGAGGATCTGGCGGGCCACGGAATTTACGCGATTGCGGCCTTGATGCTCTCTACGATATACCGCACATCTTCGTCGCTCACATACGGGCCGGAGGGAAGGCAGAAGCCGACCTTAAATAGGGCTTCTTCGACGCCGTTGGTGTAGACCGGAGAGCCGGCGTAGACGGGTTGTTTGTGCATGGGTTTCCAGAGGGGGCGGCATTCGATTTTGCGGTCGAGCATGAATACTCGCAAGGCTTCGACGTTGTCGTTGGGCTGGCATTCGGTCGTGGCGCTGTCGACGGCGTGGATGACGCCGGCGGCGCCGCCGATGGCGGTGCGGACGACTTCTTTGTAGGCTTGGTCCTGGCCTTTGACGCGGATTTCGGGGTCGATGGTGGCGGTGCAGAGCCAGAAGTTGGATTCGTAGCGGGGGTCGGCGGGCTGCTTGTGCATATGGATGCCGGGTACGTCTTTCAGGAGATCCTCATAGAGGGCCTGGACGTGGCGGTGATGGGCGATGTGATCGCGGAGGACGGTCATCTGGCCGCGGCCGATGCCGGCGCAGACGTTGCTCATCCGGTAGTTGTAGCCGATGGCGGAGTGCTGATAGTACGGGTAGGCGTCGCGCGCCTGCGTGGCGTACCACATAATCTCCTGAGCGGCCTCAGGGCTGCGGCAGATGAGGGCGCCGCCGCCGGAGGTCGTGATCATCTTGTTGCCGTTGAACGACATCACGCCATAGCGGCCGAACGTGCCCAGTTCCTGGCCGGCGAAGCGGGAGCCCATTGCGTTGGCGGCATCCTCAATCACCGGGATGTCATACTTCCGGCCGATCGCCACAATCTCGTCGATGCGGCACGGCATGCCATACAATTCCACGGGAATGATCGCCTTGGGATACTTCCCGGTCTTCGCCTTGCGGTCGAGGATGGCCGCTTCCAGCAGCTGGGGATCCATATTCCAGGTCTCCCCTTCCGATCCCACGAAAACGGGCTTGGCTCCCAAATATGTGATGGGATGCGACGACGCGCAGAACGTCAGGCTCTGCGTCAGCACCTCGTCCCCCGCCTTCACGCCGCACGCGACCAGCGCGAGATGCACCGCCGCCGTGCCGGATGCCAGACAGACCACCTCGCGGTCGAGGTTCCCGCCATCGCGGCGGTTGACAAAACGTTCCAAATCCTCTTCAAACGCGTTCACATTGGGCCCCATAGGGACAACCCAATTCGTATCGAAAGCCTCTTTCACATACTGCAGCTCCATACCGCTGTCGCTCATATGCGCGAGGCACAGATAAATCATTTTCCGTTCAGACATTCTTGGTTAAATAATCTCCTTATCGTATTTCATATGTTTTCCCAGCACCGTGCATAGGATCATCTGAATATCCTTCACGAAGGAATAGTGTATGCAATAATAACAATTTAATCGGACTTTATCGGGAAAAATCACGGTATCGTTGTACTCAATGGCAATTTCCTGCGGCTCGCGCGGATCTCCATCCGCGCGACGGGCAGCCACATACTCAGCGATCATCTCATCCTCGAGCCGATACTTCAAGGTCGCCGGACCTGTGATTCCGGGGCGAAGCTTCAGCACATCACGGTCATCGCCCGTCAGCTTGTCGGCATAGCCTGGCACATCGGGCCGAGGCCCCACGAAACTCATCTTTCCGCGAAAGACATCCCAAAGGCTCGGCAGTTCGTCAAGTTTCGTGTGGCGCAACTTTGCGCCCAACGGCGTGATCCGGCTATCGCCGGCCACAGTCACCGACGAGCCGTGGTGCGCCATCGTCATCGTGCGGAACTTGTGGAACTTGAACAGCCGGCCTCCCTGTCCAACCCTGTCCTGCACAAAAAAGACGGGGCCGCCGGGCATCCGGATCTTGATCAGGATTGCTACCACGGCCATAACTGGCCATAGCAGCAGCAATCCTATGAGGGAGATGGTTCTATCGAATAGCCACTTTAATATCATACTTGAGGAATGATTCCTTGGCTGGCCATAGAATGAACATTCAGCCGTTTCTATCCTTTCTGTGTCCCGGATTTTGGCGAAAACGCTGGTTTTGTGGCCACAGAATGGAAGTGGATAGCCCAATATTCATTCTGTGGACTGATTATCGAACTTGGATAGTCATACCATTGGCCGGCATCAGGATTTCACCCAAATCACCAGCATCCCCGCCAGCACCGCAATAAAGATGCTTAGCAGCGTCCCGGCCAGCACATACTCCGTCTTGGCGGTATCCTTCTCACTGAAGCGGATGATCGACTTTGCCGCAATCAGCAGGCCAAGCGCATCATAACGCCCCAGGCATACAAATATCAATATCAGCCAACGTTCAATCGTCCCGATCAGCGCTCCGGCGTTAAACCCGCTCTCCTTCTCGGCAGGCATATTCACGCTGTAGTGCTTGAGCATAAGCTTGATAAGAATATTCGCCGGCTTCCAGCAGATGAGGATAGCGACGGCTAGAGCGATATACTTTGGCGAAACGCCCCATGGTATGTTCCATAAGTGCCAGGAGCACCAAATCAAAGCGACTCCAATCAAGATAACAATATGGAGCACTTGGTCTACCACAAACCAGGTAACATTATCTTCGCGATACGATTTCCACATATCTATCGCGAAATGGGTAACGCCTATCGCCAAAGCGCACCACCAGAATGCGAGATTCCAGGACACCGCCCACGACAAGGCAAAAACAATCGCGGCGTGGTAATAATGATATGCACTTCGCCACTTCTTCTCTCTCTTATTCTTGCAAGATTTTGCCGTTTGGAACACAAAATCCGCCGCCAAATGAGCCAATAAAAGGCATAAAAACAAATCTACCCACATATTCTTTCAAATTTTAAATGCTCAAAATCATTAATGGCTGTATTCAGTAGTCTCCACTGGGCGTTAGTGGATCTCGTGTTGACCGATGATTGAAAAATTCCCAATCGTTCACTAATCTCACGCTCCTTAAAGCCAAGCAACTTATAGTAAACCACCTCTGCCTTCTTTGCCGAGTATGAATCCACAATGTTGCTAAGCATCGCTATAAAAGAGTCCAAGAAACAATTTACAGATTGGGGTGCGTCCAATACTTCTATTATTGAATATACGTCATCCTTTCTGCTGATAAAGTCAAGGTTTCTTCCAGACAGATAGATCGCCGGCCCGTCAATAATATCTTCTCCCCTATTCACATACTTTATCTCACCCATCCCAATAGAAAAGCGGATACCATACTTCTGCAACAACTCGGAACAATCATATCTCTCAGCAGTCATCTTTATAAACAACTTCACAAGAATGGCGATCCTAAGAGCAAACCGGGGCTCAGGAACATAACACTCGATACTATCCCCTCTCACAATCCGCCCCCAAAAACCAGGATATTCTTCGCCCAAATCCGCGAAGAATACGAGTAGCTTATTCCTCAAATCAATCAAGTCCTTTGTCTGCAGAGAAGTTGATTGAACAATATCCGCTGATAGTATCGCAATCATAATCTTTTTTTCCAAACGCAAAAATATCTAATAATTTTTAGATAACCTAATAATATCTAATATTTCTTAGATATTTCTCCATTATCGACGATATTTTAGATATCCAGCTCCTGCTCCCGACCCTTATTCAATCATCCTCACTTCATTAATACTCTGAACAATCTACCATAGCGGAACTCCTAGAGAATACGAGTACTGAATCTGTTCCAATACTAGCCGGTCTATACTAACGACCTCGACCTTCCCCTCTCTAATGGGAGAGCCGAATAAAACAAGGTTCTTTCCCTTTTCTTTAGAGACTTGGTTAAAGAACGACCAATAATAAATGCCATCATACCCTTGTTTAAAAACCTCTCGGGCGATTGCTCGTGTGATAGGATATGCGTCTTTTCCGGTGGAGCAAATAAACCAAAGGCCTATCTCCATTGATTCCGTCTATTATCTCAATTAACCGTCTTTAAAACTTTCCGTACTCCGGAAACAAGATCATCTAAATTCTCTTTTGTCGGCTCTTGCGTTTTGTCGTGATCACATAAGTTCCGAAGGTCTCCCAAGTACTGGAGGTGGCGCCATTGAGCGACATCAATTACGTTGTTATTCTTTAACAGTTCATTCAGGTCGTTTATTGTCGGAGTCTTCTTGGATATCTTAAGGTTATGAGCTGTTGCGACTGTTTTAAGATGCTTTTCGAGGACAACGCCACAAATAGCCCCCGCCCCTCTTAAGAAGCCCCTCTTTGCAAGCACTTCTGCCGTTGCGACTTCCGAGTCAAACAAATCAGCTTCCATCAATTGTTTGATTTCAAAAAGAGATGAATCGAGCCTATCACGAAGAGATCGCACAATCTGATACTGAAGATCAAACTTATTGCGGATAAAACCATAATTATTCTCTTTTGAATAAGCAGTTAGAGATATCCCGAGCAGATAATCCTCTATTCCGAAGTTGGAGAGATCCTTATCCTTTTTCACGTCCACATGATAAGAAGCGATAAAGTCGGATACCCTATCTGGCAGCAACTGTTTAATTGCTGCCAAAGAAGCATTATACCATTTCTGATATTGATCGCTAAAGGAAGCTTTCTTTATCCTATTGACCATATCTTCAGATGCTCCATCTAGTTCCTTAGCCGAAATTGTGATCTTCATCTCATTCCGAAGACCGTACTTTAGCACAAGGCCATCCCGGCACAGATCTTTGATCTCCTCCTGATACTTCTCAAAATTTGATTCCATTATTCGATATCTTGCGGTTTCTTGCTAACAAAGATGATGTATAAAAACGGGGTTTCTGCGCCTAAGTTCGCAGAGGGTTTGGATGGGTTTCGCCCCAAAAGGACCGGACCATCATAACCGGCTTAGAGCCCATATGAATTCTTCACCGAACGCAAAGTGTTTTTCGCCACGGTATATGCATAACAAGAGACAGGGAGGAACTGCAACTTACCGAAAGGCATTTCAATCATTCCCATCTCAGTTTTGGTTGTCACCATCGCGTATTTCAAAGCATTTTTTTCCATATATGACTTTAACGAGACCAACTCTCCGGGATTCGAATAATACCGATCAGTCCATTTAACTTCTACTGCCCAAATCGGCTTAAATATGGCGGGATTAATACCTACTATATCGACCTCTCCTTGGTCTTTTCTTCCGTTTTTCCAGTTGGCGTAACTAATGCTTTCAGGACGCGGAATCCACTGTGCAAAAACAGTCGTTTCCACCATATCCCCTATCTCCTCGTCTGACTCTTTCAAAGGCTGAAACAGCGCACAGCGCAAAGACGGATTGGTCAAATAAATCTTAAAACTGGTTTCTCGTTGGTAACTCCTTGCATTATCATCGGTTCGATGAATCACTTTTATGAGATAAGCCGCCTCCAAATACCCTATGTACTTTCTTAACAGATCTTTCCTTATCCCCGATTCCTTTGAAAGTCTTTCATATGAGAACTGCTTTCCCGAGTTATACGCTATCATCGTAAACAAGGAGTTCAACTCCTGGACATCTGAAATCCCATAGATACTGGGCAAATCGCGCAAAAGCACTTTATCAATGATATCGTGCCGAATGAATTGACCGGGATCTTCACGGATCTTGTCAGAGAAGACGACCTCGGGGTAACCTCCGTAATTGATGTAGTCAATAAACAATTCATTAAACCTGTCTATGTCGACAGCCTTATGGCAGGGAACGCTATTGTTATTCCAAAGAATTGAAGATTCAGCAACAAGATGCTGAAATCCTCTAATATGAATATACTCATAAAAAGTCAAGGGGGGAAGATTAAAGTCCGTAAATCTTCCAGCCCCACTCTCATTACTACGTTTCTTCAACTCGGCAGCAGCTGAGCCGGATGCAATGAACTTAACATTCCGGTATGTATCTACAAGAGACTTGAGATTCACCTCCCACTCCTTCAAATACTGGATCTCGTCGAACATAACGTAAAAGGTCGATGTCGAGTCGTCCTTTTTGCCTAATGCCTGCTTGGCGAGGAGAAAAAGTTGCTCCAAATAAAGATTATTGTAAATAGGCGTTTCGACAGAAATGTATATTATGTTCTGAGCGGACACACCCTCTTCAATAAGCCGCTGCACAGTGTGAAACAACATAACCGTTTTACCAACACGTCGCGGTCCCATTAGTATCAAAGCCCTTTGGACATCCAGGCTTCGCACCAGGGGGTAAAAAATATCCAAATACAGACGTGGAGTCATAGAACTATAATAGTCGGGAATCGAATTGCTCACCCACCAGGGATTGTCAATTCTTAACCTACCAAGGATTTGCTTCTCTAAAAGCTCAGTGTATTCCATATTTGCGCCAACTATACATAGATTTAACCCGATGCTTTCGGATTAGGCAATAAAAATAATGCTTATTTTGCACAAAAGCGAACAAATAAACTATTATTTAAGTACTTATATTAATCAAAATAGGGTTTCGGCGCCCTAACTAATCCGCCATAACCGCCTTACAGTCAAGCCATTGCTAGTCATTCGCAAATTAAGCAAAAAAAAACATCCTTAATTATCGCATTGATACATAGGTTACCTCACTTTACCCTCCAATCCAACCGCGGCCCCACCATGGCGATAAATGCGTCGGATATTGGGCTACGCAGGAAACGGACCCTTAATTTACCTGTTTTAACCGATCAAAAACTATAAGATTATTCTGAATATCACGATCAATGTCCTCATATGACCGCTGCGATGAGTCAACTGCCGATAGGGGGAGAATATAATCGCCAGCATTGCAATTCTGCTGACCAATATTGTCATTATATACTGTCATCATGGTTTTTCTACCTTTCAAAATAATGATGATTAATCTCGGGTGAGAAGTAATGCTTCCGTTTTATCCAAACAAACCCATCACCTCTTGTGGCTACAGCGACATCTACTGGTCCGCCCACAGTTTCATCGTCGGTAGTAAAGTGTCTTTTTAAACAAGTCATTCTTACTAAACTTTCAGCCATATCTGCCAAATCCTCTTTCATCAAATATCCTACTGTATCCATTAATTTATTAACATAGTTATCTTGGATAAAAGAGTCCATCCGTTTAACATAAAGATCCGTATACGGCTGGACAGACAGTGATGATAAAGCGTCTATCAAATCTTGCGGTGCATTGATTTCTCCAAATTTTTTTACCAAGTCTGTTTTAAAATGTTCTAACACTTCTTTCGCTTTGTTCCCGAATTCCAGTCGCAAACTATGATCCACTCCTCGTACTACTGTATTGGCAACATCTGTTTGAGCAAAAGGAAGTATCCAGGCAGTAGATGAATTTGAAATAGAGACATTGGTGTTTTCCGACCACTTAATCCGCCCATCAAATGCCGCACTTACAGTTATCGAATGACACGATGGGAACAATTCTTCTTCGCCGTACCCCCAAAAAATAATCTCGGTCGTCTGTAGATATACATGGACCTTCGAAACAAGTATTCTGAATAATGCCTCTCCAAAAAGATTGCTAAAGTTATCGGGGCAGCACTTATTACCAATTAAGTCCACTAAAACGCCATTAATGATGTCATGTGAATACTGTTGGAAATCAGCAATTGAATAACCCGCCAATCTGCTTCCGGTTTTCATCGATTCTTTTGAATAAATGCTGATAAATTCCGCCAACTTTTCACTCATTAAAGGGAATAAGTCTTCCGTTGATAGCGCATGGGGCTCCCTTCCTAGCTCTTTCAACTTATTAATTGCATTATCAATTAATTCATTCTTCAAGCCTATGCATAAAGTCATAAGATGTCCTTTTTGCTCATCGACAAACTTGGGAAGGATCGCCGCCTCAACAAATAGCATAAAGTCAGTAACAAAATCTTTCACGTAAGGGAAATTCGCCCTGTCCAACTTATTCCGATATAGTTTAAAACAATCTTCCCAGGGAACTCCAAAGAGAGATAGACCTCCACAAATTGCAACACCAACAGGATGGTATTTCGATAGTTCAAATACCTTATTCGCGTGGTTAGTGATTTTCTTTTTATTGTCTGCCGACAATGAATGAGTCGCAGCACTATCGGCAGCAAAAGCTACCCCATTTCTGTTAATAATTCCAACAATTGCAGTCATATAATTGTTTCTGTAAGAGTAGTCGCATTATCTTAACTAAATCGATTGTTATTTCACCCTCCACTCCCACCTCACCCCCACACTTACCCCGAAAGCATCCGGCAGCAGTTGGCCGCGATCGGCGAACAAGCCATAAGTCAGGGTGAGGTGGCGAAGTGGCGACTGCGAGGACAAGGGGCTGAGGGAGGCAAAGGGGAGTTCGCCGAGGAGGGCGGCGGAGATTTGGTGGAGAGGGGTTTCGTGGACGGTGCCCCAGGGTTGGTGGGCTTGGGATTGGCCGAGGTATGGGAGGCTGTAGGTGCCGAAGTTTTGGGTGTAGGTCAGCATCAGTTTGTAGGGCAGGCGGTGGAAGGCGCGGCCGGAGAGGCTGAGGTGGTGGGCTTTTATGCGGTTGTTTTCGATGCTGGGGGCGACGGAGCCGGAGCCGGAGCCGGAGCCGGAGGCGCCGGAACGGCCGAGGCCGTGGCCGGTCCAGGTGGCGTCGTGGGTGCCTTGGGGGGAGAATAGCGGGTTGCCGATGGTGCGGCCATAGTGGGTCCAGCCGGAGTAGGCGCCGTTGAAGTAGTTGTCGAGGCCGCCGTAGACGTGGTAGTAGTAGTGATATTCGTCTTTGGGATCGAGGTGGGCTTGTTCTTCGGGGGTTGTGGGGCGGCTTTCGTAGGTGCCGGACTGTTTCTTGGTGTACTGGAACTCATAGAGGATGTCGGAGACCCAGCGGTCTTTGTTGTCGGAGCCGAACCAGAAGGTGTAGACGCCATCGGGCCAGTTCTGGATGCCGAGCATGCCGGAGCCGTCTTCATACGGCACGTCGCGCTGGAAGGCCGCTTTCCAGCCGTCGCCACGCCAGTCGAGGCGGCAGACGAATCCGCCGAGGTGGTCGCCGATCGTGTTCAGCTGGTCGCTGAGCGTGCCGGAACTCGATGCGTGCCGCCCGGTGATGACGCGGAAATAGTTGTCGAGCGTCACGGGCATTACGGGCTGCCCCGTGACAGGATCGGTACCGCCCCATAGGGCCACGTGATCGAGCCCCAGCTGGAAATCGAACTGCGGCAGAATCTTCAGCAGGACAAATATCTTTGTGCGGTGCACCAAAGGCCCGGACACCGTCCGCTTGTCGAGCATCTTATAGTCGCCAAACGCGCCGTGGATCCAAAGGACCTGATGCGTAAATGGCACCGCCACCGGATCGAGGGTGATCAAGTAGCCCGGCATGGTCCGCGCATTGCCGCTCCAAATGATATGCCCGCCCGTGGTCGACATCGAGCCCAAAGTCGGCATCCCTGCGCCCAGGAAGTCGATATCCACGTGCTTCATGCCCGCATCGAGCCGGAGCGCCTTCCACCGGGCGCTCGCATACAACTCGTCGACCATTGCGCTGAAATCCACTGTCTTCTCCGGCACATCGCGCGAGTCATATTGTCCTGCCAGCGACACGCCCCACTTCCACTGGAACTCTTTCGTCGCATCGTACTCTGTCCCTGCTCGCAATAGTGCCAATCCCCCACTCCCTTCCGGCATTAATCCGAATTGGTTTGCGCCGGCCCAGAAAGGAAGCTGGGTGCCTGTAGAGAGGGCGCCAAGAAGTAATAGCGATAAGGCGAAATCGTTCATGCTTGTTCTTTCATTTCCTTCCCCAGCACCGTGTAGATAATCATCTGGATATCCTTCAAAAACGAATAGTGGTGGTAGTACTCGCAGTTGAGCCGCACCTTGTCGGGATAGATGACGGTATCGTTATACTCAATTGCGATTTCCTGTGGATCGCGTGGATCGCCAGCAGAGCAGCGCTCGGCCACATACTCGGCAATCATCTCGTCTTCGAGGCGATACTTTAAGGTAGCCGGGCCGGTGATTCCGGGGCGAAGTTTCAACACATCGCGGTCATCGCCTGTCAGCTTATCGGCATACCCAGGGACATCGGACCGATCTCAGATGTTCTGAATTGTTATACTTTGGCATTTGATAGCCCCCTAAATTATTGATCGTTAAACTTGCTGTAAGAATTACCTTACATTACGAACACTATCCCATTTCCAGACAACATTCCGCATAGGAGGCCAGCTATTTTCGTTTTATTAGTTAGCTTCCTGGTTTCAATTTCTTTCCAGGTTTATTCATAATAAAATTTACTTCTTGTTTGCTAAAATATCTTTTTCCATTTTGCGAAGCGAAGCCACAAAATCATCAAACCTTCGCTTCCCTATTCGGTCATACAGCGCCTGCCCCAGTTGATACACCTTCGTCTCCAACAGTTCCGGCATATAGCTCTCCGGATTCGAGTCGGTAGCCTTCGCATTTGTCACAGCCTCCGGCAACAGCGGCAGATACTTCACGTAGTAATATTTGGCCTTCGCGTCCAGCACTCTCTTCGCGTCCCGCGCCGTCTTGATTCCAAGACCCGAAAGATCCGCCAGCGTATGATACAGCAGCCATATCTCAATACACGGATTGCTCATCACCAGGTGCCAGTTCTCCTTCTGCCCACAGAACTCATGCAGTTCCTCAATCTGTTCCTGCGGCCAGCGGTCCACATCTATCACACACCATAGCGAGTCGCCGTCCTCAGCGCTCAACTGATGCTGTTCGATGTAGTCCTTCACCCGCTTCAGCACATTCCGTGGAGAAGAACTCCCGTTCCCTTCGGTTTCATCCTCAATGATGTCCACCTTCACACGGTTGATGCCGTCAAAAGGTCTGAAGTAGTCAGGCTCCGTCACCGTCCCTTCTGTGGCAATGGCAAACAACGAATAGTCGCGCACTTTTTCTTGCGTTACTTCTCGCGTATATCCTCTTACCTTGAATCCCACCTTACTCCTCCCAGTTCAGTTCGTGCAACTTTGCCAGGAACGGAATGGCTCCGAACCGTCCGTTCAAATAGCCTTTTTCTAAGTCCAGATCTGCCCGTGGCTTGAACTCATCCAGCGAGTACAGGTGCGTATTCTGCATCTCCTGGTCTTTCTCCGCAAACCATATCTCGTCGTTGCGGAAAATCTTGCCGTCCAGCAAACCAGAGTCGTGAGTGGTGAATATCAGCTGCCCCTTCATATCTCTGTCAGTCACAATCATTTTGATTAGGGCTTTTACAAGCGAGGGGTGCAAACTTCTGTCTATCTCGTCAATTACAAAAGTATAGGCCTCTTCTTTCTTTACATTGTGTACCATAGGTATAAAGTCAAACACACGTTGTGTTCCGTCAGACTCTTCTTTAAGCTCGAAGTCATAGAGTTTGTCTTTCACTTCATGGCGGGCTTGTACTCTCCGAGCATAAAACTTATCATCCTTCCTGCGAATACTTACTGTGAACAAACCGCTGTCAATAAATACGGCCTGATTATCATCGGGATGTTTCGACAATTGTTTGATGATTCTGTCTATGTCCTGAATCAGTTCCGGCCACTCCGTTATCCTCGACTTAAACGACTCTATGTCCTCATCCTGCAAGTTCAGCGCATTGATACCAAGATCTAATGCAGCCATCAACTTCTCTGATTGCGCCTTAAAGGTTTTATCTGAATATCGTTCGTCAAAAATAGAAGTTGAATGCGTTTCAGGATATATTACAGCCAAATTATTGACTATCCAATTATAGGCATCAGTTATATGCTTGTTCTTGATCACCTCATGCTTCGAGAGCATCAGCTCATTACTTTTCAGCAAGTTTGTTTCCAACAGCGATACCAGCAGTTTGCTCTTGGCCTCGTCTCTCTTGCCTGCCTTCATATTGATGCGGGTCTTTCCGGTTTTCTCCTCCAGTTTCCTCTCAAAAATGCAAACCGGGGTGGGTTTGATCGTAGAGTAAAGCCATTCTTCCACACAGGTGTTGCCCCTATAGCTCACGCCGTATGAGTACTGGTTCTCGTTTGTGCCGAACTCCACTTCCAGGGAGACGGGATTCTCCGGATCATTGAACTTGGTGGCATCTCGGAAGTAGGAAGGAGGCACACTGCCGTTCATCACCATTTCCTGAAGTCTGCCAATCGCCTTTACCAGGCACGACTTGCCCGCGCCGTTGGCACCATATACTACTGCCGTACGCAGCACATTTGCTCCCTTTGCGCGATTATGCACATGCCAGTCGAAGCGCCGGACATTCTGAGACGGCAACATATTGAACTCCGTTTCCTGCCCGAACGACCTGAAATTTGTGGCTACAACCCTAATTAACATAGCTCTAGTGCTTTTTCGACATGAATAATCCACCGGCAAAGATACGAGTTTTTCGTCATATAGAATATATTTTATGCCAAAATTTCATGTTTTAACCTCACCTCAACGATTTTTTCGTCATAATCTCCGATTTTACAAGACAATTTGTCATAGAGGTGCGAATTGGCAACCTATTTGCCGTAGGGGTAAGCAGTGGATAGCGTTTCAGCAGTTATCACCCCACGCCAAGTTAAAGCTGCAATGTACTGCTCATGGACGCAGGATGTTTAACCAATACAAATTTCAACATGGCTAATTATAGTGATGAAACTAGGCTTGCTGTCTGGAACAAGGCGCAGATAATCAGCGGAAATGACCCTGCGGTATGGCGCAAAGACCAGTGTGGTGCTTGGATTGGTTGGAGTTTCTACGGCGACAGAAATAGTCAATATGGATGGGAGATTGACCACATCACTCCCGTTTCCAAGGGCGGTTCCGATAACATCTCCAACCTCCGTCCGCTTCAGTGGGAGAACAATGCTTCCAGACAAGACGACCGTTTGTGTTGCAAAATCACTTCTTGGGGGACCAAAAACGTAGAGAAGTAGTTGGACAAACGGCGATTATGTAAGCAACGCCTTTAGTGCATAGCAGGTCTTCTCGCATAAGGCCTGCTTTTTCTATACACTTATAGCTCTTTCTCCAGCATGTTCAGTGTATCTCTCACGTAGTTCTTCGCCTCTGCGGGGGTCAAGTCCACTTCGTGATACACATCCATTTCATCCACAGTTCCATGATGCGTCTTCCACGATATTTCGTCAAGATCCATCAATCTCTCAATCACACTGTCTTTGTCGGGGTTCACAAACGTACAAGGTGTTTGCTTCAGGCGGTCAATCAATTTACCAAAAGTCAAGTTAAAATCAGGGATGTACTGGCAAAACTTCAGCTTCAAGAAGGTCTCTAGCGAAATGCGGATGGCGTTGACCGCCTCATCCTGCTTTGCCGGGTCCGGATTGTTCTCGAAGTCCGTCATTGCAAGGATGGCTTTCTTATACCTATCTATCCACTCACTCTTGATAACATACTCTTCAATGCTCGATTTGCCATTCCTGTTCACAATCTGTAATCCGACCTTGTCATTGCGGCTAATCCGCTTTCTCGTATTCAAATCAACAAGGAAGTGTAGGTTATGGCTCAGAACAATCACCTGCTTGCAGTCACCGTACAATTTCACCAACAGCCCTATCGTTGCATTCCTTCGATTCATGTCCAGGCTTGTTAGCGGATCATCAAACACAACAATCTTGTCTGCATAATGCGGGTCGCTGGTAAGTTTTGCCAGAAAGAAGCTGAATGCGATCGTATTCTTATCACCCTCACTCAGTACATTCTTGAACGAAGTGTTCTGCATCCCGTCATCTTGATTGATAGGCGTGCCGTTAAAACTCAGAGTGTAGTCCAAATTAGGCCTCCGTGACGTTCCCTTGAAGCCACCGTCTTTTACATCTGAAATCTGGAAAGGAGTTTTGAACACATTCCGTAGATAATCGTTGATTTTGGCCCCATATTGCGAGAACAGAAGGTTCGACGCAGCCTTCTGCTGACTTTGAAGTTCTTTGTTGATACGCTGTAAACGCTCACCTTGGTGCAATAATAACTGGTATTGGGCACAATACCCACTGAGAGGTTCCTCATATCGGGCCTTAAATATTTGCAACACCTTCAGATCCCTCTCTACATCAGCCAAAGGACGTATCTTGCTCTTCAGCTCTGTCACTTTCACCAGATATGCCTTAACATAATCATTGACCGCGTTAACAAGCCTGTCCAGGGTCGCCATAGCCGCCATAAAGGTATCTAATTCAGCCGTACTAATCGCCTCAACGGGATTTGTCGCCTTACTGCCTATAGAGGCCTTTATCTTCTGAAACTTTTCTTCAAGTCCCAATGGCCCAATTTCAAAGGAGGGCAGAGGTGGCTGTCCAGGGATGAGCGCATCCCACTCTTTCTGTGCATTCTTCAACAGCTCATACTGTGTAGTCAGTCCCAACACATAGTGTTCAATATTGATTCTCTCAACCTGTGCTTTAAGAGCCTCTGCCTTGCTCACCGCATCCCTGTATCGCTCGCTGAAATACTGGGTGTAACCCTTCACCAATTCAACACCTTCCAGAGGCCGACCGCAGTAAGGGCAATTCTCTATCTCTCTTGTCCCTTTGAACACCCAGTCCGATCCATCTTTTATCCCCGCATCCTTCAAGTGCTGCAGGTGTGCCTGAACCATATCCAAATACTCCTTTTCGATACCATCCATGGTCAGAGCCAATACGGTTTTTGCCGTATCATAGTCAAGTACGATGCCAGAAGCTTGTATTTCCTTGGGTAAAGCCAAAGACATAATCTGCGCCTGTCCTTGGGCAAGTTTCAGTTCTGTTTCCTTCGCTGTGATAAGCTCATCTACATTCTCCTTCGGGTCCAATGCGCAAATCTTGTCGACATCTTGAGTCTTCGTTGCTATGCGTATCAGTTCGGCCTTCTCCCCTGCCTTTGCATTACAAATGCTCAACAGGTTCTTCACCCGCTCAATCTTCTTGATGATTTCCACTCCTGCGTCACCCACCACAAACTGATACAAGCATTTGTGATGGTCCGAGGTTATTTCAAAGCCGGAATAGACATTGTTCGCCACAAAATGAGAGTCAAACACCGCTACTTCTGGGGTTGTGCCATCCCAAGCCCCGTTTCTGAACTTATAGCGCGTAGCATCGCTGATCATTATCACCGACGGATCACCCGTCGCACCGATCCTCCTGTGACGTGTTATGATACTTCCATCACCTGTTGATAGCGATTGAAAAATCCGTGCGAGAGTCGTCTTTCCTGCTCCATTGATGGCATAGATGAGGCTCATCTTGCCCAAAGACACATTGCCACTGGCATCGTAGTTCTCAAAGTTCCCGATGTTATAAATTCTCTCTATTTTGTTTATCATCCGTCAATCCTTTCTTATTATAGTTTCTTCCTCCTCTATGCCGGGCTGTGTAGCCGAAAAGCGTCAGCATAGCCTACCTAAGCTAAGCCCTCGCACCATTCCCGAGTTTTCGAGGTACTACTCGTATTGGTTCTTCCTTTTATACTGTTTACTAAGATCAAGAAACCTCCTGAATGCCTCAATCAATTACCATATCTCCCCCGCTCTTTCGCATCATACCTCGGATAATCCCTTTTATTCCTCTCAATGAATCCCTTCACCTCACTTTACCTCTCCATCCACCTCTCATCCTGGGTTGTAACGCCTTCGGCCGTCTCTGCGCGCCAAACAAATACGCCCCCCACCTCATTCACCAAAGCTATGATCTTTTCGCTCTTCATTCTTCTCATTGTTACTTCATCATTATCTCGTCTTCTTCCAACGGGTGATACGCCCCATCCTTACTATCGAACAGCACACTCCCGCTCTCAAGGTATTCCAGCGAATGTAAACTATCGTTCTCCATATTCAGCATCCGTTGCGATTTTGTCTTCGGGGCCATTCCGAAGGTCCATATTCAATCTCAAACGCGGCGAGCCTTGGCCGGTGCGCCCAACTCATCTAATACCCCTTGACTACTAATCATATCGACCTCGGCTTCAGCAGGTGCCCCCACACGCCAGACCAGAATGCGGACCACATGCTGTCTGGGTAGCAGAGGCGGTGTTTCCAGGTGTTGGCGCGCCAGCGGCGGTATTTAAATGCCAAGCGCGGGAATAATGATGAAGGTGTTTCGCCGGAGAATTCAGGTGAGAGAATCTCGTTCAGGACTCGATCCTTTAGGTTGGGATCAAAATGGAGATAGTTGAAGTGATTCGCGTCAAAGCCCAACTCTTCCACGCATATTGCATTGAAGATGCCGTACAGCTCTTTCATTCCGAACTGTTCCAGCATCTTCTCAATTCGCGGCCAGTCAACGGCGCTGCCGTGTTTATCTACAAAAAAAGCCCAGTCCAGCAGTTGTTTTAGGGTGATTTCACCTGTCGAGAAATGAAGCATCATGTGCTTCATTAAGAACAGGGCGTGTAGGTTCGGTGAGGGCAGGTATACTCGCTGGCCATCAATTTCCGAATAAAAAAAATCGTCAGCAGCCATCTCCTTCAGGAGCTTTTCAAACGCTCGGTGAGACCGATGGTGATGGACATTGATGAAGTCGTAGTGGTTCTCCACCATAAAGCCCCGCCAGGAGAACACCGTATGGTGATGGTGTGACGAATCTATCTTCAAGCCTTTTTCAGCGGCCAAGGCTGCATCGGCCTCACGCCATTGTCCGAACTGCCAGATGTCGATATCGCCAGAAGGTCGATGATCAGACTTTGGCCAATCCAGACTACAAGCGTAGCCCTTCAGTACCATCATCTTAAAGCCGTGGCTATTATAGAACCCAGCCAACTCGGCTATCGCGCGTCGATACGGCTCATATCGAAACTCATAGTTCTGGAGAACCTGCCCTATCCATTGCTTCTTCTGCTTAGGGTCCATATCCTTTTCGCGAGGCAGTCGCCCATCACGAACAAGAATGTCAAGCCCATCGAGCACTATAGCCGAAAGCCCCTGCCTTTCTGCAAGACTTTGCAACTCCTTCCAGTCCACCTGTTTTGGTAAAGTATCCGCCGTATGACCGATACCCAATCTGGCCAGACAAAGAAGAGACGACCTCAACTCGTCACTAACCACCGTTCTACACCCTTGCCAATAAACTCTTGATGATATCAACGTAGTTTGAAATCACGTACTCCACATCCTCATCCGACAACCTAGTATGCAACGGAAGTGTCACTTCGTTTTCGAAGAGATGATACGCATTAGGGTAATCTTTGATATCAAATCCAAGAGCTTTGTATGCTGTCATCATCGGAAGCGGCTTATAATGAACGTTGCAGGCGATGCCTCGTTCAGCCATCTTCACGATTACTTCGCGGCGTTCAGTGTCAGAACGGCCAAGAAGCCTAGTGATGTAGAGATGTCCACTTCCGGCGAAATCAGGGCCATAATGATTCAAAACGGCCACAGGAAGGTTTTTCAAGGCATTGTCATACACGCCGATAATGTGGCGACGACGCTCCAGCATACCCTGATAACGGGAAAGTTGCGCCAGGCCGATTCCGGCCATGATATCGGTCATATTGCACTTGTACCAGGGTCCAATGACATCATACTCCCAGGAGCCCAACTGAGTCTTTGCCAAGGCATCCTTATTTTGTCCGTGGAGGGAGAACAACTGAGAGACTCTATAGAGCAACTGGTTCCAAGTTTCGCCTTCAATAAAGGGCACAGTAGGCATATAGTCTTTCAGGTCCGAGGCATCAACTATCTCCTCGCCAAACGGCAACTTCCAAACCAGCGCGCCGCCTTCGGCTGTCGTCAGGTTCTTTACTGCGTGGAAACTGAAAGAAGAGAAGTCTGCGATAGCGCCGGCCATCTTACCGTGCCACTGGGCGCCAAAGGCGTGTGCATCATCGGCAGCTACGATAATCCGGCCGATCTTCTTCTGAATTGCATTTGCCGGACGGAACAGGGCCTTCTTCGCCTCAATCACGGCAAAGATCTTATCGAAGTCGCACATCACGCCGCCCAGATCCACCGGGCAAATGACTTTCGTCTTCTCAGTAATCGCTTCCGCTAGTTTATCGTAGTCCATCTCCACCTTGTCCTTCTGCGAGTCAACCATCACCACCTTACAACCCACGTGCTGCGTCACCGATGCGGTGGCCGTGTAGGTGTATGCCGGCACGATTACCTCATCGTCCGGTCCAACACCAATCAGACGCAGCGCCATCTCCATCGCAGCTGTAGCGGAATTCAAACACACTGCCTTACTAGTACCCACATACGCAGCTATCTGCCGTTCAAACTCCTTGGTCTTTGGGCCGGTGGTAATCCAGCCGCTCAATATAGCCTCCGAAGCCAATTTGGCTTCTGCCTCGCTCATATCCGGGGGCGAGAAAGGAATGTTTCTAAGTTTAAGATTCATATCTATTTACATTTATTATCAAAGGATTTGATGACGTCTACATACTTCTGCGTGCCGACTTCTTTTGTAAGATTGTCGAGAATAAACTGACGGGCATTCGCTCCCATTATTCGACAAAGATCAGGATTATTGGCAAGGCCCGTAATGACACTCACCAACTCCTCTGCATCCCCAGCATGACTAAACACGCCACATTCTTTATTCTCAAGAATTTCCTTCAACTCTCCTTCATCAAAGCTAGCAACAACGGGCCGACCGCAGGACATGATTGTCCACGTTTTCGACGGCATAGCACTGCCACCAAGGCCAGCTTTACAAGAAACAATACAAGCATCGCCGAGGGAATACACCTGGCTTACCCTTTCCATGGGTTGAAGCGGATTCAGGTGTACATTCGACAGGTTTTCTGCTGAAATACGACTGCGTACCTCATCCTCCAGGCCGCCGGTACCAAAAATGGCAAATTGGACATCCGGCAGCTGAGATGCGACATCTAGAATAATGCTGATATTTTGGGCATTTCCCAGGTTCCCAGCATAAACCAACGTAAACTTGTCGCGGTCTAGGCCGAACTCCTCAAATAGAGGATTATCTTCTTTCGCTACGGGATGCACCGCATTCTCATCGACCCAGTTGTAGATTACTTCCACCTTCTCAGCCGGTACTCCGCGTGCTATGATATTCCGTTTAATATCTTCTGAGATAGCTATGATCTTATCGGAATAATGGAATGTCACTTTCGAGACCCACATTCCGATCTTCCACAAAAGGCCACCGCTCTTTGCCAACCCTGTTCCGCTTAATGTTTCCGGAAAAAGATCCTGAGCATTATACACAATCGGCTTTTTCCTGAATAGCCGCACAATGGGCAACTTCAGTCCTTGGATGGGGGGCGTGCTATCGATGAAGGCCACATCATAGTCCTTCCACATCATATAATGCAGTTGGACTATCTCACACAACAAATACCGCAGAGCACGAAGTACAGGGTTCTTTCCTTCTCCGTACATACGGAATCGATGCACCTTTACCATCCCACCACACAGTGTCTCGTCTCTGCTCCACTTAGCTCCGGGCTTTACATTACGAGTAGGTGTTGGAACAGTAATCAAAGATTCAATCCCCAGCCGGGCGGCTTCTGCTGTCATATCATCGATGACGAACAGCCCGGCACACTGTTCCGGATGATAGTAGGAAAATGGAATAAGGATTCTCATTCAGTAATGATCTTCACAGAAGAAACCAAGTATTCGGCCACGGAGATGGCTTCATTTGCCGAAGCAGCAGTCACGATAACATGTCCCGACCTATCAAGACTAGACTTTACTTCGCGAACAACATCACCAGGCCTAACATATATCTCTGCATCATACACATCCGGACGGTTCAACAATTCCGCGCCTTCAATCGAACGGACTACTCCCGGCTTAGGAATAAAATACCTAATCGCCACGCCTTGCGGCTCAGTCAGCGGCTCCAAGAACGGTTCAATGCCCATCGCCACATCGATGGCGGCCCCCACCATATCAATTCCAGTGGACAGATGCGTCAACTCCGTAGAAATAAAATCGCCACCAAGTCGTGCACCAATCTCCATAATGTAAGGCTTTCCATCCTGGCACTTTACCTCAGCGTGAGCTGCACAGTCATTCAGTCTCAAAGCCTCAACACCCTTTACCGCAGCATCACGAACTGCAGTAACGACATCTGCCGGGAACAATGATGGCTGGTTATGTCCCAACTCTACGAAATATGGCGCTTCTGTTGTTTTCTTATCGGTCACTTGCAGGACATTGATCTTCCCATTCCAGACGATAATTTCAACGCTGAATTCAGGTCCTTCGACAAACTGTTCTACCATTACTGAAGCATCTCGGCTTTCGCCTTTTGCCCGGTCAAATAGGAAGACAAACTCCTCGAAAGATAGTCCGGGTTCAATCTCAGCAATGCCGCGGCTGCCACTATTTCTAGAAGGTTTCAGAATAGCCTTCCCTCCTATCGATTGAAAAAGCTTATATCCCTCCACAACATCATCCGTACAAAACGACTTCGGACTCGGGGCTCCATAAGCTTCGAAGGCTTCCCGCATCAAATGTTTGTTCGTTGCGCGAACAGCAGTCTCACGAGAAATGCCGTGAAGATGCATTTCATCGTTGATACGGCCCATCACATTCATCGCTACCTCAGAGCAGGGATGAATCACACCGCTTACTTGTTCCTCTCGAGCTATGGTTAACATCTTCTCTTCGTTGACCAGCCCACCAGGCACGATGGCTTTATCGGCCAGGCACATTCCGGGCGCCTCAGGATCGTCATCAACTGCGATGACGAAATACCCTTTTTCCTTGGCTTTCTTGATGACCGGTATTTGAAGCAGGCCGGCCGCCAGTATCATCAGTTTCCGCATACGGTTTCTAACACAATCTTGGCGATATCTTCCATATCGTCCCAATCATAACGCTGATCAATCGGAAGGGACAGCATATGATCAGACACAAATGCCGAATTCTCACATACAGTATGTGCCTTCTGATCAATCGGCCACAAGACAGGAGCAAATACCCCCCGCTGGGCTAGTCTCTTTTGAAGCTCATCGCGATTCTCCACTAAGATAGGCAAAGAGAACGGGGCTCCATCAAAACTCCGCTCAAGACCCGGAATCATTTTCACTTTGCCATTCAGCAAATGCCAAAGGTGCTTACAATTCTCCCGACGGGCAAAAGCTATCTCTTCGCCATTAACTGTTTCTACCATCCTCATCGAAACAACCGATATTGGGTGGACTCCATCCAACGTATCGATCATCGCCTCGCCCTTTCGTAATTCTGAGAGGAACACATCTTTATCGTTTTGTGACTTGGTAAAAGCATATCTTACTTTGCTTGCTTGGGCAGCCATACGTATTGACCCGAAATCAGAAGCTTCACCACCGATATAATGTCTGTTTGTAGGTTTTTTGCTCAGCACCAGCGCACCATCACAAACACCAATCGACTTCCGAATACTCGTCACATAGAAATCAACCTGATCATTGTAGATCTTCTCTAGGCAAAACGTGCAATGCGAGAAATCTTCAATAACAGTTATTGAATCATCAAAGGCTTTGACCTTTGCAACAGCACTACGCGTTGATGCGCTACCGTAATAATCCATCGTGAGGATGGCATCCGGTCTACTGGTTTGAAGCAACTTCTCCAAATAATCTTCATCGATGGTCAAATCCGCGTTCAGTCTGTAATAAACCACTCTCCAACCCGAGAACTCAAACGGAGCAATCATCGACCAGCAACTGTATGCAGGGCACAAGATAACCGCCTCCTTTCCGGGCTTGCAGTTGCAGGACGCATACAACAACGCTTCGCGGCCGGTGCGCAAATATGTCATTTCGCGACCATACTTCTGCAGACTCGAGAAATAGCCGTCGGGAAGCGTTATCGCCGGATGTTCACTACCGTACTCTCTCATTTTCTATCTTCGCTAACATTGATATTCTCGCGGAACAAAACAGTTTTGATCGTTTTGAAAAAGATCTTCACATCGAGCCAGAAAGAAATATGTTCCGCATAATAAACGTCATTTTTAAGCTTCGTCTCCCCGTCGGCACTATTCCTGAAATATGCCTGATTGTATCCCGTGATTCCGGGCTTAACAGTCAAAATCACTTTTTCGTGCTCATTGTATTTTTCCAGCCAATCTAATGGATCCGGGCGGATACCGATGAAGCTCATCTGTCCCACAAGCACGTTCAAAAACTGAGGAATCTCATCCAAGCTCGTCTTGCGCAAGAACTTACCCACTCGTGTAACACGCGGATCATCATCACCGTTATAGGTGCTGCCATCTTCAAGCCGGATATCGGGAGCATTAACCTTCATTGAACGGAATTTTAGCATTCCGAAAGGTTTCCCATGAAGGCCGATACGTTTACCGGCATAGAAGATAGGGCCGAAGTCATCAAAGTAGATGAACGGCGCAACGATGATGATGATGAGCAGCACGAAAGGAAATGCAATCATAGCGAAAATCAGGTCTATTACTCTCTTAAAAAAGTGCACGTACATTATTGCTATTCTGTTAGTGATTTCAACTTTCCATAAAACTCATCCCTTCTACCTTGCAATATCGAACCCTCATATTGCAGACTATGCTCATAGTTATCTTTGCTGACACACTCATACTCCTCTTTGTTCGTCACAAGCGACTCAATCATTTGAGCAAGTGTTTCAACATCATAAAAAGGAACAAGATAATCAGCCGAAATCAGTTCAGGGTTTCCACTGGCAGGAGTAGTGATGGTGGGGAGTCCCTTTGCGATGGCTTCAATGATAACACGGGGCAATCCCTCCGCCTTTGTTGGCAGCACAAACAAATCGGCATCATCAAGGAAAGCAGTCAACTCAGCCCTGCTAAGTAATCCTACACATTCCACTTGTCCTTCTATACCGTGCTCTTTGGCATAGTTAAGGATCTTCTCTGTGCTATTATCCCAGTCATCTCCTGCAAACTTAACGTTCACGATAATACCCTTTTCTTTCTTCAGCTTACCCAGAGCCTGGATAATAATGTCTGTTCCTTTACGGCTATGAAGTCCTATTTGTAAATCCACATGGGCAATTGTCAGGATTTGTTTATCGGGAAAACGCCTTGCAGAAGTAAAAAAACTCTTATCCAAATTTAGTGTCGAATAATTGCTCTCAAAATGATTAGGCTTTATTGAGAAATACCTCCGTTGCAAGTACTTTTCAGTCACGCAGGCCACACCATCAGCCTTAGCACAAGTGCCACGCATTTGGTGGTCAATTATTCTCCATAGTGCCCTCTCAAACAAGTTGTTGGCTGTATCTGCCCCATCACAGGCATCAAACACAACCTCTGTTGCATATGGTATTCCTGCTTTTATCACCTGCTTGCTAATACGCTGAGCCACTGTTGAGGGAAGTCGGAGAATAGCCGCATCGCAGCCCACGACGGCATTGTTCATTGCCCGTCCAGCGGAGAAATATGTTTTTGCATACTCCACTGGACCATGAAAGATGGGCAGCGGGTGAATCTCAATACGCGGGTCATCCAACAGCACTCTTCCCTTCTTCAACTCCGGCTCATCGATGACGCGATTGGCTATCCTCAGTTCTTCGAATACCCGAAGGTAGCGCTGGTAGAAGTCGTGCCATTCCTGGCTCTTGAAATAAAACTTCCCATTGTGTCGAAAAATATAGTCATCACAAGAGATTAGTAGCTTGCTCATTATAATTAGTGAACTTTTATCTTCGAAAGGTGTTTATATACGCGAATCGCATATAAGAAACAATTCTTTTTATGCTTATACCACTTAATAATAGCTCTTATTCTATTTTTAAAAGACGGTGTTGTCCTGTCAAGATATGAGCGTGACCATTGCAGATGGCCACCTCCAAATTGTTTCATTTGAACAGACCAGTACGACTTATGCAAAGCAAACAATTCCGGTTTTTTCCGATAAGCCATAAGCATGATATTCTGGTCATCATCAACAAGGCCGCAGTTTGTTAGTTCATAAACAGATTGTTTCACAAGCCCCCAGAACTCTTCCCACAATTTGTCTATACCAATTATTACCCCCCCCATAATGTATGTGTCCATACTTAAAACAATGTCAAAGATCGGACGATTGTCCAAGTCTTGAATTGTGAACAAATTGATTTTTTCAGGGAAGTCGTATGTCCACTCGAAATTAAAATCAGAACCCTTATCAATAGGATCTCCTCCATGATTATAACCGAAGTCAAGCCAAGCGACCATACCAGACGCCACACCCCTTTGGATTGCATCACATACACACCATGCTTTTAAAAGCATCACATAATTATACGTCGCATTCCATACCTCAGGATTCTTCCTCAACAAGCGATAATCACGTTGAATAGGATTATCTGTAGTTGCCTTTAAACTATTAAATAGCTGCGGCTCAAAAAAAAGACAGTTCGAGACGACATAGACAATGGTTCGATCTTCTAATAAAAGACTCTTTCTAAAATCCACAATGAGTTGCTTCAATTCTTCAGACTCGACATAGACAACTAACTTATTCTTTACTCTAGCCCATACTTTAAAGTGTTCAAAGTACTGTTCATCCGAACGCTCAAACCCTTGCCAACTAGATCTGTTTATTCTAAAAAAGGCCGTTACTATAGTTATGCTTTTATCCATTATTTCAGAATATTACTCAAACAATCTTGGAGAATTGCACTGGTATTATCAACGAGAAATCTACGATAATAAGACTTGTCATTCTGGCAAATAGAGTTATAGTCGTTAATAGCTAGATGCAAATACTCAGACAAGCCCTCAACATCATTATAGTCAAAATGCTTATTTCCCGTTTTATTCAGTTCATTTGCTACCACACTCTCCTCCATCGTCAATCCAACTATAGGTTTTTGGTAGCAGAAATACTTCAATAATTTTGAAGGATAGAATAAATTGGGAGAACAGTTAATATCAATAATCAAAAAGACATCTGCCGCCTTATAATACTGTATACATTCTTCTTCCGACACTCTTCCTATAATGGTAATTGTTTCCTCTAATCCGTCCTGCTTAATCAGTTTTTTATCTGTATCAGTAATATGACCGACAATATTGACTTTTAGCCTCCCAATATCTTCAGGGTGCATTTTATACAGTCTTGAAACTGATTGAAAAAAAACATCAGGCCTGCGATCTTCACTTAACGTGCCAATATGGGAAACAGTTAGATAAGGTGCGGTTTTAGTCAGGCAGGATGTAGGCTCTTCAGGGATTTCAGTTGTAAATGGCATAATAAAGACTTTCTTTGCCACCAAATCCCCATACATATTTACCCAAGAATCTAAAAGTTCGGAATTGGGGAATAAAATCAGATCAGCATATTCTGCGACAAGTCTTTCTCTCTTCCCATCTTTTTTGGCGAAATAGGAATACTTATACTTTCTAAAAGCATTGTTAGACCAAGGGTCATAGAGTTGAGCGACCCACGGAATACCATACTTCTTTTTTAATTCATAACCAACCAAGTGTGCAGATACTGGGTTGTTAATGGTATATACAAAGTCTATTTGCTCCCTCTTAAGAATGGTAGTTGCCTCTTTCTTTGCCCTTTTACACCAGGAATAGTATGTGGAATCAGGGGAATAGACCAAATCCGTCCATCCTATCTTCCGGAATAGCATATCTGCCTTCAAGACTAATTGAGACTCAGGTAAAATATACGTCTTAAAACGATTACCTTCCAAATTCAAAGCATCTTCAGCACAAATTATATGGGAAAAGAAACTATCCGGTAATTGTGGAAAGAAGTGACGTTCTATCTGCCCAACAGCACAAGAAGGCTTTAGAAAGGTTGGTGCAATGACAATTGAATTCATATTGAGAAGTAGCTATCTACTTTGTTGTATAGTTTCTGAAGGAGACGTATCTCAAATACTGTATCAATAGCATAGAAAAGAAGTCGTCTAAACAAGTCTATCAACACACAAATAGAAAAAATCCCCAAGGTAAGCAGCAAAACATATAGTACAGAAGGGTATTGAACTTCACCCAATAATTCAAGAGAGTACTTCCAAAGTAAAGGGCGAACATAGACATTGTCGTGTATTAAATAAACGGCCAATGTACTTGGAGCGACAAAGTTTATAACCGTGCCCTTGATTTCAATAGACAAGAATGCAAGAAATGTAATAATACTAGATACAACAATAACTATCGAATTATTCATATAGAAAAGGCTACTGCCAATCACACTTCCCATAACCTTCTGAGTTATAAACGCAATGACGACTTTTGTTATCAAAGGAAGAATCCAGCATATTATCATACCTCCGAACAATAACCTCTTACGTTCTTTTAGTTTTTCAATGTTTGTTTGGTAGCGAATCGTTGCTCCAAAGAAATAAACAACACTCATCCAGACGATTCCACACGTGCCGCCAAAATGTATCCACTCACTGAAAAAGAAGAAATTTGGTATTACACAGAACAAAACAAACAATAAGAAGGAAAAGCGCATTAATGCCCGTTTATTGTAGAGTAACAATATAAGCTTGTTGAAGAATGGTGATAGAATGTACATCACTACATAACACGTCACAAACCAATACTGGCTACATAAAGTAGGTAGGAAAGACTTAAAAAAGCCCTTGAAAGAGAATGAAACTTGTCCCGTACCGACAAACAAGCCGTATATAATCATCGAATAAAACCACACTTCAACCAAAAGCTTCAGCAATTTTTTTGCTTTAAAAGAGCTCATGCAAAGAAAATATGCGGAGATCAAAACGTATAAATTGACCCCGATATAACCAATGCCTCTAATGAGCCAATTAGAATACAAGTTAGCGCTCCCCCACTCAAATCCCTGAATTGCTAATGCATGACCTTCAAAATGATTACAAACTATCAGAAGCATCGAGACTATTCTCAATAACTCAATATTGCCAAAACGAGGCTGGACTGTTCCAGTTTCTTCCAACTTCATATTAAATCTGCGATAAATAACCTATCAGTTTTTTTCCATATTCTTCTGGCGTATAATTCTTTGAATACTCAAATACTTTTTTAGAAAGCGAATCTCTCAACTCAGAATCTTCAAATATCTTGACGACAGATTCCACAATTGCATTGACATCTTTCTCAGGAATATATATTGCAGGAAACACTTCTGTATCAGTTCCAGCATTGTCTGTCGTAATTATAGGACAACCGCAACTTGCAGCCTCTATGATGGCTCCGGCAAATCCTTCAAACAGCGTTGGAAAAACAAAGACTTCTGCACTACAATACTCGGCCACCAATTGTTCCCTATCGAGAAAACCAATAAAGTTTAAATCATCAAAAACAGGAGATCTCGTTTTTTCATCCCTTGATAATCCTACGATACGGAAATCTAGATCCGGATACGTTATTTTTAATCTCGAAGCTGCTTTTGCACAATATAATAAACCCTTATTGACAATATCACTACCCACAAACAATAATCTATGCTTTTGCGGGTTCCATGCATATTCTTTTGTCACTATGCTTGAAGCGTATGGGAGGTACAGAACTTTCTTTTCATCAAAGTTTGTGAAAGCCCGAAGCGATTCTATAACCTTTTTTGAAGGAATAGTATAGTAATCCGCCAGAGTAAGCAAATCATCTATGTATCTCATCCTCACCTCATGTTTCTTCTCATTCTCGGCTAAGGAAGACTGAAATACCTTGTACTCTTCATTGCTCTTTATTTCCTCTGATAACAATTTATATGTCAACGGGCGTTCATAAATATCCACCACCACTTTTAATCCCTTCTCTTTAGCATATTTCAAAAAACTGAAATTCTCGAAATACATCCCGTACACGCAATCTGCATCTCCAACGCCCCAGCGAATACAAGTCTTTGAAAGCCCATCATACACCTGCATTGAGGTTTCTATAATATCCTTATGGCAAATCGTGTTTATTAAAGTCTTGACGAACAATGCATCTGATGAAAAAACTTTGTCTTTTGAAACCCCTATCTGCCGCCCACATAATCGTGAAAGGCCTTTAGAATTGATTTTGAGTTTCTTAAATAGAGAAGCGATACATCCTAATACACTGAATGTGGAAGAGTCTGTATAAAACCTATATAGCAACCCAGACTTTTCAAGAACTCGTGGGATTACATATCTATGTCTAGCACCAATTTGAGAAACTATAATCTTATTCGCCATCTTTTACCTCGACCTATTAACACTATCTGATAATCCCGCACAATCTGTCATTGGTATTAATATAAAACATAATTGGCATAATTAATAATAAACTAACCAGTACTTCCCAACACAGCATATTCTTGGAAAAAAGCATAATACACCCATTAAATACCGATAAAGTCACAAAAGGCATAATCTTATTATCAAAGTGAGGTCTTGCCCAAAGATAGACTCTTTTAAAATAAACAAAAAGTGGAATAACTCCAATAATCCCTAGTACAGCTAATCTATCGATTATTGCATTATGCCCACCAACTGCAGTACTTGTTCCGAATAGAGGGTGTGCTAAAAACTCATTAATAGATTGTAGCAATAAGCTTGCTCTAGTAGCCATATCTAGTCCTGCATTACCAGTCTTTGCTAGAGATTCAAATTCCGCAACCTTATCTTGATACAGATTTGTATCACCTGTTAGGTCGGAAATAGATCTTAGTAGAAAGAGCTGTAAATCAGATACTAGTATTATTGGGCTTAAAACTATCAAAACCCACATAAGAGTTCTATAATTCTTTTTCACATTGTTTTTCGGCGAAAGAATAAATGATAATACCAAACTAATTATTGATAACAAAAGACTAGTGGTAGAACCAGATATGTATACTAGAACAATAACTGATGCTAATGAAATAATGTAAAACACCCTTTTAAAAACAACAGCAGAGTCCTTTACAAACAATACTAGAGGTGGAACAAGAATACATAACCCATGAGGTAGAAGGTAATTAGAAAGTCCCATCGAATAAAATGCCCTTAAATACTCTGCATTATCGTCACTATAATAAATAGTAGACTGTCTAATGATTCCAGGATTTGAAGTATTAATTCCAACAGATACTATAGTTGTAAATATGGTTAATGCCAAAAAAGAAACAATAATCCACCGTGCCCCTTTTATTTCATTTCTACCAACTAGATATATAAGAATAGAAACGGGTATAAACAGAGACGCTAGTTCGATTGTTGCAATAAAAAAATTTTGGAAAACAAAATCGCCCAGATAAACATTGATCAACAGAATAGCACCATATGCGATTAATGGCACTAATAGGCTCCTATTAAACGACCTATTCGCTACTGCAAGCAAAATTGCCAAAAAATAAAAATACCAATACTTATTTAAAACTGGTGCATATGTAAAAATAGTAAAGGATAAACACAATACAATTATTACATACAAATAGTTCGAGAGTTTCATGTCTACACTGTTTTATACAACAGATTCTCATCGATAGGCAAGTTGTAATACTCCTTCCCAATAATTGATGAAAAGGTTCGAATCAAATTCAACCCAAGGGATTCAGAGGAAAGATGATTCTCCGCATATGCCTTCCCCGCACGTCCAATAGCAAGCATAACATCCTGATTCTCAATGGCAAAAATCATTTTTGACGCGAGGTCTTCTATATCCTCCATCCTGGCTTCTAAGAGGCAGGAAGTTCGTTGATTGATTACCTTAGTAACACTTGTACTATATACGATAGTTGGCATACCCATAAACATCGATTCCCTTACCGTTGTATTAAATGGAGCCGTTATACTAGGCAATACTACATAGCTACTCTTCTGCACCTGTTTATAAACATCTTCAAAACGAGAAAAATAATCGCTAAAAAAAACATTCTCTTTTAAGTTATTCTCTTGAATAAGGACATCCAGTTGCCGGCGATACTCAGTTGCACATTTTCCAATTATATTCAGCGTTGTCTCCGGGTACTTCTTGCGAACAATTGCATAAGCTTTAATCGCATCCTCTACCCCCTTATTTTTCATCACTGAACCAGCAAAAAAAACAAAACTGAACTCTTTCTTAATATTATCAAATAGAGGCGGAGCAATTGCAGGGAAAGCTATTTTGAAATAATACGCATTGGGGTTTATTTTAATAGCAGAATTAAAATAGTCTTCAAGTGGGCATCCAATATACTTTAATTTTTTAATTGTTTCTATCTCCAATGTCCGTGTGTATTCAGTCCCAATAGAGTATTGGATGCTTTTATCTCGGTTTAAGAGGGTTTGAAGCATAGCATATATGGGGACACCATCCTGATATGCAGATATACACTCTGGGATTTCTAACCCACAAATAACGAGCAAATCAGGTTTTATACTTTTTATCAATGAACTATAAATAGCCTGAGTAGAGATGAATGCCAAATCATTATTGTTTTTGCTAAACCATCTTAAAACTCTACGGAATAATGATATATCGCTATTAATTGCGTAATAGACGACCCCATTTATAGTATATTTCTGGTATCTACCCAATACCCCGGTATGAGGGTAGATTACATAAAACTGAAATGAGGAGTCCTTTTCGAATGATTTAAAAAACTCTCCATTCCATGGAGCATAATCTTTATATGTGATTGCCGATTTATTGAACAACTGCCAGATCCTATTCCGAAAGGTCCAGTCTCTCAAGTGTAACTTGCTTCTATGTTCTTCATTTGAGAAGTTACAAACATATGCTATCTTCTTTTTTTGCATAACCAACAATTTGTCCTAATTATGAAAACGAGTTAGTCATGTGCCCCTGATAAACCTTAATGCTTAAATAGCCTAGTTATTGACCCAATTAGTGTTTCCCTTTCTTGCTTTGAAAGACTATATTTTACAAAACTGGCAAAATAGAATAACATAAAAACACTACAAACAACTATTAATCGTAAAACCCCTTCATCCATAAAAAAGTGGAATAACAAGGATAGCGTCAATGGTAATATAAGTGGTAAAACAACAGGGTATATTGTAGATTTCACATAATCTACAGGGCTAATCCCGACAATTTTTTTCGCAAGCATCAACCTGAATAACCCAGAAAACACTGTAAAAATAATACTTACGATATATATCCATACAGCGTCTAATCCGGATTTCAATAAAAAGAAAATAAGAACAATTGAAATGATATTCAGACCAGCCTCTATTAATGACATATGCTTTATATTGCCAACAGCTCTAATCGCATTGCCCAACTGCCATGTTAACTTACTCAAGATTTGAGTAAGCATTATTAGTTGACAAAAAATGACAGCATATGATGGTATGATTCCTAACCATATCTTAAAAATATAGTTAATTTCGACCATAATTGGAATAGCGAGAGTGATAAACATAAATGAAGTATATTTAACCCCGATATTAGTTAATCTAATCAACCGTTCCCGATCTCCCGCCCCCTCACTTTTATTCATTTGTGGCGTAATAGATCTTGTAATACCAATAGATACCTGGTTAACTCTACCATTTACTTGGTTGGCGATACCTTGGCCAGCATTAAGTTTAACGCCGAAGAAAATATTAATAATGATACTCTTAAGTTGATTTGTTACCACGCTAACACTAGACGTAATAAAATCCCATCCAATAAAACTCAAAACTGGCCTGATAAAGGACCATTCGAAATATAACTTCGGTTTAAAAACACACTCATCATAATTGAATCGAGAATAAATGGCCTTAACCATTATTTGCCCAATTTGTATCATCATAACACCAAAACCATAGGATACTAATTTGTCATACTGGCAATAAAAAGCCAAATAGACACCCAAGGCTAACATAAATACATTGCCAATAATAGTAACGATAGATAAAAACAATAGGTTCTCGTGGGCATTAATTATTGCATCAAACGGTATCGATATCATCGTAAAAAATGACGTCGCGACCATACACTGATAAACGATTCTTGCTGACGTCAATTGTCCTTCTGGGATATTCAGTACACTGGTAAACATAATAAAGCCTCCTATCTCCAGAACAAGGACAAGCAGTAATCCAAAAACGATATGAATGCTAATAACGTTAGTAAAAGTTTTTTTGGTGGTTTCGAGAATACCGGCACCTAGACTATTGGCAAGAAACCTCATTGAAGCACTTGAGAGGCTCGCAGAAAAAACATCAAGCATTGCGACAACGCCCCCAACAACAGCATATACACCATAACTTTCTTCACCTAGAGCCTGTAATACAAATCTAATGGAGAACAAACCCACTAGCATTGAAATTACTAGTTGTGCATATACTATGAGAGTATTGTAAACAAGCTTATTATTACTATTCATTTTACACCATTGTCGAAAAAAAACTTCAAGTGCAAAAGGACTTAACGCCTGATCAATTGACCTAGAAACCGCCGAGCCTTCGCGAACAAATACTTTATGTTAGCCTTCCATTCAGGCATTCCCGCCAACAATCTCACGCGGAATAAAACTCGTTCAAGATTATAATCGATTCTAACTTCACCCGGGTGAATTATTTCATTGAGTTCAAAACGAGGTCTGACATGAGCCTTTGCATACTCGCTATTAGGATCAACAGCTGTATTCGTTCCGCCCCAATCGAATCCGATATTTGTAACTTGGTTTAGATTAGGATAAATACACCACTTGTGATATTTGCAAACAAGATAGTTCATCTGTGTATCATAAGTGTTCATATGATCACCCCGTTTTACGGAATTGTAATACTCATCAAACATTCTCAAGAATGTTATTCTCTCATATCTCGAAAAAAACTGACTTCTAAACTCCTTCGTATTCCTGGTTTGCGGATAGCTTTCTAATTCATATTCATATAAGTCATATACTCTTTTCCAAGTAGCCATTCCATATGTAGAGACAGAATATCTTGTAAAAAAATAACTTGCATCACCATATTGGGGGCCAAAATTCACTCCTCCAATATATGCAATACGTTCATCATGTCTATACTTTTCTAAAAGTTCTTGGCAATAAAGGAAGAAAGAATCCGTAACCACTCCGTCATCCTCTATGAAAATCATTTCTTCTTCCTGTGAAAACAGCCAGTCCCAAGCCTTCTTTCCGGCAAGGGAACAACCCTGATTATGCTCATGAAAAAGGTAGTGTGTTTCACAATGCCAATCCACATTGTTTACTATTGCCTTCACCTCATTGCAGTTATTAATATCATCCTCGCGCCCATCTCGTGGTGCGTCTACTGCAACATATAGCTTTTGCGGTCTAGCCCGACGTATACAATCAAATACCTCTTTAGTTTTCTCAGGGCGGTTAAATGCTAACAACAACACAGGTGTATAAATAGTCTTATTCATAACTAAAAACTCAACTACTACTCGTTATTCACTACAAAACTCTATTCTCCCCTCGTTTAATACGATTATTTACTTCTTCCTTACTCAACCTTTCATTTAAGTTAAGATAATACATTGTATGTGAGAACTTAGGCAATGGTTGGGGCGGAGCCATATAATTCCCGTAATGATACGTTAAATACTCATGCCACCCCTTCGGCACTCTTACCTTAAAATCACCAAACCATACTTCAGCAAAGCCGTCAAACCATTCTCTATTGTACATAGTTGTCCCGACTCCACGATAAGAAATATAATTTGAAGCTTCCTTTTGATTCAATCCAGCCTCAAACTCTGTAAAACGCGACCAATAATAATGGTTGCGAGGATGCCAGTATAAATTACATTTAAGCATATGTAACAGGGTCTTTATTCGAAATTTGCGAGCCGCTTGCCACAAAGTATTAAATGTATATGACGAAATACCCTTTTTGTACTTGTTAAACTTCTCAATAAAGGCCAACTGATTATCGAAAGAGCCTTCAATTCCCCCACATCGGTTATACAATGGGAAAATATCAATCCAAATTCCAGAAATAAAAGGATCTTCCTCTTGTTCCCAAACTGTAGAATCTTTATCAACTATCTTAGCATAGCTATGATTGTATCCATAGTTACGAAAATACTGGAATTCCAAGCCTAATTGATTAAGTTCGCCCTCATATTTATAAAGCATCTCTATATCAGACCTCTTCATCAAAAGATCAATGTCATCATCCCATGGTATAATGTCCCTGTGTCGAATAGCGCCAAGTGTAGTCCCTCCACTAGTCCACCAGGGAATATCATGCCCATTCAAAAAAACTATGAATCGCTTAAAAACGCTTTTCAGCTTTTTCTGTATGCTCGTTAGGTAGTCTTTATCTTGTAGGCATGACGTATCTAGAACCACGGGCTTCGGCAGATTATCAATTTCTCTAAGTTGAGTTGACGATATTCCTTCAGTACGTGGCACAATAAAAACGTCTTTACTGTTCTCTGCACACCACTTAACCGCTTTCTGAAAACCTTGATGGCTCTGATCTGGGCCTTTAGCAAAAACATCAAAATCAACATTACAGATATCCACATCAATATCATCGTAGGTCATGACCTCATCAACCCACTTTACGGCAGCCACCATCTGGAGACGTTCCTGCGTATTATACACAAGTTTCGCCTCTGGTTTGTATCTGTTCACAGTTTCTGAGCGTTGAACTGCGACCAACAATCTTATATCCCCATACTTCTCTGCGCCTATACTTTTAATACGCTTAAAGAGGAGAATATGGCCCAAATGGAGCATATCAAAAACACCGAACGTAATAATCGTTTTCATTTATTCATCATCTATATTTTTTGCGCCAAAATCAATCAACAATTGATCATATCTTACTTTCACTCTCTCTGCGTTTGACTGGATGCTTGAACGCACCCTCTGCCTAGGGGACATAACGGTATCACTCCACATTGCATCATGAGTAAGAACATGAAGGTGCCTAACATTTTCATCACGTAAAACCTCATCAAGAATCTCATAGCGCCAATAGCCCGTACTATCTGCACAATACTGATACCTGTCTCTTATCTTCTTGGAATAAACATTTAGTAATCCTGCATAATAGTCGTTTTGGCAACCGAGGACAAAAGCTGTGGTTTCATGGAAAGAGAAAGTGTCCAACTTTAGATTAAAAACCTGCTCAAAGTAGGCTTTATCTATGCCAAGTGTTCTCTCAAGCGTTTCTACGTCATTAACGTTATAGTAATGGCTATCATAGTGGAGCCCGATGTGATGTCCCAAATCTTTTATCCTGTAGAGAATATCCGATGTATAACGCTCCAACGTATTGTAAAATTCACTATGGATCTGAAAAAAATATGAAGCTTGGACGCCCAACGAATTTTCGATCTCAGCCATCTTTAATGCGATGTCTGGAGAAAACTCTACATCGTGTCGCCAAATAATATCTTTTCGACAATCTTGATACTCATCCTTGTGCAGAATAAACTGATAGCCCATATCTTTCGCCAATTCAACAATCTCTGCATAGTGAGCAATGGTGAAATAGTCGAAGTTATATTTTTCTCTATTCGTCATTCTTGCCTAATTATTTAGCCGGGTTCCCTTTAACCACTTGACCGGCTGCCACATCTTTTGTCACAACAGCAGCTGCCCCTATCGTGGCTGCAGCACCGACTGTCATATATGGTAAAATCGTACAATTGCCGCCTAAAAAAGCTTCATTTTCTATTGTAACATAACCCAATGAAAGGGCATTGGGAGAGATTGTCACAAAGTCCCCAATCGTATTGTCATGCATAATATTGCACATAGTATTCAATTTCACGAAACGCCCAATACAGGTATTGGCCGCCACATTAACTCCATTTAAAACCACCGTTCCTTCTCCGATTGTAGCAAAGCGAGAAATTGTAGCTTGGGGACTGATAACCGTTTCAAAAGAATAACCTAAAGAAGAGTACATTTCATAAATTCTCTTTCTTGTTTTAGGCATATATGGTGATAAAACAACTGGAATACTAGGGTACTTATTTCTTATCTCTTTCGCGTTACAATCTGCCCCAATAATCGGAATACCAAAGTATTCACCAGTCTTAGTATTATCGATGATACCAACGACTTCAAAACCAGCTTCTTCGCACACCTCAATCATTTCATGATATGCTCCAACTAAAATAATCTGTTTTTTCATAAAGATTCTGACTTTAGCAAACTAATAATACCCTCCTCAAGAGAAATAGTCCTTTTCCATCCTATGCTTTCAAGTTTTGCACAACTACCACGACTTTCATCAACTTCGTTCGGGCGCGCTACTTCTAAGAAAACGAATTGGACTTTCCTCTTTATATGCCTACTAATTATTTCTGTCAGTTCACGTACTGAAACACTTTCTCCGGAACAAACGTTATAAACGTTGAAGTCATTTGTGTCTTCCGTACAAGTCACAAAAGCGCCAGCGACATCTATCACATTAATGAAGTCACGACGAGGACTCGATGATTTTAACTCGATTATCTCTTTCCCTTCTTTCAACTGTCCTATGATTTCAGGGAGCAGCATTTTCCCTTTCTGTCCCACTCCATAAATATTAAATGGGCGCAGTATGGAAACCTTAACTCCAAAATCCCGATGATAACCCTCACATAGCTTTTCGCAAATCACTTTTGTCTGTGCATACGGATTGAATGGAGATACTGGGTGTTTTTCGTCTACAGGTAAATACTGAGGAGTACCGTATATATAGGAACTAGAGTATATTAATCTAGCTTTATACTTCCTACAAACTTCCAACGCATTGAGGGTCGTAAGATAATTAACCCTATAATATCGTTCAGGATATATATACGAGTCTGGAACAAAAACAAGATTGGCGAGATGAATAAAGCAATCGATCGGGTCTATTTTATCAATGATTGTATTATCACACAAATCCAAACCCATAGCAAGATCTATTCTTATCACCGTATGACCTTTGGACGACAATTGATGGCACAAATGATTACCAACAAAGCCATCACTACCTGCTACTGCAATAATCATATAATAATCTTATTCTAATATTTATCAACAAACTGCTTCAAATACTCATCCCAATTTCCGACATCAGCCCATGATCCTTCATTAACTGGAAAAACGCCAACGCGTCGACCTTCCTTCACAAGCTTGTCAATGAGGTAGGTGATATGATACACTCTGTCGGATGGAATCTCTTTTAGCAGATGAGGTTCAAGGATATACATACCTGTATTAATTTTGAAGGTAAGCTCGGGCTTCTCCTGAATGGTTCTTAAAAGGCCATCTTCACCTGTTTCAAGGGTACCATATGGAATATAGATGCTCTTCATCACTGAAACAACTGTAATCTCATTTAAATTGTCACGGTGATACCTCAATATCTCTCCATAGTCCTCATCAAGTATGCTGTCGCAGTTGCTGACGAAGAAGGTATCGTTTATTTTGCCTTTTAGTAGATGAAGACTGCCTGCGGTTCCGAGAGGCTTGTCCTCCTGGAAGTACTCAATACTGTACTTATGCTTGCTGAAGTTGTCGAAATAATGGCGAATGAAGTCGGCCATATAGTTCACAGAGACATAGAAGTCTTTGCACCCGCACTGGACAAATCGATCCATGATGTCTTCCATCATAGTTTGCTCACCAATAGGAATTAGCGGTTTTGGCAATACATTGGTAAGCGGACGAAGACGAGTCCCTTGACCTCCGGCCATAATAACCACGGGAAGATTAAGCTTGCTCTGAGTAACACGCTCGTTTTTCTCAAACAGTTCCTCCCAGAAGATGACATCCACAATCTTCTGTTCTTCGTCTATGACAGGCATGAATTCGTTCTTACGCTCAAGCATTGAAGCCTTCACCGCCGTCATATCATCGTGGATATTGGCAACCAATGAGACATCACGAAGGATGGACTCAACGGGGCTGTTCAGGTCAATGCCCTTGATGATGGCACGCTGTATATCTCCTATACTCAGCAGACGGAGGAAACGATCTTCCTTTGTTACAATCAAAAGCTTGTGCCTAGTTTCATCCATCTGCTTCAGAGCACTCAGTATGCTTGCAGAATGCTCTATCTGAACTTGTCTCTGTTTATCCTTCATTTCTTCTCTATTTTACGCGCCGGGTTACCTGCCCACGTCTCACCTTCGGGAATATTCTTCACAACAACAGCACCCATACCTACAGTTGCACCTTTACCAATGTGAATCCATCCTCTGACAGATGAATTGGGAGAAATCCAAACGTCATCCTCAATTGTGTTGGAACCGGAGATATTGCAGCAACCTGTTATCTCAACGTTGTTACCAATCACATTGTTGTGGGCAATATGACAGAGGTTGTTGATTTTGGTATGATGACCTATGATAGTATCTGCTAACGAGCCACGATCGATGCAGGTGTTGGCTCCAATCTCCACATCGTCGCCAATGATAACGCCGCCCAACTGAGGGAAGCGGAAGCGGTTGCCGTCGGCATCCTTTTCAAAGCCAAAGCCATCTCCACCAATCACTGCCCCACTCTTGACAACGCAATGGTTTCCCATCTTCACACAGTCGTAGATATGTACGTTGGTATCAATAATGCAGTAGTCGCCAATAGATGCCTTGCCAATGACGCTATAAGCCCCGATGCTGACATCTTTCCCAATCTTTGCATCGGGGTCTATGATGGCCGTAGGATGGATGCCTGGTCTAGGCGGCTCCACAAAGAAATGGTTGCCCACGTCGGCGAGCGCCACTTTGGGGTTCTTAACCTTAATTAGCACCTTGTTCGCTATAGGTGTTATTGTTCCATCGACCAGCATCACTCTTGCTTTGCTCCCTTTTGCAATCTCCTGTTTATTGACTATTGCCGGGTTGATCCAGTCGAGTGTAGTCTCATTTACACGCTCAACATCAGCAAGGTTGTCGATGAAAACCTCCTCCATCTCATTAGGGCTTGCACCCTCAACCGCCAATACACGAGACCCAAGGAAATCAAGAATCTCCGTCAGAGGTATTCGTTTAATTATCATATTAGATGCTTTGTACCTATTTCTCAGTATTTACATTTTCTGATCCAAGTTCTTCCCCTTCTCCTCGTGCTCGAAATTGGGGATAAACTCTTTGATAGCCTCAACTACTTGCGCCTTGGTGAAGTCTTCATTCGAGAAGATACTCTCCAGTTTCTCAAAGAAGGCGTTGACTTCATTCATCTCATGGCGGGTTGTCTGCTGAACGACACCCAGCGATTGGAATCTGTCCATATCGAGTTTCTCACCAAGGACATAGAATTCTTCATACGCCTTCTCCCCTGTTGTGTCGCTCTTAAAGTACACCACAGGATAATCGGAACTATCATCCGACATCTGAGATGCGAAGTGTTTCGCTTCCGCATCAGATGCACACTCTTTCTTTTCAAATCCTTCAGCCTTCACGAAATCATCACAAATACTACTAAAGGTAAGCATCTGATCCTCGCCAAGCTTCGGGAAGAATACCTCGCCAGGATTACCGAGGATACAGGCAAGCATACAGATCTGACCAGACTCTTCAGGGCTCACGAAATAACGCTTCACATCGCTCGGCGCAGCCAAAGGCTGACGCTTCTGCAGACGATGAAGCCAACCATCCGGAAGAGAGCCATTACTGAAGGCAACATTTGCGAAGCGAGCGGTAGTCACCTTGAAATATTTGTTGTATGCCATCACAAGGTCTTCCATAATCCGCTTGCTCGCACCCATGATGTTCACAGGGTTGGCGGCTTTATCTGTAGAAACGCAGAAGAAGTGCTTAGGCGGATATACCGTCAAAAGATCCATCAGCTTCTTCGCCTTGATATCGTTGTTCTCAATAAGCGCCTGAACGCTATAACGGTCTTTCTCGCTCCGCACATGCTTGTGCGCAGAGAAGTTTGCCACAATGTCGAATCCTTTCTCCTCACGGAAAATACGTTCAAAAATGGGATCTGCAAAGTTGAGGGTATAGCAGCGGAACTCGTCCGGGACAAAAAGGCCTTCGGTACTGCGGACATCGCGGACAAGTTCAGCGAGGCCATTTTCGTTGAGGTCAACGACAACTACGCTCTTCGGCTCGAAACGAAGGACAGCTTTGATGAAACTAGAGCCGATAGAGCCGGCGCCACCGATCACGCAGACTTTCTTGTCTTTGATCTCTTTGGAGAGTTGCTCTTTGTTCGCTTCTATGTCGGGAGCGAACATACTAACAGGGCGAAAGGTAACGCTGTCAGAGATGAATTTATCAAGATTGAACATATATACTATGCGTATTTAACTTTGGCTTCCTCATACGTATCGAGACTTCCAATATCAAACCGTCCCCCCGGCATCGGCCAAGCATGTATAGTCGTACGGTCAACCAGATAATGAGCCAGATTACCCGGCGCATCGAACCCACAGCCGTCGGCGATGGCGCCTTTGATGAGGGGCAGGTCTTCGCGGCGGTAGATGTAGAAGGGCGGGACGGCCCAATGGGAGACCGGGACTTCGGGCTTTTCCTGCATCTGGAGGACGCGGAAATCGGCGTCGACTTCGATGACGCCGGTCCGCTGGAGTTTGTAGATCTCGGGCTCGTGGTGGCACATAATCATCGAGGTGCCCTTCTCCTTGAAGGCTTCCACGAAGCCGCGGAAGCTGAAGTCGAGGATATTGTCGGCCGCGACGACCAGCAGGTCTTCGTCGAGGCGGTAGGTATCGATGGCCAGGATCAGGTCGCGGACGGCGCCGAGGCGGGTTTCGTTGGTGAAAGTGTTGTCGGACAAGACTTTCACTGGAAGAGATGCCCGGTCACGCCGGGCATGACGTTGGGCCCACTCCTCAAAGATGCCGGCGAACTTGCCGTTGGTAACGATGATGTGTTCGGTGACTTCGGGGATGGTGTCGATGTCGTCGAGCAGGCGGCCGAGGATGGTGTTGTTCCCGATTTCCAGGAGG
>JAEEGI010002634.1_pt1 | contig 43681 bp, 38 predicted proteins | sample 8958751 | NCBI WGS metagenome assembly JAEEGI01 (sample SAMN16246545, study PRJNA631951) | gut metagenome | biome: gut microbiome; feature: rumen; material: KS-attached | host: Bos | place: Iran: Karaj | collected 2018-10 | reverse complement strand
ACTACTTCTAGAAACGCATCGGAGGCATTGTCGCGCAGTCGGCGCACTTCGCAGGCGGTGTCGTAGAACGCCAGACCCTCACGGGTGCAAAACTCCCGTATGGCTGCCTCGTCAAATCGTTTTTCGACAGGCACGCAGAACCGGTCGCGGTCTCCGAAGAAAATGATCCCCATTATCCTCCAGAAGTCGTTGATCCAGTTGGGGTAGTAGAATGGCATGCACCAGCGGTGAGGCTGGGGCGGGAAACTCCCCAGAAAGAGGATGCGGGCGCCGTCGGGCAGGAATGGCTGGAATGGGTGTTTCTCCGTTTTCATCTCCCAAAGATACACTTTCTGCCGCAGAATTCGTATCTTTACCAAAACAAACGAAAGTATTATGGAACAGAAGTTTTGTCAGAGCTGCGGCATGCCGCTGACCGAGGATCTGAAGGGCACGAACGCCGACGGCACCAAGAACGAAGACTATTGCATCTACTGCTATAAGGACGGCAAGTTCACCATGGACTGCACGATGGAAGAAATGATCCAGTTCTGCGCCCAGTTCGTCGACGAAGTAAACAAGAATCTGCCTCAGCCCATCACCCGCGAGCAATACATCGCCTCCATGCGCCAGTACTTCCCCCTGCTTAAGCGCTGGAAGAAGTAAGACGTAATTATATTTGACAACTAACCCGGTGCAGAAAACCCCTTTCCGCACTGGGTTAACTGTACATTTTTTTGCAAGGTTTGCAAGGATTTGTGGAGAGATTGCATCAGACGTAACTTTGCAAATAAAGGAGAAGTCATCCTATGACGAATAGATATACATATACGCAAGAGAGTTTGCTTGGCAGGGATGGGAGAATCAGTGTTGTCAACTGCATCCATGCTGCTTCGAAGATGCTGAAGGGCAAGAGACTTACCAACCAGAGTATTAACAAGGCAATGGACGCATTGAAAGGCTTGGGCGAATGCATGGGAATGAATGCGATGGAAGCGCTTGCCTTCGTGCCGGTATTTGACCGTGATTTGGCGGAAACTTCCACCGGTGTTGCGAATCTGGCAGATTATTTCAATTGCCCTGTCCTTGACGTAATGACATATTATATTTATTTGTGTGATCTGGAGAAGAAAGGGTATCTGACGCTGGAAAACACTGGGGCTTGGGCACCTTTGAAGCGCAAATACAGGGTGAATTCCAATGTGCTGGAGGCTATCCTGCAGGGGAAGGACGTGAAGCAAAACAAGGAGCCTGAGAAGCAGAAGAAGTTGGACCAATGCGATTTCTGCCGGCTGGTTTCCACCATGGCCGATGCCAGGGAGAAGAAGGATATGGACACACAGGAGCTGCTTGGGAATATCCTGCAAATGGAGGAGGCTTTCAAGTCCTTAAATCCCATTATGTCGCTGCGGGAAAAGGGAATCAGTATCGAAAATAGGGTTGTTTTCTACATCATTTGCGACGATTATGCCTTCAAGATGGATAGGTCGACAGACTTGCCAGATGTGCTGAATGCAGTTTTTGATACACCAGGAGACCGTCTTTCTTTCCGTAGTTCTGTCTTGCAGCTCGAGAATCCGTTGATGAAGGAGGGGTGGATGGAAGGGGTAGGTGAAGACGGCGTCAGACTCACGAATCAGGGCATTATACTCTTTCTTGGAGAGATGGCCAAAGCGTTCCTTAAGCCCATTGATGGGCTGGATTGCTATGGATTTGCGGCAGCCGTGAATAAAATCTATCAGGATGCCGATGAGGATCGGCCTGGATTCTCGGAAGAGATAACTACAAAACTGTTCCGCATGGAGTGTGTAAATACGCAACTCCCATTTGTAGGTAAGCTGCAGAAGGAGCATGATGCGCTGGACCGTTTCCTTTTCTATATGGTCTGCTATGAATGTATGGAAGACAGCGCTTTTGAATTGAGCGACTTATCTTGCATTTACCCCAAGGCCAAGTCGGTGCGGGTGGCCCATATGTTCAAGGCCGAAGAACATCCGCTGCAGAAAGGAAAGCTGGTAGATTGCAGTAAGAAAGGCTTTTTTGACAACTCTGTCCTTACGCTCACAGACAACGGCAAGCGGCTATTCTTTGGAGATGATGCCCGAAATTTTATGGAGAAGGTGGGCGGCCGGGACTATTTCCTTCCGGAGAAGATTGTGGCCAGGAAACTATTTTTTGCCGATAATCTCCAGCAACAGCTGGCCCTTTTACAGAAAAGTTTGGAAGAGGAGCATTATGATATGCTTCGTAAGCGCCTGAAAGAGAAGGGGTTGCAGAGGGGGATAGCCGCCTTGCTCTATGGGCCGCCAGGGACTGGAAAGACAGAAAGTGTTATGCAAATGGCCAGAGCAACAGGCCGTGCTATCTATCATGTTGACATCAGCGCTACCAAATCCTGTTGGTTCGGGGAAAGCGAAAAACTTATCAAGGACGTATTCAAAAAGTACGAGGACCTTTGCGACAACAGTGAAATTTGTCCCATCCTTCTTTTCAATGAGGCCGATGGCATTTTTTCTAAACGAAAAGACTCCGATTCCTCCAATGTCGCTCAAACGGAGAATACCATCCAGAACATTATCCTTGAAGAGATGGAACGTCTGAATGGAATCTTAATCGCCACCACCAATATGGCAGACAATTTGGATGGTGCATTTGAAAGGCGTTTTCTGTTCAAGATCAAATTCGATATGCCGTCGCTGGAAGCTCGGAAGAGTATCTGGCATGCAAAGATGCCTTCACTCAATGATTCTGAGGCGAAGGCGTTGGCCGCTGATTTCTCTTTAAGCGGTGGCGAGATTGACAACATCGTCCGGAAGGCAACAATTATGGAAGTCCTTAATGGAGGTGAGCCGGATCTTCAAGAGATAACACGTCTCTGCCGGGAAGAAAAACTGCACGGTGACAAGGCTCGGATAGGTTTTTCATATTATCAATAAAAAGCTTGATAATTGTAAAATATCAAATATATTACTGATATTTCTTGTATATCTATAAAAATATTGATATTTTTGCCAAAAGAAAGATTTTAAACATATGGTAGCTACAATTTCGGCAGATATCGTTCGTTCCACGTCGCTGTCCACGCAGGATATGATAAAGTTGCGCAACAAATTGCATGGATTATTTGAAGACTTTGAAAACAAATACCCGGGCTTTTGGGCTAGGATTGTGCGTGGAGACAGTATTGAGTGTTTTGTCCCGGATTATCGTTTCGCGCTCCGAATCGCTATATTAATTAAGTTGTTCGTGAAGGTACAAACGGCTGGCTATGATTGTCACGAGTTGCTTCATCGGCACGGAATTCGGTTTTCCATTGGTATTGCAGAAATCAATTATGCTGACAAGGAGGATGACATCATCAATGGCAGAGCCATCAATATTTCCGGCAGGAACCTTGATATGATCGGCAGAAAAGATTATATTTACACAGCATTCGAAATGGACCGGGCCCCGCAGTCTTTAAGCAATTTGCTGGACTCGTATGTAGCTATGGCGGGGAACCTGGCCGATTCCTATTCGGCAAAGCAGGCCGAGGTGGTTTTTTATAAACTACTGGGCTTGAAAGAGGTAAAGATTGCGGATCTTCTGGGTATTTATCAGTCGGCGGTGAATACCCGTTCCAGCGGTGCCCAATGGCGGCTGTTGAATATGGCAATCAGGGATTTTGAAGAACTGGAGTTTTAGAACTTATGTGGATGGATTTGTTCATGAGCCTTTTATTGGCTCATTTGGTGGCGGACTTCGTGTTGCAGGCCCGGAATGGTTGCAAGGACAAAGTGGAGAGGAAATGGCGTAGCCTATACCATTATTGGCACGCAGCGATTGTGTTTGTAATATCCTGGCTTGTGTCTTGGGATGTGCGTTTTTGGTGGTGTGCTCTTTTGATTGGGTTAACGCACTTTGCGATTGATATGTGGAAATCCTATCGCGAGGAGAATGTAGTATGGTTTTCTGTGGACCAGATTCTGCACATCCTCATCCTGGTGGGCGTATCTGTCTTGTGGTGTGGGGTGCACGATTGGAGCATTCCATTTGGTTTGGCTCCAAAAACCATAGCCATTGCAGTGGCGGCATTGGTATGCTGGAAGCCGGCCAATATCTTTATCAAACTAATGCTCAAGCACTATAGCGTGAATATGCCGGATGACGATGCTAAAACCGGATTCAATGCCGGTGCGCTGATCGGTATTCTGGAACGCTGGCTGATTCTGGCATTTGTGCTGATGCAGCACTACGAAGCGCTGGGCCTTCTGGTTGCCGCAAAGTCCATAATACGCTTTGGAGATGCGCAGACCAGAAAATCTGAGTATGTCCTTGCCGGCACGTTGTTAAGTATCTTCATCGCAGTGGTGGCGGGGTTGATGGTGGGGGTTCTTTCATAAACTATTCTGGACCTTGTGGCATCCTGGCTCCTGTCGGTGGTGCGCAAATCTTTGCAAACCTTGCAAGGATTTGCGGGCGGCTTAAACACTCTGTAACTTTGCAGAAACAGGAGGACGTATGAAAACGAAAAAGTTAACAGTGCCGCTGATGGAAAAGGGGGAGCACGGGAATCGGAATCTGAACGGAACTTGTATGACTGGAAGGTCCAGGGAGTTGTTGCTGGAAATCAAATCGCTGCTGGATGTGTTTGCGCCATCAGGAGATGACTATAGGCACGGGCTGTGGATAGAGGTGCCTCGTGGGAAGCCTGAGGATTGGTGCTCGTTCCGCGACGCCAGATGCTATTATAATGAGTATATTAAGACAAGGGAAGACTATCTGAAGGAGTGGGAAGTGTGGAATCCGAAGGAAACTCAGTGGTATCAATTGACGACGACTAGGTACAAGGGAAAGACGTATCTGCATATCGTGCAGAACGATCATTGGTGGTGCTTGCTGCATGACGATGAGGGGAAACCGGCCCATGTTGAAGATTGGTCTTGGTACCTCGAACCTCTTGCCGCCTTCCTCCGGAAGAAGATTCCAGCCATAGCGAAGGACGTGGAGGCTTATAACCGGTATGTGGATGAGCATCTGCCCAAGCGGCAACGGACGGGCAGGATTGCCCGCAAGGACCTAAACCGTATTGTCCCCTGGCAACGTCGAAGACCTGGGAACATTCGGAAAGTAATCCGGATGCTGAAGGAGTGTATAGCCAATGAGGAAATCTACGAACGGCTTAAAGAAGGGGAGAAGGTGGAACAGCTGCCGCCTTTCTATCGGGAGCCGCTTCCCCATATGAGCATACGGATATATGCAAAATATTTCCGTGCTGCCTATGGTGCATATAAGGAGCATTTCCGCCATCTGTGCAGGAGAAGCCGGCAGGAACGGGAAGAGTATGCGATGTGGCAGGAAGAGGAGGCAGGCCTGACGGACATTGAATTCTATCGTCGTTTTCAGCTTGGCCGACACGGGGAGATAACGGACGAGACGGACTTTGATAGCGAGCAGGCCTTTAAGGATATGGCCTTTGACCATTACGGGGAGCTAGGTCTGTCGCGCAATGACGTGCATGCAACGGACTATTATACGCCTGGCGGCTGGTTGATCACGTTTGGCGTGAGCTATTCTGCTTGGGTAGATGCGGGCTGTGAGATTGCGCTTGCGCTGTATGAGGCCGGTGCTCCGCTGTTGATGCATGACGCCAAGAAAATTCTGGACATCCTGGAAGGGAAGGACTATGTAAAGCTTACGCCACACACTTTCCACGATTACCTGAATCATCATGACGAGGGCAGCGTCTTTGCCCTGCCCTATGAATGCTATCTGGATAGGGAGGAAGAGTTGACGCGAGCCCAGTATGATGAGATTGTCTCGCTGGCCGAATGGAACGAGGAGGATCAACTGGTTCTGGATACTACGGTCCCATTGGAGGATGCCATTTATGACCTCATCCGCGATGAGGTCACAGAGCCTTTGACACTGTGCGGAATACTTGAGCGTCTGGAAGACAAGTATGATATGGTGTTGGGAATAACCGACTATTCAGACCATCAGCATTGTTATATCTTTGAGCATTCGCCGGATGAAATTCGTATTGAGGAGAACGAGAAGGAATTCGAGACTGTCAATGAGGCAATATATTATATGCTGGGACGGTATGTTGAAGTAAAGACAAAGGTTAATGCTGAACGGGTGAGGCGATGAATGTTTTCATTGCGTTTTAATTATAAGTACGATAAAGACATGAAGATTCAATACGCATCGGATTTGCATCTCGAGTTCGCGGAGAACCGCCAGTTTATGGGAAAGAATGGCTTGGAGCCGGTAGGGGATATTCTTGTGCTGGCTGGGGATGTATCGTACCTGGCTGATGGGAAATCGATCAGGAATCCTTTCTTTGACTGGTGCGCAGCTAATTTCAAAGAGACTTTTATTGTGCCTGGGAATCATGAATTCTATCATGGGTACGACATCAGCCATACTCTGGATGATTATGAGTTCGAGTACAGGCCTAATGTGCGTTATTTGAACAATCGCAGTGTAGTTATTGGAGATTTGGAATTGTTTTTCACAACCTTGTGGACAAGGATCGATCCTGTTAACCTATGGCCAATCCAACGTGGAATGAATGATTTCAGGCATTGCTTTTTGGAGAGGGTGAGATTCAATGCAAATGATGTGGATGGGATCCATTGGCTTTGCAAGGACTGGTTGGAGAAGGCACTTAAGGCTTCCGAGGCATCGCATAAGATTGTGGTTACTCATCACTGCCCGACAGTCCGCCCGGGGTTCAACGGCTATCCGGATAGTGCCCTGAATTCAGCATTTCAGGTGAATATGGATGAGTTTATTGAAGCATCTGGGGTGAATTATTGGATTTATGGCCACACGCATTTCGCGGGAGGCTCGGGTGGCAAGATAGGCAATACGACATTGTTGTGCAATCAGCTTGGCTACGTTGCATACTGCGAGCACCATGATTTTGTGCCGGGTGCTATCATTGAGCTATAAATTACACGTTGTCTTAAGCAGTAACGGAAATGAGTGGCTCTCCCAAAGCAATCGATAGTTGAGCGATAGATCGGAGGGTAAGATTCGGGAAACCTGTTGTCCACCGGGAGACAACAGCTTCGCTTTTGCCCAGTTTACGGGCCAAATCTCGTTGAGACATTTTTTTCTCCTTGAGAATTGTATCAATTCGTGCGATAATTTCAGCCGATAGTTGCATTTCCGCCATAATTTCAGGTGAAATGCTAGCAATTCTTTCTTTGAACCATTCCTGCTTATTACGCATACTCATTCTTATTTAGATTTCGAAAACCACATCTTCAACGCCTGTGAGCTCTTTTTCTTGAATACTCACGTGTCCATTTGTTAACTTATTGTTTAGTATCTTTTCAAATCTTTGCAAATCAAGTACATAACCATATAGTTTCGGGTTGTTCTCATAGGGGCCCGGGCTTTTGATACCTCCATTCCCAAGTATTACAATTTGGTCGGTAAGCCTTAAACAATATAGTCTCAGTTTTCCACCTTCTAGTGGGACAGCCGCAACGTTATCACTCATTTTCCCTTCTGGTCGAAAGAAGCGTTCAAGGGCGCCAAAAGCCAGGATCTGTTGCAGAGCAGCAATTATCCGCTGATAACTCTTGTTGAAGCTGGCATTCATTTCAAACTCGGCAACGAACTTTTCAAATTCGGTTGTTCCATCCATTTCAAAACTAATGGAATACAAGGTTGTCCTTTCAGACTGCCCGATAATATCCAGTGTTGTTTTCTTTTTCATCGCAAATATAATAAAAGTTTAACATATATGCTAATCTTTGAGGACTATTCGCAATAAGCCATAAGCGTTGCACACGTCCGGTAAACTCCGCTCGGGACCCTTTTGATGTAGTATCCCGCGGCCTTGCGGGCGCCGATGGCCTGCACGAACTTCTTCTTGATGCGAGAGATGTTGGCGTAGAAGACGTGTTTGGATTCGGAGCAGAGGGATACAAGGGCGTTTTCGCGGAGGGTGGGGTCGTCGAAGCAGGATTCGCGGGCGTAGATGTCGCAAAGCTCCTGCCAGTAGAGCACCAAATCATCGGCCGCTAGGCCCTCCGGATGATCGAGGAAGAGACGATAGAGCGTGCGTTCTGCCGGGTTGAGGTAAATCTTGGAGCCCTCGGAGGGCAGAAGGATCCAGCCCCGGTGGTTTCCCGAGACGACAGGCCTAATCTTTCTACGGTTATCCATAGTCAATTATCTGTTTTTGCAAATTTCAGCTGGGAAATTAGCAAAAACAAGCAATTACAAGCTTGTATTTGTTTGGAAATGTCGATTGTTTTGTTAAGGCCGTTTTGCGTTATTCATACCTATTGACTATCTTCGTAGTGGAAAGAAAAATGATGTATGGAAACGATGGCCGGCATACAGGCGCGCATTGCGTGGGAACTGCTTTTCGGGGGGAGCGGAAGCCTCCTGAATGAGCCCGGTGCCGATTATGCTGGCATGCTGGAGGGAATGGAGGCGGCAGAATTGCTGGTGCTTTTGGAGAAGGTGCAGGAGCGCCTGAAGGAGTTGCAGTTTTCCTCCGAGCCCACCAAGCTATATATAGATAAAGGATACAATATCCGGCTTGGTTCTCCCGACGGTGCAAGCTTTCCGTTAAGGCCTCTGGTCAAGGCGCTGTTCGTGTTTTTCCTGAAGCATCCGGAAGGAATCCTTCTCAAGGAGAGAGGCCTCTATGAGGCGGAGCTGAACGATATCTACGCTACCATCAAGCCGAATACTCCAGAGGAAGAGCGGCGTAAACGCATCCGCAGGCTTGTGGACCTGACCGACAATTCTTTTAGTGAAAAGGCCTCGGAACTCAATGCCAAATTGGAACAGGTGTTCCCGGAAATGGCAGACAATTATAAGATTCACGGCACCAACGGCTATCCACGCCGGATTCCGCTGGACCCGTTAATGATAATATGGCAATGATTATGACCCGTGAACAAGAAATATCCCGAGTGACGCTTGTCGGCAGTGTGGTGAACCTGCTGCTTGTGGTGGTGAAGGCCGTGGCAGGCATTGTGGGGCATTCGGCGGCTATGATCTCGGATGCGGTGCATTCGCTGTCAGACTTCATTACAGATATCGTCGTCCTCATTTTCGTGCGTATCAGCGGCAGGCCGCAGGATGAAGACCACGATTATGGGCACGGGAAGTACGAGACCATCGCGACACTCCTCATTGGCCTGGCGCTGGCGGTTGCGGCAATCGGCATCGTCGTATCAGGTGCTGCCAAGCTGGCCCACTGGCTGCAGGGCGAGCAACTCCCGAGCCCCGGCAAACTTGCCCTCTGGGCCGCGCTCGTCTCCATCGTAACTAAAGAGATCCTCTACCAATACACCCGCATCAAGGGCCGCAGGCTCGACTCGCCTGCTCTTGAGGCCAACGCCTGGCATCACCGGTCAGACGCCCTCTCATCCATCGGCGCAGCCATCGGTATCGGTGGAGCCATCTTCCTTGGCGACCGCTGGACTGTTCTCGACCCCCTGGCCTCCATCGTGGTTGGCGCCATGCTGGTGAAAGTGGCCTGGGATCTCCTGGGGCCGTCCTTCGGGGAACTTACCGACAGTTCGCTGCCTGCCGCCACGGAGCAGGAGATGCTGGATATCATCCGTTCCGTGCCCGGGGTGGAGGATCCGCACAACCTTCGCACCCGCCGCATCGGCAAGCGCATCGCCGCCGAGGTACACATCCGTCTGGACGGTGGGCAGACCCTCGAGGAGGCCCACGAGAAGGCCTCCGAGGTGGAAAACCGCTTCCGTGATCGTTTCGGGCGGGACTCCCACATTATAGTGCACATGGAGCCCAAAAAATAACTATCTTTGCGTACCACATAAAATAGAAATGCAACTACATATAACATCTGAAACCGGCAAACTCAAGGAAGTAGTCCTCGGGCTGCCGTATTCCAACGGGCCGGCTCCCACGCTGGAAGAGGCCTTTGACAGCAAGTCCTACGAATCCGTCAAGAACGGCGTATACCCCACCGAACAGGCCATAGTACGCGAGATGGAGGCCTTCGAGGCCATCCTCAAGAAGCATGGTGTGAAGGTACACCGGCCTGCGCTGGTAACCAATTGCAACCAGGTATTCGCCCGCGACGTGGGCTTCGTCATCGACGACAAGATCATAGTCTCCAACATCATCCCCGACCGCCAGGCTGAGATCGATGCCTACGAGCCCATCTACCGCCACATCCACTACAAGAATATCTACAACCTCCCCGAGGCCGTGCACGTGGAGGGCGGCGACGTCATCCTCTACAACGGCATAGTCTTCGTGGGGCAGTATAACTTCCCGGATTATCCCACGGTGAAGACCGCCCGCACCAACGCGCTGGCGCTGGATTACCTCAAGATGATTTTCCCGGACAAGGACATTGTGCCCCTTAACCTCCGCAAGAGCGACACCGACCCATACGAGGGCATCCTCCATCTGGACTGCACTTTCATGCCGGTAGGCCAGGGGAAAGCCATCATCTACCGCGATGGCTTCATCAATCCCCGCGACGCGCAGCATCTGGTGGACCTGTTCGGGCAGGAGAACGTGTTCGAGCTCACGAAGGAAGAGATGTACTGGATGAACTCCAATATCTTCTCCATTTCGGAGGATGTGGTGGTGGTGGAAGAGCACTTCACGCGCCTGAAGGGGTGGCTGGAGGCCCAGGGCATCACCGTGGAAACGGTCCCTTATCGTGAAATCTCCAAGATGGGCGGCCTCCTGCGTTGCTCCACCTTGCCTTTGGTGCGTGAGTGATGGGTAAGCTTGCAATGATTGCCTTCGGCGGGAATGCGCTCCTCCGCGCCGGACAGAAAGGCACTTTCGACGAACAACTCGAGAATGTAGAGCGCACCTGCGAGCGGCTCGTTCCCCTGATCGAAAAGGGGTATGACATTGTGATAGGCCACGGCAACGGCCCCCAGGTGGGGAACGCCCTGCTGCGGCATGAGGCCGGAAAGAAGATGTTCGACATGCCGGCGATGCCGATGGATTTCTGCGGCGCGGAGACCCAGGGCTCGATTGCATACCTGATAGAAACCGCCCTCGAGCGCGTACTCAACCGAGCCGGCATCCACCGCCGCATAGTCTCCCTGGTCACCCGGGTGGAGGTTGCGGCCGACGATCCTGCCTTCCAGCGGCCTACAAAGCCAGTTGGGCCTTATTATAAGGAGATGCCTCAGGATGGGGCGACCTACAAGGAGGATCCCCGCGGTCTCGGCTGGCGCAAGGTGGTGGCATCACCGAAACCAATCGATGTCCATAATATAGATTTGATCGAGAAACTGGCCCGCGAAGGCTGCATCGTGATAACGGTCGGAGGCGGCGGTATCCCCGTCATCAAGAAACCCGACGGCTACCGCGGCATCGAGGCCGTTATCGACAAAGACCTCGCCAGCACCCTCTGCGCCATCCAGATGAAGGCCGACGAATTCTACATCCTCACCGATGTCGCAAAGGTCTACATCAACTTCCGCAAACCCGACGAGCAGGCCCTCGACGCCATCACTGTGGCGGAGGCCGAACGCTATCTCGCCGAAGGCCAGTTCGCGGAAGGATCCATGGCTCCCAAGGTGCGCGCGGGCATCCTTTTCGTCAAGAACGGTGGCGCGCAGTGCGTCATCACCGAGGCCGGGCAGCTCGGGAATCCTGCCTGCGGAACTAGAATAATTCCTTAAAAGATATGTCAGTCAATTTAAAGAACCGCAGTTTCCTTAAACTGCTCGATTTTACCCCCGAAGAAATTCAGTATTTCCTGGACCTTGCCGCCGAGCTCAAGCAGGCGAAGCGCGAAGGCAGAGAACGTAAGACGCTGGTAGGCAAGAACATAGCCCTCATATTCGAGAAGACGTCCACCCGCACCCGCTGCTCCTTCGAAGTGGCGGCCTACGACCAGGGCGCGCACGTGACCTATCTCGGCCCCAGCGGTAGCCAGATCGGCATCAAGGAGACCATGAAGGATACCGCCCGCGTGCTCGGGCGCATGTACGACGGCATCGAGTACCGCGGCTTCGCGCAGACGACAGTGGAGGAACTCGCCAAGTATTCCGGCGTACCCGTGTGGAACGGCCTGACTAACGAGTTCCATCCTACCCAGATCCTCGCGGACTTCCTCACCATGAGGGAGCACTCCGACAAGCCCCTGAACCAGGTCAGCTATGCCTATCTGGGTGACTCCCGCTTCAACATGGGCAACTCCCTGCTGGTAGGCGGTGCCAAGATGGGCATGGACGTGCGCATCGTGGCTCCCAAGGCCCTCCAGCCCGCTGCAGAGCTTGTGGCCGAGTGCCGAAAGGTCGCTGCTGAAACCGGCGCGCGCATCACCATCACCGACGACGTGGACGCCGGCGTGAAGGGCTGCGACTTCATCTACACCGACATCTGGGTCTCCATGGGCGAGCCGGACGAGGTCTGGAAGGAGCGCATCGCCATGCTGATGCCTTACCAGGTGAACGCCAAGTTGATGGCTCGCACGGGCAACCCCAACTGCAAGTTTATGCACTGCCTGCCTTCTTATCACAATCGCGACACCAAGGCGGGGGAGGATGTGTACCAGAAATTCGGGCTTGATGGAGTCGAGGTGACGGAGGATGTGTTCGAGAGCCCTGCCAGCATCGTTTTCGACGAGGCGGAGAACCGCATGCATACCATCAAGGCCGTCATGGTCGCAACCCTCGGAGACTAGATGAAAAGGTTAGTTATATCTTTGCTGGCCCTGACGCTCTGCGCCGGGGCTTTTGCCCAGTGGGAAATTGATTCACGGGATTACAAGATATCTAAAAAGGATATGAAGTCTGCGAAGGAGCTTCGAGAAGCTCCTTCGCAGACTGTCATCTTCCCGAATCCTTCAGAAGGTGCTCAGTGGTATCCTTCTGCAAGTCTCGGTCTCTTCCTCCATTGGGGCATCCACTCCATGATTGGCGCACAGCCGTCGTGGAACATGATAAAGGGTTACAGATGGGGAGGGGAGTATCACAGCCGGCAGGAGTACTATGACCAGGCGAACCATTTCAATCCTGGGAACTACTTCGAGAATTACCTCGCGGCAGCGCGGGAAGCCGGCTTCAAGTATGCCGTGCTGACCACCCGGCATCACGACGGATACGCCCTCTGGCCCTCGCGTTATGGCATCGGCGTCAAGCAGTACATGGGCGGCCGGGACCTGGTTCGCGAGTACGTGGACGCCTGCCACAAGACTGGCATGCGCGTGGGCTTCTACTTCTCCCCGCAGGACTGGCATTATCCGGGCTATCGCCCTGATACTGAGTGGGATGTGGAGACCTGGGGGCATCGCCCGCCGGTGCAGGATACGGTGCAGAACCGGAAGGACTTCGAGAAGTTCTTCGCCTACGTGATTGCGCAGCTGGAGGAACTGCTGACCAACTATGGCCGCGTAGACGTGCTGTGGCTGGACGGCATGGGCTGGTACGGCATCCCCGTAAGCGACCTGCAGACCGAACGCGTGTATGCATGGATCCGCTCGCTGCAGCCGGACATCGTGATAAACGACCGCTGGGGGAACATCGTCAACCCCGACAACCCCGCCGGCACCTCGATGCGGATAGGGGACTTCACCACGCCCTTCGAGTGCCAGACGCCGACTTACGTGCCCTCGGAGTGGTGGGAGCACTGCCACATCTGGACCGGCAAGGGTGGCGGCTGGGGATACAATACCAAAGGTCTCTTCCGCCCTCTCGGCTGGTTCATGGAGGAATTCGTGGCCTCCCGTTCGCTCGGGGGCAACTTCCTACCCAACGTCGGTCCTTCCGGCTCAGGCGACATGCATCCGAATTTCTACAAGGAGATTGCAGGGTTGAAAGAGTGGATGGCGACCGGCGAGGAGTCGCTGATCGGCTGCGGGCCTACTCCTGGCGTGGAGAGGAGTAATGTGCCGCTGACTACGAGGGGACATGACATCTGGTACGCCCACCTGCTGGGTGGCTTCAAGGGCCAGGTTTCTGTCAAGACCGACCGCGCGCCCTATTCTGTGACCCTGCTTCGCACCCGCGAAAAGATTCCCTACATCTACCGCGATGGTTTCCTGAATTTCAAGCTGCCGGATTCGATGAGGGAGGGTATAGACGACGTGGCGAAGATCACCTTCTCCGCGAATCCTACCGAGCTTGATGTGGTGAGCGATGCCGCGCGGATCAAGGCTAAGAAGCTGATCTGCTTTGACTTGGATGCTACGCTTACCGAACACCGCATGCCCCTGGAGCCCGCCGCCCGCGAGCTTCTGGAGAAGCTCTCCGAGAAGTACGACCTGGTGATGAGCGCCGCCGGCAACTGCCCCCGCGTGTACAAGCAGATGGGGAATTTCCCTGTGCCCATCGTGGGCAACTACGGCATGCAGGAAAGCGCCATCGTGGACGGCGAATTCAAGATCATCCGCGAGGATACCTGCCCGGCCGACACCGCGTTCATAATGAAATGGTGCCAGTACTTCCGGGACAAATACGGCTATACATCCTATTCAGGAGACCCCGTTGAGTTCCACGCCAGCGGCATGGTGACCTTCGGACTCATGGGCACCGCGCCCGACAAATACGAAAAGTTGAAGTTCGATCCCGACAAGGCCAAGCGCCGCGCCATGTATCCCGAGGTGCTCGAGGTCTTCAAGGATTACGCCGTGTACATCGGTGGTTCGACTTCGTTTGACTTGACTCCCCGCCAGTACAACAAGTTTGACGCTACTTTAAGGTACGCCCACGAGCACGGCTACTCCCTGGATGACTGCCTCTTCGTCGGCGACGACCTCGACGACGGTGGCGGCGACTCCCACATCCGCCTCTACGGCATGGACTATATAAGGATTTACGACTACCGCAAAACCCCCGAAATGCTTCGCTTCATGTGGGAGTAGGGGGCGCGGCAGTTTAAGAGATTTTTGTAATGAAAAAAAAGTGAATATAACACCTTTATAGCAATATCATCAGCGGCAAGACAACAAGCAGGCTCAGGCCGCTGAGAGCGCCGAAGCTGATTGCCGCGGTACTTACTATCGCTTTCTGGGTTTCAGGCGCGATCCAGTTGGTGCGGACTTCGTAACAGATGCCCTGATCGTTCATGAAGAATTGGATGTAACTCTTGTCGACATCATAGTCCACATTCCCGAAACTATCCACACGGGAAGAACTACGGAACTTCTCATAAACAAGGATATACCCGCCAGCGCCGTCGGAAACATCCCGGTCCGGAGCGCCGAAATCACGCACGATTTGATTATGGGTGCTGCCCTTGTAAAGATTATTGTAATACTCTGTCCCGGAGGTGAAATTGCCAATCCTCATCACCGAACAGCCCGTCATTGCCAGAATAGCAACAATTATTAAAAGAATCTTTTTCATAGTCGGCCTCCTTTTTAAGCAAATGCGCTTCTATAGCAACACTTGCAAAAAGCAGACCATCACTCTTGCGAATCTATCATCTCTTCGAAGCCGGTGAGGGCGGCGAAGGGGGCGAACTGGGCGGCGCGGTCCCGCAGGGACATGCGCGGATGTTTCACCGGATCCGGCTCGGGATGCGGCAGGTCCAGCATGTCGGCGTATTTCTGGAAAGCGTTTTTCTCGAACTCGTTCATGCCTTGTGTCCTCCTATTGTCTTGTTGCGTTCCCTGGCAGTCGCTCCTTCCTCAAAGTTCATCCCCTTCAGGATGGCGTTCTTCCCGAATTTCCGGCGGATTTCCAGGATAGCCTCCTGGCGGCTGCGCTCGCGGTCGGTATCCTGCTCGGCCTCGAAAAGGTCCAGCTGAACCCCTTCGGCCCGGGTTTCCGGCACCACGTGATTCGCCACGACATACATCCTCCGCACCAGCAGCCTGCGGTCCACGATGCGGTCGAAGAGATCTCCTACCGCCTTCAGTATCAGTTCGGTAGATGATGTCTGCCGCCCGAGGTTGGCCGAGCCATGCGCAGGTTTCGGCACCGGGCGGCCGTACCAGTCCGTGGTCACCGCGCCGCGGAAAGACTGACGGCCGTTTTTGGGCGCGAGGCTGTCCGTATCGTAGCACACCGTCAGCACCACCTGGTCGCACAGCACGCGCTGCTCCACCATCTCCAGCACCAGTTGGTCAGCGATTTCTAGAACAACCACCCGCGCCTTTTCAAAGGTATAAGGCTCGCTCAGCACCTGCCCGTGGCTCAAGCTGTGGCCTTCCGGCCGATAACTTTTCACCTGGGCGATGGTGCAGGGCTCCCATCCCCACGCGTGGTCTATCAGCAGCTCGGCGTTCACCCCGAATTCCTTGTAGAGGATCTCCGGGTTTGTCAGCGAGCATCGTGCTACATCTCCCAGCGTGTGCATCCCCTTGTTTTCCAGGCGATTAGCCAGTCCGCGACCGATGCGCCAGAAGTCGGTGAGGGGCTGATGGGCCCAGTACTTCTGCCGGAAGCTGCGCTCGTCCAGGGCCGCTATCCGCACCCCGTCTTTGTCCGGCGCGCTGTGCTTGGCCTCGATGTCCATCGCAATTTTGGCGAGGTACATGTTGCTGCCTATGCCGGCGGTGGCGGTGATGCCCGTCTGCGCCAGCACGTCTCGGATCATGCGCATCGCGAAGTCGTGAGGGGTTGTTTTGTAGAGGCGGATGTACTGGGTGGCGTCGATGAACACCTCGTCCACAGAATAGACGTGGATATCCTCGGCGGATACATATTTAAGGTAGATGTTGTAGATCTGGGTACTGACCTGCATGTAGTGGTACATGCGCGGGGGCGCGATGAGGTATCCGAGGGCCTTCGAGGGGTCTTTCTGGACCTCCGGGTCTTGGGTGGCGATGCCGGAGAAGCGGTGACCGGGGGCTTTGCGAAGGCGCTCGGCGTTGATGCGTTTCACCTGCTGCACCACCTCGAAAAGCCGGGCGCGGCCGGATATCCCATAGGCCTTGAGACTTGGCGTAACTGCCAGACAGATAGTCTTTTCCGTGCGGGATGCATCCGCCACCACCAGGTTGGTCGTGAGCGGATCCAGCCCCCGTGCCACGCACTCTACGGAGGCGTAGAACGACTTCAGGTCTATGGCTATGTAGGTCCGGGAATCCATTAATACAAAAATAGTAAATCTTCCTTATACCCGTGCAATTCCTCGCCGGGTAATTCATTTGACGCCACCTTGTACGCTGATGGGCGCTTTCGGCCAACGACCTACCAAAACTAAAACAAGTTCCTGCCAAAAGGCAGAAACTTGTTTTAAGCGGTGCGGAAGGGACTCGAACCCTCGACCTCCGGCGTGACAGGCCGGCATTCTAACCAGCTGAACTACCGCACCGGGTGCTGGTTGCGCCGAAACGCGGATGCAAAGATAGGGATAATTTCAGTTTCTGCAAATTTTTTCGGAAGAAAATTCCTATTTTTGTATACTTTGAGCGACTCGATAATCATAAAGGGGGCAAGGGTCAATAACCTTAAGAACATCGACCTGGAAATACCGCGCGGAAAGTTCGTGGTGGTGACCGGCATTTCCGGCAGTGGAAAGTCCAGCCTGGCGTTCGACACCCTTTATGCAGAGGGCCAGAGACGCTTCGCGGAAAGTGTATCCTCCTACGCCCGCCAGTTCCTCGGCCGCATGAGCAAACCGGACGTCGACCTCATCGACGGCATCCCCCCGGCCATCGCCATCGAACAGAAAGTCAACGTCAAGAACCCTCGTTCCACCGTCGCCACCACCACCGAAATCTACGACTTCCTCCGCCTCATCTTCGCCCGCATCGGACACACCTTCTCCCCGGTCAGCGGCCGCGAGGTACATAAGGACGGCCCGGCGGACGTGATGCGCTGGCTCGAGGCCAATACCCCCAAGACCCTCTACATCCTCGCCAACCTGAACTGGGACACGCGGGACGACAAGGTAGAACTGATGCTTGGCCTGAAGGAGGATGGCTACTCGCGCCTCTACATCCCCGGCTCCGGACAGGACGCCGGCGAAGTCCGCCAGATCGACGACATCCTCCAGCTCGACGGCAACTATCCCTCAGACGCCTGGCTGCTGATCGACCGCCTGAAGGTCGCGGCCCCCGCTGATTATACGGAAGATAAAGACCTCCGCACCCGCCTCCTCTCCTCAATCTCCGATGCTTTTTCCCGCGGGGGCGGGGATATCAGGCTGGTGGCGCAGGATGTTCAAATCGATTTCTGTAATCGATTTGAACTGGATGGCATCACCTTCCGCGAACCTGACGATTATCTATTCAGTTTCAACAGTCCCCTGGGCGCATGCCCAGTATGCGGCGGCCTGGGGAAGATAATCGGCATCAGCGAAGACCTCGTGGTGCCCGACAAGACCAAGAGCATCTACGACGGCGCGATTGCCTGCTGGCGCGGAGACAAGATGGGCTGGTTCACCCAGCACCTGGTGCACGTCGCGCCCCGCTACGGTATCCGCCCTTTCGAACCCTACTGCAACCTCAGCGAAGCCGAACGCGAGATCATCTGGAACGGCCACAGCATAGAGGGAGATGAGGAAAGCATAGTCGGCATCAACGAATTCTTCGAATGGGTGCACACCCAGCGCTACAAGATACAGTACAAGTTCATGGAGAACCGCTTTAGCGGACGCACGAACTGCAGTGAATGCCACGGCAGCCGCCTCCGCAAGGAAGCCCTCTACGTGCAGGTTGCCGGCAAGAACATCAACGACATACTCACGATGACGAGCGAGGAGGCGCTGGACTTCTTCCAGAACATTCAAATCCCTGAAAACGAGCGTACTACGGTCGCTGAACCCATCGCTGAAATAATCTCCCGCCTGCAGTGCATCGAGGACGTGGGCCTTGGTTATCTGACCCTGAACCGCACTATGAACACCCTGTCCGGCGGCGAAAGCCAGCGCGTGAATCTGGTCACCGCCCTCGGCAGCTCCCTCGTTGGATCCCTGTACATACTGGACGAACCCTCCATCGGCCTCCACTCCCGCGACACCGAACGCCTCATCGGCGTCCTTCGCCGCCTCCGGGACCTTGGCAACACCGTCCTCGTCGTCGAGCACGACGAAGACATCATCCGCGCGGCCGACCTCCTGATTGATATGGGGCCGTTGGCGGGTGTTAACGGTGGTGAAGTGGTTTATCAGGGGAAGGTTGAAGATGCTATTGGGCAGCCGGAGACCGGCGCTTTTCCGGGCGAGCCTTTTTTTGGCGAGCACGGGAATGACGCCGGCGCAGGCCCTAAACAATCTTTAACATTACAATACCTGGCCGGCCGCCCCCGATACCAGCGAGCAAAACGCAGCTGGAACTACGCCATCCGCATCGAAGGCGCCATGGAACACAACCTCAAGGACATCACCGTCGAATTCCCGCTGCGCGTCCTGACCGTCGTCACCGGCGTCAGTGGATCCGGAAAATCCAGCCTGGTTGGGGACATTCTCTACCCGGCCCTCTACCGCCGCCTGAACGACGCAGGCGACCTCCCCGGCACCCACAGGGCCCTCGCCGGCAACCTCGACCGCATCACACGGGTGGAGTACGTCGACCAGAACCCCATAGGCAAGAGCACCCGCAGCAATCCCGTCACCTACCTCAAAGTCTACGACGAGATCCGCAAACTCCTTTCCGACCAGCAGTACGCCAAGATCAACGGCTACGGCCCGTCCTACTTCTCCTTCAATCAGGAAGGCGGCCGCTGCCCCGAATGCCAGGGCGAAGGCGTTGTCACCATCCCCATGCAGTTCATGTCGGACGTGACCATGGTCTGCGAGGAATGCGGCGGCAAGCGCTTCAAACAAGACATCCTGGAGGTTCGCTACCGCGAGAAGAACATCGACGACATCCTGAACATGAGCATCGAGGACGCCATCGCCTTCTTCCGCGAGGGGAAGGAAGATGCGGCCCAGAGCATCGCGGCCAAGCTGCAACCGCTGGTGGACGTGGGCCTGGGATACCTCAAGCTCGGGCAGAGCAGCAGCACCCTTTCCGGAGGCGAAAGCCAGCGCATCAAACTCGCGTACTTCCTCTCCATCAGCGGCGAGAACCGGAAGAAAGAAAAGATAATGTTCATCTTCGACGAGCCCACCACCGGCCTGCACTTCTTCGACGTGGAGAAGCTGCTGAAGGCCTTCGACGCCCTGCTGGACGCCGGCCACAGCCTCGTGGTGGTGGAACACAACCCGGATGTCATCCGCAGCGCGGACTGGCTGATAGACCTCGGGCCGGATGCCGGAAGCAGGGGCGGGGAAGTGGTGTTCGCGGGCACGCCGGAGCAGATGATATCCTCCGCGCAAACCTTTACAGCTCAATATCTTAGAAGATGAAACGGGGACTGTCCATAATGCTCGCGCTCTTCGCGATCAGCGCCGGTCTGTTTGCACAGACCAGGGCTGAGACGCTCCGCGCGAAGCTGCTGGATCCTTCCGACCCGACCGTGTTCGTGGCCGCCCACCGGGGTGCCTGGCGCGAGGCCCCCGAGAATTCCCTGGATGCCATCGAGAAGGCCATAGAGATGGGGGTGGAGATAGTGGAGATAGATGTGCGCAAGACGCTGGGCGGCGAACTGATCCTGCATCACAACCCTGTACTCTTCCGCCCTGCCGGTGCTCCCACGCTGGAAGAAGCGCTGCTGGCCGCCAAGGACCGCGTCCTCATCAATCTCGATAAAACCTTCGGCCTGTTCGACGAGGTGATGGAAGTTGCGGAACGGACGGGAACGGTGGAGCAGATAATCATCAAGAGCAGCCGCGAAGCACACAAGGTGCTGGAGGTGCTGGGCCCGTACCGGGACCGGGTGATCTTCATGCCCATCATCAACCTCAATCCCAGCGGCGCTATCGCCAAGGTGGAAGCCTACGTGCAGAAGCTGGATCCGAAGATCTACGAACTGACCTTTTATGATGACGCCAACCCCGCGCTGACCATAGTGCGAGCCCGGCTGGCAGGCCGGAGCCGCATCTGGTACGACTCGCTATGGCCCTCCCTTTGCGGGGGACACGATGATGCCAAGCCTATGGCTGAGGGGATAGGCTGGCTGATAGACAATGGCGCCGGGGCCATCCAGACCGACATTCCCCGGTACATGATTGAATACTTGAAAACCAGATAGTTATGGATGCTATAGTTACTTATGTGGACGGGCTGGACCCGCTGTGGCAGATGGATTACGAGAGCACTGTCGGGAAGAAGATCCTGGACAAGCGCTTCCGGGACTGGGGCACGCTGAAGTACCACTTCCGCGGGCTCGACAAGTTCATGCCCTACATCGACCGCATCCATCTGGTGGTTGCTCGCGAGAGCCAGGTGCCGTCGTGGGTGAACCGGGAGACGGTGAATGTTGTGCTGCACAAGGATATCATGCCCGAGGAGCATCTGCCTACGTTCAACAGCTCAATGATCGAGATGTTCCTTCACAGGATACCGGGTCTTACCGAAAGGTTCCTGTATTTTAACGACGACATGTACACGGTGAAGCCCTGCCGCTTCGAAGACTTCTTCCCGGACGGTGTGCCGGCCATGAAGTTCGCGCATAACTTCCTCTATTTCGGGGACTTCCGCTACCTGGTGCATCATTCCGACTCCCTCGCCCGAAAGGCCCTGGGCATGCCGGAATCCTGCCGCTACGTGCGCCCGCAGCACACCGCTTCGCCGATGCTCAAGAGCCAGTGCGATGAACTATATGCCAAGGTGGAGCCGGAGATAATGGCTTCTCTCAGCCCTCTTCGCACGCGTGCGAACTATAATCAGTACATGTTCCTGGACTACATGTATTATCAGGGAAAGGCCCGCAACCGCAAGCTATCCAATAAGCACTTCAGCCTGGCCGCCCATTCCATAGAGAAGATATGCGACTTCCTGCGCAAGCCATCCACCAAGATGGTATGCATCAACGACGTGCACATGACCAACGAGAAGTTCCTCGCTTGCAGGGACCAGCTGCTGGCCGCCTTCGAAGAGATACTGCCCGATAAATCCCGCTACGAGAAATGAAAGTAAGCATCATAGTTCCCATATATAAAGTGGAGCGCTACATCGAGCAGTGCGCCGAATCGGTGCTGGGTCAGAGCTATGGAGACATCCAGTTTGTCTTTGTTGATGACGGTAGCCCGGATGCCTCGGTGGACAAGCTGAATTCGCTGATAGACAGTAAGTTCGCAGGACTTCGTGACCGCATAGAGATAGTCCGCAAGCCTAATGGCGGCTTACCCCAGGCGCGCCTGACCGGTCTTCAGCACGCTACCGGAGACTATGTCCTCCATGTGGATTCGGACGACTGGCTGGAACTGGATGCGGTGGAGAAACTGGTCCGCAAAGCCGAGGAAACCGATGCCGACGTGGTGTATTATTATGTTCGCAAGGAAAAGGGGGAGGGCCGCTTCCATATCTCGAAAGACAATGTTTACACGGACCCGAAGGCGTTTTCCCGGGATGTTTTCTGCAACAAGGCCCACGGTTATGTGGTTAACAAGTTCGCCCGCCGCAGCTGCTACCGCGATGATCTGTTCTATCCGCATGGGAACATGCACGAAGACATGGTGCTGATGGGGCAGCTGCTGTTCTATTGCAAGAAGGTGGCCTTATTGCCGGAGACGCTGTATCATTATCGCAGAAACAATTCCGCTTCCGAAACCCGTCAGGCCCGCAAGGTCCGCCGTGCCGCATCCGCCCGCAACTTCCTGGATCTCTATGAGTTCTGGCGCGACCGCCTGCCCGGATCCCCCCTTGAGCCGGTGCACAAGCACATCCTCAGGCGCTGCCGCTGGATAGCAATCCGCTGGGACCGCACCCTCTTCGCCGAACGGCCGTATCTTCGCAAATGTCTATAGGGAAATCAGTCCGTTCTTGATGGCATAGATTACCAGTTCGACGGTATTGTTTATGCCAAGTTTCCGGAAAATGTTGTTCTTGATCGTGACCACGGTCAGGTATTTGATGCCCAGGCGTCCGGCTATCTCCTTGTATTGAAGCCCCATGCAACTGAGGCGTATCACGTCGATCTCCCTTGGCGTGAACATGCTGTTGGATGCCTTCTTTGCAAGACTTATCCGTTCGATCAACCTGGCGATATCCGTTCCATAGAATTCGTATCCTGCGGCAACGCTCTTGATTGCATCGATCATTACGGATGCATCACTGGTTTTGGACAGGAAACCGTCTATTCCTATGTTGAGAAGAGTCTCCAATGACGCCAGGGAAGAGTCACTGGAAAGAACCAGGAGGGCGACATCCGGCATTTCAGCCCTCATCCTTCTGGCAAGTTCAATTCCGTCCATCCCGGGCATCACAATGTCGAGCATCATAACATCCGGTTTGAGTTCTTCAGCTTTTTTTAAGGCATCTATGCCATTTCCTGCGGTCCCCACGATTTCTACGCCCTTGCCTTCCAGCATCGCTGTGATGCCGAAAAGCATGAGAGGGTGGTCGTCCACCAACATAAGTCTCACATTATCACTCACTCGCTCGCCCTCCTTTTGGGATTTGAATAGTGAAGATACTGCCTTTTCCTTCTGCACTTTGCACGGTGAGCCTGCCTCCGATAGACGCAATCAGATCCCGGCTGACTGCAAGACCTATTCCGTGGCTTGGTTCACCAGATGTGCCTGAACGGCGGAAAGTGGTCTCGGAGCTGTAAATTGCGTCAAGTTTGTCTTCAGGGATTCCAATGCCGAAATCCTCCACGCTCAAATTGATACAGTCATTCTCCGGATGCAGATGGATTATTACCTTGTTGCCGGGATTGGAAAACTTGATGGCATTGGAAAGGAGATTTCTCAATGCGAATTGAAGATGATTGCGGTTGCAGCAGACAATGATGCTATCTTCCTGAAAATCCTGCTCGAGCGTAATGCCCTTTTGGGCGGCGATTTCGCGATACTGTCCGATAGCCTCCTGCACCATCTCGACAATGTTGAAATGGGTGTCCTCGCCAGAAGAAGATCCATCTTTATTCTGGACCCATTTTACGGCATTGCCTATCAGTTCTACCTCCGATTCGGCCTGCCTTTCCAATTGGGCAAGGACTTCCGAGGATTGGGCATCCTCCGGAATACGGGAATGGCTCCTGAGCATCTGGATGCCCCTTAACATAGCGATCGCCGGGGACATAATATCGTGGGAAATCACTTTGAGAAGGAAGCCTTTCTGGTCGTTGCTCTGCTTGAGTTCTTTCTTGACTTTATTGGAATGGACGGCCGTGACGGCGGTGATTGCCGCGGCAATGAGGAGGAGGGCCAATACGCTGAGCAGAAGCGCTATCGTGTTCCTTTTATGCTGAAGGGCACGTTCCTGCGTAGCAATCTGCTCCTCCCTTTTGGCAGTATCATACTCGATGTTGAACAGTTCCAGAGCCTTGTCACTGTCGGTTTTCGCTATCTCAGCCTGTAGGGTCGAAGATCGGTCCAGAAGCGCATAGGCCTCCTTGGGATTGATGTTCTTCAGGTGGTTGGCATAAGACAGGCATATTCTCTGCTCAAGAGGTTTGTCGGGGAGTTCCCTGGCAAGGTCCAGCGCCTTTTTGTAGTAGGATGTCGACAGGGTATTCCTTTCGTATTTCTCGTGCAGGCCGGCCAACTGGAAATAAACTATGGCAAGCGACTGCTTGTTCCCGATATCAAGGAAAACTTTCTCGGCATAGTTCAGATCATCCGTCGCTTCCTTGTATCTCCCGAGGGCGAGAAGCGGATATGCCCGCTGGCTCATCCTGATTGCTATCGCGCCCGGATCTTCCGTCTCCATTGCGGTCTTTACGGCCAGATTGGCATACTCCAACGCTGTCTCATCCTGTTTCAAGGCATGATAAACATCGCACGCCTTTCCGTACGCCATGGCAAGTTTCGCAGGTCTTCCCAGAGGCTTCTCAACGGCAATGGCCTCCAGGGCTTCCTTCTCGGCCATCTCCGGTTTTCCGGCGTAGACATACATCGAAGCAAGATTGATGAGCGACGAAGACATGCCTTCGGGATTCTGGGATTTCTTGTCGAATTCATAGCAGCGAACGAAGTAATCGGATGCCTTGTCGAACGCCCCCAGCCTTGAATAAGATGCGCCCAGTATGGAGTAAAGCTCGGCGGCGGATTCCTCCGAAGACTTTGCCGGTTCCTGTTTCAGCCCGTCAAGTGCCGTTTTTATCGCCGCCCCGTAATCAGCCTCGAAGAACTGCTTTTCCGCTATGCTGTATGCGTCTTCAGATTCCTCCTGTGCCCATGATAACAGGGGAATCAAAAGAAATACTATTAGGGCTAAACGTTTCATCTCCACAAATATAAGCATATCCCTAACAATGGGATATACATAAAAATATGTATTTATAAAAAAGCTGGTAATTGCGAAATTCGCAAGTTGTATTAGTAAGTTATTATCAATCTATAAGTCATGACAAAAAAACAACATTATGATTCGCCCGTGAGCGAAGTCATTGAACTCTCTCTTGAGGGATGTATTGCTCAAAGCGCCCCCGGTTTCAAGGATGGCGGTGATCTTTTCGATTAATTAAAGGAGGACAGTACAATGAGGAAATTGTTTATTCTTTCTACTGCAGTATTGGCAGTAATGGTTTCCTGCCAGAAAAACCAGGAAACAGTGTCTTCTTCTGAAGAGGGGAATGGTGTTCCAATGACGCTTACAGCCAATATAAGCGGCACCAAAACAGCCTACAATGACAACGGCTCAGGTCTTAAAGAAACCTGGAATGCCGAAGAAAGCATTTCTGTCGTTACTCTTAATGGTGATAACGGCGAACTCGTATCCGTTGACACATTCACTTCCAGCGGTGAGGCCGGCCGTTCTTCGGCTACTTTCAGCGGCACTTTTACCGGTGGAGCAAGCCCTGCGAAGGTTATTGCCATTTATCCGGCACTGACTATGAGCGGAGGCATGTACAGGACTCCCGCTTATAAAGACAGGTATGGTAATATTGCCCGTATAATTTATAACGGTTCAGGCCAGTACTTCCAATACTCACAGAACAATGAAGTAAAGCAGACTGCAAACGCAGATTTCAGTCACATGACAAATTACTGCCTCATGTCCGGAGCGGTAGATATCGACGACATAAAGAACGGTACGCTCACTGTTTCTTTGAACAATCTTATGACTGTCCTTAAATTAGTCGTGACTCTCCCTGCTTCTTGTAAAGGACATACATTCAGCAAAATACAGATGAATTGCTATACTAATAGCTCGGGTAATTATAATATGTTTGCCGCTGGCAGTAAGGAGTATATTGATCAGGTCGCCTCTCCTATTAGCGGTAGTTTTAAAGATCCTTATTCCGCACGCGTTTTATGGGGAGATTTTGCCGTTCCTGAAACAGGAGTAGTGACTCTTTACATGCCTTTCGTTCTCGCTGATTCCAGCATAAAGAGCGGATACTATTGGATGTTCACAGCTTTTGTAGACGATGTTCAAGCCGGCAGTGATATTACCATCAAGACGTTCACAAAAGATATCACTCTCCAGCGTGGATATATGTATACGGTCAATGTTGTTGTTCCTGATTAAAATAATAACACATCAATAATATGGATTTAAAGAATTATTATGAGTCACCTGAATTGCAGGTGATTGAATTACGCTCAGAGGGCGTAATCTGCCAGTCTATCACAGGCTATGAAAATGGTGGAGATGTTCCATTTGGTGATTAACAGGAGGAAAAAGCCATGAAGAAAGTAATTGTATTAGCGCTGATTGCGTTTTTAGCTTTTTCCTGCCAGGTCCAGGAAGAGGTTGTCGATATTCAGGAACCCGAGGTAGAGGCCGTCGGTATACCCATGCAATTAACCGCATCTCTGGGTACCAAAGCTACATATGCTCTTGAGGACGGTCTGTTAAAGCCTACATGGGGCGCGAACGAGACAATAAGCCTGGTCACTTGGACGAAGAGCTCAACCGTCGTTGTAGATAACTTCACTTACTCCGGGGAAGCCGGAAAGACATCCGTCACGTTCACCGGTACATTTACAGGCGGAGCTCCTGAGGATCGCTGGGATGTTTATGCAGTTTATCCTGCTCTTACAGAAACCATCGATGGCAAGTTGGGGTCGGCTGCGAACGCTGAAGGCCTTAGGGCTATATATAAGAATGGCCTTGTGTTATCTTCTGATTTCATGAATGCCTTGAAGTTGAGTAGCGATATCAAGCAGGATGCCAATGGCGACTTCTCCCATATTGCGGAAGGAAGCATCCTTATTGGCGCTGCAGATGTAGCCGGGTCTGCTTTTACTACAACTCTTGAACAGCAGCTGTCGGTCTTGAAGGTGACATTCAGTTTGCCTGCGGCATTCGATCCAAACGCTTTGGACCAGATTACCTATGCATCTATCGAAACTACCAACAGCAGCGATGTGTCTATTAACAAGTTCTGGAACGGAGGCACATTCTACAGTGGTTTCAGCGCCGGTTCGCTTGGCAGCGAGTTGAAGGTAAACTTCGATTACTATATGCTGGATTCCAGGGAATTCGTTGTTTATTTCCCTTTCCGCGCAAATGCATTCAGCGCTGGGGACAAGTTCGTCTTTAAAGTGCATAATTCCACTGAAGGCGAAGACTATACTGCAACCAAACCTCTGACCAGTGACTTTACTTTCCTTCCGGGCAAGCAGTACAATATGTCTGTTAGCCTTGCTTCTACTGCATCTCCTGCTCCTCCGGCAGCAACCAACCTGAGTCCCGGCAACCAGACTGCAAACTGCTATGTGATTGCATCTGATGATGCTGCAACTTACAAGTTCAAGAACTGCAAGGGAACGGATTATAACTGGCTCAATAGCACTGCCGCATCTGCTGTTGTGCTTTGGGAATCCCCGGCTGGTGCACTTTCGGCACCTTCTGTAGGCGATTTAATCACATCTGCCACCCTGTATGACGACGGCTATGTATACATCGAGACCACCGGTGCCCGTGGAAATGCGGTTGTGGCCGTGAAGGACGATCTCGACAACATCCTCTGGAGCTGGCATATATGGTGCACGGGCGCTTCCTTCGATCCTACAACGGATTACTATAGCAACAATATGATGAAGGTGAACCTGGGCGGCTTCAGCTATGCATATACTACCGGCGACAGCAACGGAGTCGGAAGCACAGAAACAGCCGGCCTGCTTTATCAGTTCGGCCGTAAGGATCCTTTCCGCGGCGTCAAGAACCTCTATGCGGATGTCGATCCCATTCAGATATATACTACAAATGCCGGCAACTGGAATTACGTCGCGAGCACCGCTGAAAATGGTACTGTCGCCTACGCCCATGCCCATCCAATGACCTTTATCAATCCTAACTTAAATAATTATGACTGGGTCTATGCTGCTGGTTATGAATTAGGTGCAAAAGATCGCTGGAGCAGCAGCAACGACGATCCTTGCCCGTACGGATGGCATGTAATGGGTGATTATACGTATGTTGCCAATTCTTCATTCACGGATTATGTCTTGAATACCGACAAAAATGCCGGTGTCACCTTTGATCTGGACCCTGTCACGGCCTACTTCCCGTTTGCCGGATATATTGAAGAAAACAACATTCCTACCCAGATATATGACTACCGTAGTTACGGCTCAGACTATTTCCGTTATGCAGGCTTCTATTGGTGCACGAACGGTGGAAGCACTACGTATCGCAAATATATGAGGATTGAGGACAGAACAGGTTACGATGATACATCAGGAATGGTGGCGGTTCATGATTTCGGCGCACCTACCGTTACGATGATGCATACATACGACCTTAGCGAACTGTATGCCTTTGCCCCGGTAATTGGTTGCTCTTCTGCCATGTCTGTGCGCTGCGTAAAGATGTAGTTGCTAACCTAATCCTTATAATAGAGAAAGAGCCAGTCCGTTGCGACTGGCTCTTTTTATGATCACTACAGGTGCGAGGAGAAATGTCGAGTTAACCGATCACCCCCAGCTTGTCGGGGCATTCTTCATAGTTAGTCTCGCCCTTGCGGGGATAAACGAAGGTGGGATCCGGCACACGCCAGCCGGGGCCGTAATAATCCACCACGAAATCCATCGCGCAGTCCATGACGGGCATCTCGATGTTCTCGAAGGGCACGTAGTGGGTGCTCTTGGTGATGGGCAGCAAGGTCTTCAGCACCTTCAGGCCGCCGAACTTTTCGATAGAATCCTTCCAGCCCTTGCATCCGTCCTGCGGGTAGAACTCCGTGCCGTACCAGCCGCCCTTGCCGTCGGGGAAGAAGTAGAAGAAGTCCACATGGATGCTGTTCCACTTCCAGGTTTCCTCCTTGCCGAACGCGCCGCCATCCACGGTGATCCCGCGCCTGCGGCTGAATCCGGCGGCCTCCAGGGCCTGCCAGACGGCGGAATAGTCCTCGTCCGCCCAGATCGCAATATCCACGTCGCAGTCGTGCGGGATGAATCCCTTTTCGCGCACGGCCCCCAGCAGTGAGCCGTAGATAAGCGTGTAGGGCTTGCCAGCGGCCTTCATGGCAGCGTCGATGTGCTGTAGCATGGGGATGCCGTACTTTGCCATCTTCCTGCGGCGGCGGGGATCGATATAAAGTTTATGCCAGAGTTCCTTCAGTTTCATATGCGGTAGATTTTGTCGCCGTGACCAAGACGGTCCTTTTCCGGCGGCGGGGTCATGTAATCGGGGCCAAAGACCTGGGTTAGATAGGCGGCTATGTCACGGACAGCCAGCATCGGACGGCCTTCGAAGGGGATATCCGCCAGGTCGTCGAAGATTTCTTTGCGGTGGACGGATTCATAGGTGGCGCTGCCGAGTATGTGCGCTATGCAGGAGCACTTGTCGTACGGCTGGCTGGTCGCGATGGCCTGGCAGCGGTTCCACCACCATTGCACGCTGTGTGAATAGGCTTCAAGCATCAATAGCGGAGACCCGCGTCCGAACTTGCGCTGGCGGTAGTAAAGTCTTCTGTGACAATGGATTATCTCGTGCATAAAGCGGTGGCGTTCGGCTTCGTCATCCGGCACTGCATCCAGCGGAAAGACATCCAGGCTCACACCGTAATGCAGGAAAGTGCTGTGGTTTTCCACGAATTTGTCGGTGGAAGGATCGTGCACCTTGGCGAATCCTCCCATAAAGTATTCTTCCTTCCCGTGAGTGTTATATAGAAGATGGTAACGGTGATCCTTGCGCGGGTAAGATGCCACGAAACGCTCGAAATCCGGCCGTGGCATGATGATGTCCACGTCATCGTCCCAGGGGATGAATCCTCCGTGCCGGACAGCTCCCAGCAGGGTGCCGAAGGCTAGCGAATAGCGTATGCCGTTCTTGCGGCAGAAAGCATCCACGTCGGTTAGGATTTCCAGCAGCACGGAATGGATATCATCTATAGTCAGGATGGTCATCTTATGCGTTTTCTATAGGCAAAGATAGATATTTTTCCTAACTTTGCGTCCGCAAAATCCTAATAACCCATGACTGAACTGTCCCTTCGCGAAATCCAGGAAGAAAGCCTCCTGATTCTCAAGGCTATCGACTCCTTCTGCAAGGCAAACGACATCAGATATACACTGGCCTACGGCACGCTTCTCGGCGCCATCCGGCACAACGGATTCATACCTTGGGATGACGATATCGATGTGTTCATGCTCCGCCCGGACTACGACCGTTTCTGCGCTTTTTTCAAGGCCGAAGGTTATGAACTGATCACCCCGGAAAAAGACAGGAAATGCTGGTTGGGTTTTGCCCGTGTTTTCGACACTGAACGTACTGCTACCCAGACGCTTACGCCACATGTGGCACCTCCATGCCAGACTGGCATGTGGGTGGATGTTTTCCCTCTGGACAGCGTACCGGACGACCAGGAAGCCTTCCTCACTCTTTACCGTCAGGCGGAAAAGATTTTCAAGACCATAAGGCACAGGCGCTCGTTCAAGGGTAAGATTCCGCCTTTTGTCTCCACCAAGCGCATTATTAAAACCTGGTTCCACCGCCTCACACGCCCGGTCAGCTGGCTTAGTGATCCCCGGCCTTATGTGGATAAACTGCTTGCGCTGATTGCTGCCCAACCCTATGGCAAAACCGACCATGTGAGTTCGCTGGGATGCCCCGAATGCGAAGAAGACTGGTTCAAGAGCGAGTGGTTCGAGGACACTGTGCTGCATAAGTTCGAGGATGCGGAATTCCCCATTCCGGCCGCCTACGATGAGGTTCTGACGCATATGTACGGCGACTACATGACGCCTCCTCCGGACTGCGACAAGCCCTATTCGTCAAAGTACATCAGATACTACCGTAAGTCGTAGTCGTAGGTGTAGTAAAGCTTGCCGCCGAAATCCAATTTATACTTCTCGTCGCCCCTGCTGAGATCCAGCTCGTTCAACACGGGGTGTGCGGCAATGTATTTGATGACTTCATTTATCAGCACATATCCGGGCGAGTAGAAGGAATACTCGCTGTCTATAGCCAGCCTTGGTACCGATACCGTGGCCCCGTCGTGTGTCTTGAGGCCGTTCATGAAGGCGATGATGCGTTCGCCGTGCCAGAGCACAGCATGAAACGAATTGGGCAGTTGGCGGAGCGACAGCGTGTCGTGCTTCACTTTGTAATAGAAATGTCTCTGCCTGGCTTTGGCAATGGGATTGGAGACCTTGTTTTTCTTGTATTTGGAGAAAAGCCTGTCGAAATACAGGTCCATTATCTTTTTCCAGACTTCGTCTGTCATGGGATTGTCCGGATCGAACACCTCCAGTCGCACTTCAATCCCATTTCTGTTCATGCGGTTGTAGGCAGTGCGAATGTTCTGGCGTATGGTATGATGTAGGCCCTTGAAAAGCGTTTCGGCATCTCCCGGGACAGGGACTGTCACATAAGGTTCGACATTCGTGCGGGTTATCCTGCTTTCCGGCAGCTGTGTGAGCAGGGGAGAGTGGCTCTGGATGCGGTGCATCTTAAGCTTCTTACCGAGGGATGCGTAAAAGATGGCGCAGAGTTTTTCGCGTTCTGCAAATGAGAGGGAGGGTTTCCAAAGGGCGTCCGTGCGGTCACATCCCTGAATGTCCCCGAGCATCTTCCAGTATGAGGACTTCAAGCCCATGCTTTTCATCAGGGGCACCAGCATAACTATCTCGCCACTATCCTCCAGGCATGCTACCCTGGGGATATATGGCCTGGCGGAGAAGGGACTCTCTGCCACATACCGGAGGTAGTCGTTGTGCAGGAAAGGACTCATGTCGGGCGTCTCCATCGACCTCCACGCGGCTTCAACCGCCGGGTCTGAAAAGCGGCGGAATACCAGTGTGGGGAGTGAAGACGCGGCCATCCCTATGCTGGTTCGAATTCCTTGATGCGCGCGGCGAGCTCGCGGAGTTCCTCATCGGTCTGGAGACCCATGTGCGAGATGCGATAGTGCCCGGGAATGCCTCCCGGCATGATGAAGGTCTGATATTTCTCAATCAATCCCCGGAAAATCTTCCGCTCGGTGCCGTCCTTGGTATGGATGGCCGTGATGGCGAAGGTGGGGGATTCTGCGGGCATCTCCCATCCGTACTTGCGCACCTCGGCGCGGAAAACCTCGGCCCTGTGATGCACGGCCGCGATATTGGCAGCCTCTCCTCCCTGCGCCTCGAGCTCTTTCAGGCGGGCGTGGAGCTGCAGGAAGATGATGGTGGCGGGGCTGAACGGCGTCTGCCCGCGCTTCAGGTTCGAGAAGTTATCCTCGAAGTCCCAGTAGTAGCCGCGATGGGCGAACTTGTAACCCTCCAGGCGCTTGCTGAAGAAGAGGACGGATAGCCCGGGAGGCACGTTGAGGCCCTTCTGGGTGGATGTAACGCAGATGTCTGCGCCCACCTCGTCCATGCTGAAGGGCTCGGCCAGGAAACTGCTGATGACGTCCAGCACGAAGGAAACCCCATGCCTGCGGCAGATATCGCCGATGCGTTTCACGTCGAAGAGCACTCCGGAGGATGTCTCGTCGTGCTGGCAGAGCAGCACGCCGGGTTTTTCGGTGGCGACGCTGGCCTCCAGGGCGGCGTAGTCAATATTCTTGCCGAAAGGCTGCTTGAAGTGTGAGAAAGGCACTCCGTAATACTCGCAGAGGCTGGCCCAGCGGTGGCCGAAGGAGCCGCCGTCGATGACGAATGCCTTGCTGAAGGTGCTCACGTAATTCTCTACGATCGCGCTCATTGCTCCGGTGCCGGATCCGGTGTAGATGATGGTGCGGCCGCCGGTGCAGTGGATAAGATTGAGCAGTATGCGTTCGCTTTCTAGTACGATGTCGGAGAACTCCTGGGTTCTCATGTAGGGTATGGGCTGCGAGCCTATCGCCGCAATGGCGGGGGCAAGGTCGCCCGGGAATGCGTAGGAGTGCATCATTTCAGTATTCTGACTTTCTTTCCGTTGATGAAATCTTCCTGTATCCTGCTCATCGCAAGTATCTCTTTCACAGGCAGTTTGGAGTAGAAATAACCGTTGGCGAGGATGGCCGATACGAATTCCTTGATCTCGTAGCGCAGTCCTTCGCCGTCGAAGGGATAGAAGTATTTCTTGTTCTGGTTCTGGTCTTCGTAGCGGAGCTCGAAGTAGGATGTCTTCCACCAGGGGGCGGGCACGTAGGCGTATCCCTTGGTGCCGGATACCACGAGGCTGCCTTCGGTCTTGGCGCCGAGGCCGACCTCGAAGGTGGCGGAGGCGCTGTCGGTGAAGATAATACCCTTGGTGTAGATGTCCACGCCGTCCTTATATTTGGATACGAAGTAGCATTTTTTGTAGTCGGTGCCAAGCAGGCGGAAGATGGGAAGGAGAGGGAAGCAGGCATTCTCGTTCATGCTGCCGCCGAAGCGTTCGCTGTCCATCTTGGCATCTTTCTCGTCGGTGAGGGTGGTGGCCGCGGCCTTGATGTCCACAATCTCGCCTATGGCTCCGGACTGGAGTAGTGTGATCAGGTGGCCGAAGGCCGGGCAGTAGGCCGTCTTGTGGGCCATCATCAACACTAAATTGTTGGCCTTGGCTATGTTGAAGAGTTCTTTCGCTTCTGCTTCTTTGAGCACCAGGGGAGTCTCGCAGAGCACATGCTTACCTGCCTCCAGGGCGGCCTTGGCGTAGTCGTAGTGGGTGTAGTGGGGGGAGGCGATGTAGACCGCGTTGCACTTGCCGAAGAGGGCCTCGGTGCTGGCAGCAGGCTTCAGACCGAACTCCTCGCAGAAGGCCTTGCATTCTTTCTTATCGGGGTTGTAGGCCGCCGTGACCGCATTGCTGGCCACGAAGGTGGCTTCCTTCACGAAGCGGCGGGCGATGCTGCCGGTGCCTATGATGCCGATCTCGACGGTGGGGCGCTCGTCTCGCAACTGGGTGCTGGAAATACCCTCCGTGCGGGGGAGATATACCACCTGGCAGAACTCCTTGAGGTAGTCGAAGTATCCCGTCCAGTCTGAGCCGATGGCAAAGATGTCTACGCCGTACTTGTGGATGTCGTCGATTTTCTGCCCGCGGTATTCCTCTATTATTATCTGGTCGGCAAGGCCGGTGGCCTTTACGGCTTCGATGCGTTCCATCACGTTGTTGCAGGTGTTCAGCTTGCCGCGCTGGAGGTCGAAATTGTCGGTTGTGACGCCGACTATCAGCCAGTCACCCAGTGCTTTGGCCCTTTTCAGGAGATTGTAGTGCCCTTCATGGAACAGATCGAAAGTGCCGTATGTGATTACTTTGGTCATAATTCACAAAGATAATCATTTTTCAGCGTAATATCCAGTTCGAGCCGGGCCCCCCGGCGGATTTTGCCGAGGGGGATGCGCCAGGCCTTCCTTTCACCGGCAAGGGTGCCTGTTATCAGCATCCGTGTGCATCCTCCGCCAGGGCCGTCATCGTCTTCGTTGGGATAGCACCAGAGGGTAATGTCCGTTGGCCTGGGGCTGCTGCCGATGTCTTCCGGAAGCTCCCGTAGCATCATCAGTGGGTGGTCCAGCCCCGCCGGACTGTCGATGGTGGCGCCGGGATGGAATCCGTCCGAACGGAGGATCTCGGCGTATGCGTTCACCCTTTCCAGCTGGATCACGGCGCCGTGCAGGGGAGCATCCGCAGCAATGCTGATGCTGCGGATGCTCACCGGGCAGAGCAGCGGCAGGATGTTCAACTCCACCGTCCTTCCTGTCCCTCCGCTGCCCTGCCCGGCCTGCAGGGGCGCTCCCGGATCCTCATCCCCATACTTCATCGTCAGGCGTTCCATGGTCGAATACCTTTCCGGGAGAGTGCCGAAGCTTCCCCGCACGTCTGCCATCGCTACTATCACCTTGTCTCCTTTGACGGCGGGGAGTTTTAGGAATGCATCGCTACCTGCGCGCAAGTGGCTTTCCAGCGGGCGCGTGAGCGTATCTGCGAATATGAATATATCTATATGGTCGTAGGGGAGGGCACTGCATATATGTATTGTAAGGGAATCGGAGTCGGAGATATCACTTTGCAAAGACGGGGCCTGGGTGCAGGCGCAGATCAGAACCGTCACGGCCGTGAGGAGCGACTTGGCCCCGTAACTCTGCAAGTGGTGGAACTTTGGCTTTTGGTCTGAAAGCAACATATGAATACAACCAGTTAGATTTGTGTGGGGCAGAATGCCTCCGGGCGGATGCCCAAAGAGAAGACCGCTGGCCACAGTTCCTTCGTTTAGTTACTGTTGCAAAGCTAGGGCTGCCCGGAAAGGCCTCCAAAATATTTCGCTAAAAAACCGCAAAATTTATGTTTGCGGCGGTATTTTTAAGTTTGCCATACGAAAACCCTCCGAAAACGTATATGTTTCCGGAGGGTTCAGGAGTTTTTACCTACTCTTGCTACCTACTAACCGAAGTTGTCGTAGAGTATGCTTTCGGGAGGTACGCCGAGGCTGTCGAGGAGCCCGTTCACTGCACCGACCATCATAGGAGGGCCGCACATGAAGTATTTGATGTCCTCTGGAGTCTCGTGGTTCTTGAGGTAGGTCTCATACATCACGTTGTGCACGAAGCCGGGAGTGTAAGCCACGCCTGCAGCATCCGCTGCGGGATCCGGGCGGTCGAGGGCGAGGTGGAACTTGAAGTTCGGGAACTCTTTCTCGATCTCGGCGAAATCTTCGAGGTAGAAGGCCTCCACAAGGCTGCGTGCTCCATAGAAGAAGTGCACGGTGCGGGTGGTCTTCATAGTCTTGAAGAGGTGCATGATGTGGCTGCGGAGAGGTGCCATGCCGGCGCCACCGCCCACGAAGATGTATTCCATGTCGATGGGATCGTTCTCCGGCAGGAGGAACTCACCGAACGGGCCGCTGATGGTCACCTTGTCGCCCGGCTTGCGGGTGAAGACGTAAGATGAAGAGATTCCCGGAGGAACCGGCAGCATCTTGAATACGCCCTTCGGCTGGCTGCGGTCGAACGGAGGCGTGGCGATACGCACGTTGAGCTTGATTATGTTCTTCTCTGCAGGATAGGAGGCCATGGAGTATGCGCGCACGGTAGGAACGGTGTTCTTGTACTTGATGTCGAAGAATCCGTACTTCTCCCAGTCGCCGCGATAGATGGGATCCACGTCGATGTCCTTGAACGCGATGTCGTATTCGGGGATGTCGATCTGGATGTACTCTCCGGACTTGAACTCGAGGTGCTCGCCTTCAGGCAGCTTGACGGTGAATTCCTTGATGAAGGTCGCCACGTTCTTGTTGGAGATAACCTCGCATTCGAGTTTCTTTACGCTGAGAGTGGAGTCGGGCACCGCGATCTGCAGGTCGTTCTTCACCTTCACCTGGCAGCCGAGGCGCATGCCGGCCTTGATCTGCTTGCGGTTGAAGAATCCCTTCTCGGTAGGGAGTATCTCTCCGCCGCCGTCCAGAACCTGCACCTTGCACTGGCCGCAGTTGGCCTTGCCGCCGCAGGCGGAGGGGAGGAAGATCTTGTGGTCCGCCAGGGTGTGCATCAGGTCGCCGCCCTGTGCGGCATCCAGCACCACCTTGCCGTTGTTGATGTCTATCTTGACTGTCCCCGAGGGGGTGAGCCTGGCCTTGATTATGAGAAGCAACGCCACCAGGAGCAGCGTCACGGCCACTATCACAAGGACTGCTGTAATGATTGTAGATGTCATAGTCTTGCCTCCTTGTTAAAGTGAAATACCCATAAATGCCATGAATGCCATGCCCATGAGGCCCACGGTGATGAACGTGATGCCGAGGCCCTTGAGGGGTGCGGGAACGTTGCTGTAGCTGAGCTTCTCGCGGATGGCGGCGAGGGCCACGATGGCGAGGAACCAGCCGATGCCGGAACCGAGGGCGTAGACTGCGGATTCACCCACGTTGGCGAATTCCTTCTGCTGCATGAACAGGGCTCCGCCGAGGATGGCGCAGTTCACTGCGATGAGCGGGAGGAAGATGCCGAGCGCGGAGTAGAGTGCAGGAGCGAAGCGTTCCACCACCATTTCCACTATCTGCACTATTGCCGCGATGACCGCGATGAAGATGATGACGCTGAGGAAGCTCAGGTCAACTCCTTCCACGAGGGCGTTCGGGGCGAGTACGTACTTGTTGAGGAGATAGTTGATAGGAACTGTGACCAGAAGGACGAAGATAACCGCGACACCGAGTCCGGTAGCCGTCTTCACATTCTTCGATACCGCCAGGTATGAGCACATACCGAGGAAGTATGCGAAGATCATGTTGTCTACGAAGATCGACTTTACGAATAAGCTGATGTATTCCATATTCCGTAGGTGCTAGGGTTATTTCTCCTGAAGGTCTTTCTGGATGCTGCGCTGCACCCACACGATGCATCCGAGGAGGATGAGCGCGAACGGGGGCAGGATAACCAGATTGTTGGTCACATAACCTGCAGGCATGACCTGCAGTCCGAAGAGGGTGCCGCTTCCGAGGAGTTCCCTGAAGAAAGCGACTATGATGAGGATCATGCCGTAGCCGGCTCCGTTCGCCAGACCGTCCAGCAGCGAGGGGATGGGCTTGTTGCCGAGGGCGAATGCCTCGATGCGGCCCATCACGATGCAGTTGGTGATGATAAGGCTGATGTAGACGGAGAGCTGCTTGTCGATGGGATAGGTGGCCTCGAAGCTCTTGAGGATCTGGTCTACCAGTATCACCATCATGGCCACCACCACCAGCTGTACGATGATACGCACGCGTCCGGGGATGGTGTTGCGCAGGGTGGACAGGATCAGGCTGGAGATGCCGCAGACCGCCATGACGGAGAGGGCCATCACAAGGGCGCCCTTGAGGGTGACCGTGACTGCCAGCGAAGAGCATATGCCAAGCACCAGGACGGTGATCGGATTACTCTTGAAGATAGGATCGAGAATGGTTTCTTTCAGTTTCATATCTTTTCCTCCTACTCTGCTTTAGTTCCAAAATACGCGGCATAGGCTCCGAGCCAGGTGTTGATGGCTGCGTCGAGGCCCTGGGACGTCATGGTCGCGCCTGTGATGGCGTCGATCTTGTTGTCTATCAGGCTCTTGCCATCCTCTTTCGGGGCTCCGCCCTTCACGATCGCGAAGACGGGGCTTTCGCCGAAGAAGGCCTTCTCGCCGACAAACTGCGCCTGGAAGGCGGGATCGTCCTTGATCTTGGCACCGAGGCCGGCGGTCTCGGATTCATGGTCGAAGTATGCACCGTGGATGGTGTTGCCGTCGGCTTCGAAGGCGATGTAACCCCAGATGGGGCCCCAGAGGCCTGCTCCGTAGACGGGCACCACGGTGATGCCGTTGCTGAAGATGAAGACGGGGATTTCGTATCCTGCGCCTTTCTTTACATTATAGTTCTGTGCCTTGAGCTGGCCGCGGGAGAAGATCTCCTTCTCCTCGATGTTCAGCTCGGCGACCTTTACGCCTTCCTCGTTTACGGTGAAGGCTTCGGCGATCTGGGCGCCGTAGGTCTCGAGCACCTTTGCGTTGCCCATCGCCTGGAACTCGGCCTTGGTGCCGAATCCGCCCGCGGTGAGCATCTGGCTGATGGTCTCGGCCTTTTCGTTGGCTTCCTGCCTGCTCTTGAGGCTCTGGCTCACGAATGCAAGAACCGCCGCCACTACCACGACTACCAGCGTGGTGTAGACTACTGTATAGAGATTTCCGTTAGTATTCATACCTCATATATTTAAGCGGTTTTTACAGCGGCCTTGTTCCTGCGGTTCATCGCCGTAGTAACAACGTAATGGTCGATCAGAGGTGCGAAGGTGTTGCCCAGCAGGATGGCCAGCATCATACCCTCGGCATAGCCGGGGTTGAAGAGGCGCACCGTCACGCAGAGCGCACCCACGAGGAAGCCGTAGATCCACTTGCCGCACTCGGTCTGTGCCGAGGTGACGGGATCGGTGGCCATGAAGACGGTACCAAAGGCGAATCCGCCCAGCACGAGGTGTTCCCATGCGGGGATGCCCACTCCGCCAAGGTTCGCGAGGCCTCCCACGAAGAGAGCGCCCACCACAGATGAGAGCATTATCTTCCAGCTCGCCACACCTGTCCAGATGAGGATGGCTGCGCCGAGCAGGACTGCGATGACGGATGTTTCACCCACGGAACCGGGGATGGTGCCGATGATGTAGTCCCAGATGCCTGTGCCGTACTGTGCGGCAGCCCCGTCCAGGGCGAGGGGAGTGGCTCCTGTGAAGCCATCCACCACGCTCTCGCCGGCCTTCAGGCTGATCCAGCACTGTGAGCCGGACATCGCTGAAGGATAGGAGAAGAACAGGAATGCGCGGGTAACCAGCGCAGGGTTCCAAATGTTCATTCCGGTGCCGCCGAAGACCTCCTTGACGAAGATCACGCTGAATGCGACCGCTACCGCGAGCATCCAGAGCGGAACCGTGACGGGAACGATGAGAGGGATGAGCATACCCGACATGAGGTAGCCCTCGTTCACTTCTTCGTTCCTGATTCCTGCGGAGAAGAACTCGATGAACAGACCCACTCCGTATGCCACCACGTAGAGGGGCAGCACCTTGAGGAATCCGTACCAGAAGTTGGCCAGGATCTGGAGACGGCCGTCTCCGATGGCCAGGCCGTGCTGATATCCTACGTTCCACATGCCGAAGAGGGCAGCGGGAACGACGGAGATGACGGCGATTATCATGATGCGCTTAAGATCTATCGCATCGCGCACGTGAGCACCTCTCTTGGTGACCGTGCCGGGGACCCTGAGGAATGTCTCGAAGGCGTCCACTGTTGCATGCCAGAATTTCTTCATAATCTTAAGCCATTTCTTTGAGCATCAGGTCGATACCCTGTGCTATCATGTCCTGGATATTGTTCTTGGAAGGATCCACGTACTCGCAGAGTGCGAGGTCTTCCGGGAGAACCTGATAGATGCCGAACTGCTCCATCTTGTCGATGTCGCCTGCGAGGCAAGCCTTTATAAGGTAGAGAGGGAAGATGCCCATGGGGAGCACCTTGCCGTAGTAGGCGTCGTTCATGACGAACGCACGGGGACCTCCGTGGAGGTTGGTGTCCATGTCGTACTTGCGCCAGGGGGTGAGCCAGGAGAAGTAGGAATGGTCGGTGCTGAACTGGCCCCAGCGTATGGGCTTGGCCCAGCCGAGGAGTTCGGGTTCGGTGCCTTCGCGGAGGATGGTGACGGTGTCGTCGAAGAATCCGAGGTATCCTTCTGCTCCGACCGCATTTCCGGAAAGGATGTCGCCGCTGACTATGCGGAGGCCTTCCTCATATCCGCCGTAGAAGCCGGCCAGCGTCTTCATGGGAGCGCCGGGGAGGGTTTCCACGTAGGCGGGTTCGATGGCCGCGGGTCCTGCGACAGCCACCTTGCGGCGGACGTCGTAGATGCCCTTGGTGAGGAACTTGCCGATGGCTGCCAGGCCCTGGAGGCTGACGGTCCAGACGGTGTCCCCCTTGAGGATGGGGCTGACGGCTGCGATCTGCACGCCCACGTTGCCGGCGGGATGCTTGCCGCTGAAGACCGTGATCTCCGCGTTCTCGATCTTGGCGAATGCGGAGTCGGCCTTGGCTATGCCGATGTGCACTTTCGCGATCTTGGCCAGGGCATTGACGCCGGCCTGGATGTCGTTCACGCGGCCTCCGAGGGTGAACTCGGTGTTGGCTGCGAGGGGCGCCGTGGAGAATGCGGAAACAAAGATGGATTTAGGTTCTGCGGCCGGATCGGCTACTATGCCGTAGGGCCTCTGCACGATGAAAGGCCACAGGCCGGCCTTGAGGAGGCTTTCCTTGACTTCTTCCTTGGTTGCGGCCTTGGGTTCCGACTTCAGGTACTGCTGAGCGTCGTCTGCCTCCACCGTCACTGCCAGAAGTTTGCGCTTGTCGCCACGCACGATTTCCTTGACCGTTCCGCTGACGGGAGATGCAAGAAGGATGTCCGCATTCTTCTTGTCTGCCATAACGGGCGAACCCGCCAGCACCTTGTCGCCCTCCTTCACGAGGAGGCGGGGAGTGAATCCCTTGAGCGCTGTAGGTTCTACGGCCACGATGCCGGGCGACACGGTCTTGGAAAGAACGGACTCGGCAGCCCCGCTGACGGGAATGTCAAGCCCTTTTTTCAAAACGATGTTCTTGGACATTGTGTGATGTATTGTTTGTTGTTGTTTTGCTCTTCTGCGTGCGTGTGCTTGCCTGCTCGCGCACAAATAACCTACGAAGATAGCCATTTTTTGGGGATTTTTCTGCGGGTCTGTAAGTTTTTTTGGATGGACCGTTCGGCGACTGCGGGTAACGTCCCGAAAAATTGTAGGTTACCCGCAAAAACGGCCTTATTTGCGGGAGACGTCCCAAAAACCCGGACGTTACCCGCACTTCCCCAAAAAGCAGGATTGACCTTATTAAAAAATCATTGAAAATACAGGTGGTTTTATTAAGGTTTGTCAGTTTATTTTTGTATTTTCGTGACATTATGACGGAAATGAAGGAAAGACTGGATGCGATTCTTGCGGGGCTGAACGAGAGCCAGCGCGAGGCGGTGGTATTTGTGAATGGACCGATGCTGATTGTGGCGGGTGCAGGCTCTGGAAAAACCAAGGTCCTGACCAGCAAGGTGGCATACCTGCTGGCCCTGGGCGTGGAGCCCCAGAGGGTGCTGGCACTGACCTTTACCAAGAAGGCGGCGGAGGAAATGAAGGAGAGAATTTCGCTTCTGGTTGGCCGCAGGGCAGCGAGGGGCGTGGTTATGGGAACTTTCCATTCGGTTTTCATTAGATTCTTAAGGGACTATGCAGTGACAATAGGCTATCCCGGCAACTTCACAATCTACGACCGCTCCGACTCCGAAAGCGCCGTAAAGGCCTGTGTCAAAGAGCTTAACCTTGACGAAAAACTCTACAAGCCACGCGAGGTCCTTGCGCGGTTATCTTTCGCTAAGAACGGGCTCTTCACACCGGAAGCCTATCACGCAAAAGCGGAATTCCAGCAGCAGGACGACCATGGCAAAAAGCCTTTCCTCTGGAAGGTCTACCAGCTCTATCAGGAGAAACTCAAACTGAATGGAGTGATGGATTTCGACGACATCCTCCTTAACATGAACATCCTCCTGCGTGACAACGAACAGGCTTGGAAAGAGATATCCTCCCGCTTCGACTACATAATGGTGGATGAGTATCAGGACACGAACTATGCCCAGTACCTAATCCTCAAGAAACTGGCCTGGAAGCATCACAACCTCTGCGTGGTGGGGGATGACAGCCAGTCGATCTATGCGTTCCGAGGGGCGCAGATCCAGAATATCCTGAATTTCCAGAAGGATTACCCGGAGAGCAAGATCATACGCCTGGAGCAGAATTACCGTTCTACCCGCAATATCGTGGATGCTGCAAATTCGGTCATAGCGCACAATGAGGGCCGCATCCCCAAGACCTGCTATTCCAAGGGTGAGGCGGGGGAGAAAATCGAGCTGATCAAGTCCTACACCGAGCAGGAGGAGGCAGTTCAGATAGTGAGTAAAATCATCTCCCGTGTGATGCAGGAGAAGGCCCAGTACTCGGACTTTGCCATCCTCTACCGCACCAACTCCCAGTCCAGGGCGCTGGAGGAGGCGCTCCGCCGGAAGAATATACCATATATGATTTATTCCGGCAATTCCTTCTTCGACCGGGCGGAAATCAAGGATATGATGGCCTGGTTCAAGCTGGCGGTGAACGTGAATGACGATGAGTCCTTCAAGCGCGCAGTCGGCAAGCCCAGCCGCGGGATAGGGGATACCTCCATCTCCGGCCTGAACGAACTGCGGCGCGCCAGGGGAGTTTCGTCCCTATTCAAGGCGGCGGCATGCGAGGATTTCTTCGAGTTCCTCCGGCCTGCGGCGATGACGAAGATCCGCGAGTTCTGTGCCCTGGTGAACCGGCTTGCAGTCGCTGCCGCGAAGGGGGACGCATTCGACGTGGCCCGGCAAATCTACGATGAATCAGGGCTTTACGCCTTCTATAAGTCGGATACTTCCATCGAGGGGATGGCGCGCGCTTCCAACCTGGACGAGTTGCTTAACTCGGTGCAGGCGTTCAAGGAAGAGAGGCTTGAGGATATCGCATCTGACATGGAGGCGGATGAGGAGGCAATATCTTCCATCCGTATCACCCTCGCAGACTTCCTGGAGACGACTTCGCTTCTGAGCAATGCCGATACCGAAGACAAGGATGACAACGGCTCCAACAAAGTGGCGCTGATGACGGTGCATTCCGCCAAGGGCCTGGAGTTCCCCTATGTCTTTGTTGCCGGGATGGAGGAGAATCTCTTCCCATCCGGGGGAATGATGGCTTCGCCGGCCGATATCGAGGAGGAGCGGCGACTGTTCTATGTGGCCCTTACCCGTGCCAAGAGGGCTGTAGGGGTGTCGTTTGCATCTACCAGGATGCGTAACGGCAAGCACGAGAGCAATGAGCCCAGCCGCTTCATCCGGGAGATAGATACCCAGTATGTTGCTAATCCGTTGAGGGA
>JAEEGI010002631.1_pt1 | contig 43710 bp, 41 predicted proteins | sample 8958751 | NCBI WGS metagenome assembly JAEEGI01 (sample SAMN16246545, study PRJNA631951) | gut metagenome | biome: gut microbiome; feature: rumen; material: KS-attached | host: Bos | place: Iran: Karaj | collected 2018-10 | reverse complement strand
CCCGCAGCATTCTCTTTGGGGACACGGCATAGCCGGTGCAAGGCCGTTCAGCGGCAATCTGAAGTTAAGGTGCTGTGGGATTAGGCGAAGTAAAACGCCGCTTTTCCGCGTCGCAGACGCGGACGGCGTTTTCTTCCTTCGCCGTATCCGAAGCCCGGGGCTTTCTTTCTCTTTTCTGCGGACTTTCTCTTTCTTTCGCCCGAAAGAAAGAGAAACCGCGGTCTTGGTTGAAACTGCCGTCAGCGGCGCGGGAAGCAGTCAGCCGCAGCCGCCGCGGCAAAGCGGGCGGCGGCTCCCTTCGCGGGGAACCGTTCTCCGCGGCACCCCACGCCGCCCGTGTCCCGGCGCAGTACAAATCGTCGCCCGTGTCACTGCGCATCACAAATCGCCGCCCGTGTCACGGTGCATCACAAATCGCCGCCCGTTTCCGCGCATGAAAAAAAGCCGGCCAGCGGCCGGCTTTTCCGTTTGGTTTAATACGTCAGGGTCACAACCTGCTCATAGGTGCCGTCCACGGCGGCGTCCAGATGGAACAGGAAGTATTTGCCCATGAGGCCCGCGCTGAACGGAACCGTGTACTGCAGCTTCGTCACCAGACCGCTGCCGTTCACCTCGGCGCGGATCGCCGTCGCCGTGTACTGCAGCTTGGCCGCCTTCACTTTGACGCCGAAGGCGCGCAGCTCCGCCGGGTCGGGCAGCGTCAGACAGGCGGCGTGCCCCTTGGCCTGCCGGGTCTTTTCGCCGTCAAACGAGGCGGTTTCGGGCTTCAGCTTGATCACGATCACATAGCCGCCGTCCTTTGCCTTCGCCTTGGCCGCAAGCACCTTTTCCGGGTCCAGCTTGGCCGCCTTGCCCAGCGGGTCAAGCACGTCCTTGGCCGTCACGGCGTCCTTGTCCGCGCGGATCGAGTGGGTCTCCGTGCCGGGACGCAGGCTGTTCTTGAGCGCGGCCTGTGCGGCGCCTTTGGCCAGACCGGGCTGCACTTCGCCGGGCTGCAGCTCCAGCACGGCCGTTTTTTCAATCGTCACGGTTTCGGCGCGCTTCGAGCGGTTGACCGCTTTGTTGAAGGCGGCAACCACGGCCTCGGTGCCCTTGGGGGCCTTCAGCGCCTTTTGCGGCTTGTCCGGCGCGGCGGGCGCGTCGTCGGGTTCGGCCGTCGCGGCGGTCGCGTCCGCGGGCGCGGCGTCGCTCTTGTCCGCCGGGGCGGTGGTGCCGTAGGGGTTGTTGTTGAAGTTAACGTGGAAGCCTCTGTTCTTGCCCAGGCCGAAGCCGCACAAAAACGCCAGCAGCAGCACGAGGACCAGCGCCGTCGTCTTGATATTCTTGCTCATGGAGAAATCTCCTTTCCGTTCTGTGAATGCTCTACCAATAAAAATACAATAAATCGGCGCAAAAGTCAATCGTTTTTATAATTCTTTTACGCGGCGGGAACGCTCCGCAACTATTTTTCGTTCCGCCCTTGGCAGCGGGCGCGGTTTGTGCTATAATGAATCCGCACAGACGACGCAAAAGCGAAGGAGGAACCTGAAATGAAACAGATCATTGAAGTCACGGGCATGCACTGCGGCCACTGCGCCGCGGCGGTGGAAAAAGCGCTCGCCGCGCTGCCGGGCGTCAAAAAGGCGAAGGCCGACCACGAACAGAACCGTGCCGTCATCAGCACGGCGGCGGAGGTCCCCGCCGAGGCGATCAAGGCGGCGGTTGAGGGCGCGGGCTTCACCTGCGGCAAAATCGAAGCGAAAAAAGGGCTGTTCTCCTGAGCGGAACAGAAAAAAGGCCGCCCGGCAGCCGGGTGGCTTTTTTCTTGGCAGACGGCGAGGTGCTGCTGCACGCCGAGGGCGAAAAAACGCCGAAAAAGAAAAACAATAAACGGGGATGGGAAAAGCCCATCCAAAACGCATGAAAAAACAGAGCGCAGATTCCCGCTGCGCTCTGCTCTTTGTTATCAGATTGTTTTTCTTTTGCTCTTCACGAAATGCAACGGCTCCTCATTCGCCCTTCATGTCCAGCAGCTGCACCTTGCCGCTGAACGCCGCCTCGGACACGCGGATGGAATCGGCAATCGCTTCCCGGATGTCGTCGTCCTGCACGCCGAGGGCGCGGCAGTAGGTGTCGTTGATGAACAGATCGAGGTCCATGATGTCGGGCAGATTGAACGGATCCATGCCCGAATCGATCTTGCGCTTTTTGTAATCGGCGGCAACCTTGATCATGCCCAGCTTCATGGCGAACGGCGGGACGGAGAGGATCTTGCGGTCGGCGCCCATGCCGCGGGCCTCATAGACGATGGAAAGGAACTCGGTCCACTTCATGTTGTACATGCCGATGGGGATGGCTTCGAAGCCCGCCTTTTCGCGCTCCGCCGCGCCGGCGATGGCCTGACCCACCTGGCGGCAGGTCAGCATGGCGGTGCCGCCCTTCGGGTACATCGTGAACGGCCATTTGTCCATCACGCCGATCTGTTCGATCAGCACGGTCCAGACCGGCTTTCTGCCCGGCTGGGTGCCGAAGATATAGGGCAGCTCGAGCACGGCGACGCCGAAGTGATCGTCGGCGAACGACTGGCAGACCTCCTCCTGCTGCATGCGGGAAAGGAAGTACTTGTTCCTGTCGGTCAGGCGCATATCGGGGCGCAGCTTCGTCAGATAGGCGAAGTAGGAGCCGAGCACCACGGCGCGGCGGACGCCCGCCCTTTTGCAAAGCGGCAGAATGCGCTCCAGCGGCGCAATGTTGTATTTGTGATAGTATTCCAGCACGGGCGCGGGGAACTCCACGCGCTCGTCCACGCCGGCGGCAAAGATGAAGCAGTCGCAGCCCTCCAGCAGCGCGGCAATCTCGTCGTCGGTCTTTTTGTTGATGTCGCCGAAGAGAATCTCCATCTCGGGCGGAATGGGCGCGCCTTCCGGCAGCGGGGGCAGCGCAACGGACGTGACGGCATGGCCGCGTTTGATCAGTTCGGTTGCCGCTTCGCAGCCGAGCAGACCCGTGCCGCCGATCATAAAGACTTTCATAAAGGGATTCCTCCTGTTCCTTTGGTTGCTTCCATCATAGCGGTTTTACGCGGCGCTGTCAACAAAAAAGTCAAAATTTCACAAACTGTTCTCAAACGCTTCTTAAGAAATTTGTTGCAACTGTTTTAGGGTATTTTTAGGTATCCGCGGTATGATACAGATGTAAGAAGGAGGTGCAGTCATGAAAGCACAACCCACCGTTCTTGTCTGCGTCACCCCGCAGGAGACTTCCGGGAAGCTGGTGGAAGCCGGCCGCATCCTCGCCGCAAAGAACAACGCGGCGCTGGAAGTGATCTCGGTGCTGCCGATCTCGGCCAATTTCAGCAAACACGAACCCCAGACGCTTGAAAAGCTTTTCGGCTTCGCCAAGGAAGCCGGCGGCGAAATGGCAGTCTATTTCAGCGACGACCCGGTGCTCACCGTGGCCGCCCACGTTGCAAGGCAGAAGCCGATTCTGTTCGTCACGGGCTTTCCCGGCGAAAACAGCAACGGGTTCGTTTCCCTGCTCCACAGCCTGCTGCCGGAGATTCCGGTCAGCATGGTTTCGCAGGACGACGTCATCTACAACATGCTGCCGCTGCGTCACGACATCCTCTCGGCAAGGTAATCCTTGCCCGTTGTTTTCATTCTCTTTTCCTCTCCAACACGGCCGCTCCCGCAAGGGGGCGGTTCGTGTTTTTCGGGGAACGGACGCAGGGAATAATTGAGAATGGAGAATTGACGCCGCGCGGCAAGGCGGAATCAGACCGCCGCGGCGTTCGCGGAATGGCCTTCCCCCTTTGCGCCCACGTTTCCCGCGTCCCTGTGCACTGCGCACGGAAATCAGCCGCCTGCGGTTGCAAACCGGGCGGAATTGTGCTATAATCAATCCATCAAAAGAAGGCAGGTGGCTTTTTATGGAAGAACCCAGACCCAGGCTGCAGAAAGCGCTGCGCATCCTTGCCGTTTTGCTGCTGATCTTCAGCATCCTTTGCTTCGTCATCGTTGCGTTCACGTTTGTCACGTCGTTCTTCATCGGCGGCCAGATCATCTCGGACGGCACCGGCATCATGCGGCTCCTGATGCGTGTGAATCAGCACGGCAAGCACGCGATCGATTCCGCACTGTTCGGCTTTGCGTGGCTGCCCGGCCTCGGCGCGGTCACCGTGTTCCTCGTCTGGTGCATCGTTCTGCTTAACGCGCTGCGCAAGCGGAAAAAGCTCGGCCCCGCCTACCCCGGCGCCCGGCGCTGCCGCATTGCGCTGTGCGTGCTCGCAGGCCTGACGATCGCGCTGCCGCTGGCCCTTTGGCCGATCAGCGCGCCCATGGTGGCAAAGAGCGGCTTCTTCGTTCAGCCGATGCCGACGCCCGTCCCGGGCGCGGTGCTCCTTTGCTGCACCCTGCTCGGCGTGCTTTCGGCGCGTCGGGTTAAGCCCGCAGAGGAGGCCGCGGCGGAAGACCCGTTGGTGCAGGAGCCGAAGAAGACGGAGGACGAAGCATGACAGCCATCGTTTATGTGAGCAATACCGGCACGGCAAAGCGCTATGCCGAAGCGCTGGCGGAAAAGACCGGGTGGCCGTGCTTTGCGGCAGACAAATACGCCGGGACGGCGGACGACGCCGTGTTCCTCGGCTGGGTGCTCGGCGGCGAAATTCAGGGCCTGAAGAAGCTGCGCGAAAGCGGCGCGGCAATCCGGGCCGTGGGCGCGGTCGGCGTTCTGGCGCAGGAGGCGGACAAGGTCCGGGAAAAGAACTGCCCGGCGGGCGAACCGTTCTTCTTCCTTCCCGGCGCGTTCGACGTGAAAAAGCAAAAGGGCCTCTATAAACTGATGTGCGGCATGCTGGTGAAGGCGATCAAGGCAAAGGTCAAGGACAGCCCCGACAAAGAGGGCGAAAAGATTCTTTCCATCTTTGAAAACGGCGTCGACCTCTACAGCGAAGAAGCGCTGCAGGAAATGGCGGATTCCCTGAACAACTGACATAAGGAACAAAAGCAGAGCACAGGTTCATTCCTGCGCTCTGTTCTTTTGTTATGCGATTGTTTATCTTTTCGTTCTTCGCGAAATACAAGGCCGCGGGGACTGCCGGATTTCGAGGAAGACGGCGTTTTCTTCGACCGAAGACTGTACGTTTGTACGCCGAGGGAGAAAAAACGCCGAGAAAAGAAAAACAACAATCGGGTATGGGCGAAGCCCATCCGAAACGCGTGAAAAAAACAGAGCACAAGTTTCCGCTATGCTCTGTTCATTATTGTAAGATTGTTTTTCTTTTCGTTCTTCGCGAAATACGACAGTCCTATTCGGTTCTGAGTGCTTCCACGGGGTCCTTCTTCGCCGCCATGGAGGACGGAATCAGGCCCGAAATGAACGTCAGGAACACGCTGATAACGACCAGAATCACGCCGCCGAGGAACGGCAGCGACGCCGCCGCGCCGGTGTTGGTCAAAAAGTGCAGCGCCAGATTGATCGGGATTTCCAGCAGCAGCGTCGCCAGAATGCCGATGACGCCCGCGCCGAGGCCGATGGCCACCGTTTCGGCGTTGAAGACGTTGGCCACGTCGCGCTTGGAAGCGCCGATGGCGCGCAGCACGCCGATCTCCTTGGTGCGTTCGAGCACGGAAATATAGGTGATGATGCCGATCATGATGGACGACACGACCAGCGAGATGCCCACAAAGGCGACCAGCACGTAGGTCACAATGTTGAGGATCTTCGTCACGCTGTCCATCACAAGGCCGATATAGTCGGTGCAGGTGATGGCGTATTCGGGGTGCCCGTCTTCCGTGACCTGCTTGTTGTAATAGTCGATCATGTCGTTGACCTTCGCCTTGGCTTCAAAGCTCTTGGGATAGATGAAGATCGAGGTCGGCGTGTCGGCGGTGGAATAGCCGAGGGTGGCGTAGGTGTTGGAAAGCGAGGCGGTCTTGTTGATCGTGTCAAGATAGGCCTGCTTGAGCGCGAGCACCTGCTCGTCGTTGAGGAAGCCCTCCATCAGCTTTTTCTGGAAGTCGGTCACATTGCTGAAATCGAACAGCGAGGAAAGGTCCATGATGTCGATCTGCGAAAGGTCCATCTCGCTCGCCATGGAAAGGAAGGGCTGCAGGTTGAGCAGCGTGTAATCGATCTTCGTCAGATCGATGTCGGCCAGATCGAAATCGTTGACCGTCATGTTGACGAAGGTTTCGCCGGTGAGCACGTCCTTCGTGGTGTCGGCCAGCTGCTCGCGGACGACCTTGCTTTCGGCGGTCTTTTCCAGTGCGAAGTCCATCAGGGCGCGGCTGTAGCCGATGCTGCCCGTACCGATCGAGATCACGTTGTCCTTGCGCGGGCGCAGGATGCCCACGATGTTGATGTCCACGCCGTTGTCCACAAGGTCCTTGACGTAGAGCGAATTGTCGCGCATATCGGTCCAAAGGCCGGTCTTCTCGTCCTTGCGCATGTAGTCGCAGTTGAGCACCAGCTTGAACTTCATGTTGAGGATGTCGTCATAGGTGAACGACAGATCCGACGCGGATTCGATCTCCTCGCCGGTTTCAAACGACTGCATGATGTTGGTCATGAACTCGTTCTGATCCTTGAGGCCGAGGCCGTAGACGACCATCTCGTTGATCTCGTTGAGGCTGTCGACGATCAGCACCACCTCGTTGTAGTTCTGCGGCAGCTTGCCGTAGAGCACGTCGTACTGGCCGGAAATGACGTCGTTGTCGCCGATCAGCTCGGTCCAGATGCTGGTCAGACCCGCGCTGGTCATGTCGGTGATGGAGCTGGTCATGGAGCTGGTCAGGCCGAACGAGCCCATGTCGAACTGATCCATCAGCGTGTTGGGGTTGACCTGCACGAGCCCGTCGCTCGTGTCGGCCTTATAGATGTTCAGCGGCGTGGAGTATTTATACTGCACGTCGTTGCAAAGCTCCCGGAAGCGGGCCTTGTTGTCTTCCACATAGGTGCGGAAGGCGCCGAGGTTGTTGGAGCTGGTCTGGGTCACGAAGGTGTTGACCATCGTTTCAAACATCTTGTTGACGTAGATTTTGTCGAGGTCGTGGTCGGCCTTGCCCGGCGCGCCGATGCCCGTCATGTCGCTCATCAGCGAAGAAAAATCCATCGTCTGTTTGTCCACCGTCATCGGGAACGCCAGCAGCGTGTCGTTCTGCACCTTGTCGATATAGACCTGGATGCCGTTGGAAAGCGCCAGCACCAGCGCGATGCCGATGATGCCGATGGAGCCGGCAAAGGCCGTCAGGAAGGTGCGGCCCTTTTTGGTCGTCAGGTTCCTGAGCGACAGCGAAAACGCGGTGCGCATGGACATCGAGGGCTTTTTGCCCTTGGCCTTTTCTTCGGCGGCGCGTTTTTCTTCGGCGGCATAGTCCTCGTCCTGCGGCTCAAAGGCGTTGGAGTCGTTCACGATCTCGCCGTCGAGCATGCCGACGATGCGGTTGGCGTACTGATAGGCGAGCTCCGGGTTATGGGTGACCATGATAATCAGCTTGTCGCTGGAGATCTCCTTGAGCAGCTCCATGATCTGAACGCTCGTTTCGCTGTCGAGCGCGCCGGTCGGCTCGTCGGCCAGAATGATGTCGGGGTTGTTGATCAGGGCGCGGGCAATCGCCACACGCTGCATCTGGCCGCCGGACATCTGGGTCGGGCGCTTGTTGGCCTGCGCTTCCAGCCCCACGCGGCGCAGGGCCTCCAGCGCGCGGTCGCGGCGCTCTTTTTTGGAAACGCCCGAGAGCGTCAGCGCCAGCTCCACGTTGCTGAGCACCGTCTGGTGCGGAATCAGGTTATAGTTCTGGAACACAAAGCCGACCGAATGGTTGCGGTAGGTGTCCCAGTCCTCGTCCGTGAACGTCTTGGTCGATTTGCCGTTGATGATCAGATCGCCGCTGGTATAACGGTCCAGCCCGCCGATCACGTTGAGCATCGTCGTTTTGCCGCAGCCCGAGGGGCCGAGGATGGCGACGAACTCGTTTTCACGGAAGCTGACGGAAATGCCGCGCATGGCGCGCACGGTTGTGTCGCCGGCCACGTAATCTTTGACGATATCCTTGAGAATCAGCATGCGTCACGCCTCCTTCTGCGATTTCTTTTGTTTGCGCTGCTCCAGCCACCGCCTGAGGTCGCGCCGGCGCCGGAAAACGACCGCGCCGCCGACAAGCAGCACGCAGCCGACCGCGATCAGCGTATTGCGCAGCGCGTGGCTTTCGGGTTCATAGATGACGTGCGGCTCATAGCCGTCGTCCCGGGGCAGCTGCTTTTTGGCGCGTTCGCGGAAAAACAGCTGATAGAGCCATTCAATGGTTTCGTCCGTCGTCATATCGGCAAACTGCTGCGACAGCCCCGCCGAAAACTGTTTGAAGGTTTCGGGCATGTCGCCGGACTGCATCAGGGAGCCCATCAGGTCGCCGTTTTCGGGGTTGCGGACCTGGTCGATCACCCAGCGCAGGAGCGTGACCAGCACGGCGGTTTTTTCGGCCTTCACATCATCGATATGCACCGTTTTGCCGCCGGTGACGCGCTTGCTTTCGCGGGTGACGAGCGTCCCCATGCCCGCGATCGACGCGAGATCCAGCGTGGAAAGATCCAGCTCCATCGGCAGCTCCGTCAGCACGCCCGAGAGCAGCGACGAAAGGTCGGGCGCCGTTTCGGCCGAAAGGTCGAGCCCGAGCTGCGCGGGGTCATAGCCGAACTGGCGCAGCGTTTCCAGCAGCGGATAGAGCAGGTTCCGGACGCACTGGGTCACTTCGCCGTTGACGATGCGGTAGGCGAGGTTCGGCAGAATCGCCGTGATCGTATAGACCGGGCGTTCGACAAAGCGGTCCAGAAGCGACAGGAGCGGACGCAGCAGATCGGTCAGGATGGCGTCGGTGCCCTTGCCCTTGCAGTAATCCACATAGGTCTTGATCTCGTCGTCCGGGCAGGAGAGCGCCTCAAGCAGCGGGATCACGCCCGTGTTGTAGCCGTTGGAGCCGGGCAGGTGCAGCGCGCCGAACAGCGGAATCGTATCGTTGGCCAGAAGGCCCTGCAGCAGCGGACGCAGCGGACGCATCGCCGCCGTCAGCGCACGCTGGAAGGACGCGCGGTCGCCCGCCGTCACGCCCCAGGGGACGGACTTCAGGTGATCCCAGCTGGCGTAGCGCCAAAGCACGTTCTTTGCCGAGCGGTAGCCGGACGGCAGCACGCCGGCCAGCGCCGCCGGCGACCCGGGCAGGCCCAGCGCCGCAGCCGCGGCGGCCGTCCCTTCGCCCGAAAACGCGCCGTAGAGCGCCTTGCAGACGGCGGTCACCGTGGCGGAGGAATAGATCAGGTCGGCCAGCGCGGTTTTGACGTCGCCGCCGGAAAACTCCGCCGTGAATTCGCCGATCACGTCGTCGATGCCGGCCAGCACGCGCTTGAATTCCTTTTTGCCGAGCTTTTTGGTATAGTCCACCTTGACCTGGTTGAATCCGTAGCGGCTCCACTGATAGAGCAGCGGCATGGTCTCGGTGCTGTTGAGCAGATGAATGACGATGAAGCACAGCTCGTCTGCGCTGCGCGAGAGCAGCGGCGCGGTCAGCGCTTCGCTGCCGCCGGGCATCAGCTCCGTCAGCTTGCCGCGGTTGCGCTTCACGGTTTCAAACCCCCAGCGCAGCACCTCCACGAGGCAGGCGCCCCCGCTGCCCTTGCAGGACGCGAGCGCGTTGAGGTCGATTTCGGCCAGCGAGACGCCGGATTTTTCCATCATCTCGTTGACGGAGCCGGTCACGTTGTCGGCAAAGCTTCTGGTCAGCGAGGCGGGGTTCTTCAGGAACATCACGAGCTTCAGCATCCGCGTGCCGGTCAGAAGGCCGCCCAGCGGGCCGATGCCCGAGGAAAGCGGGCTCAGCAGCACGTCCACGGCGTGCTCCAGGCCGCCGTCGCGGACAAAGATTGCCAGGTCGGGCAGCGTGGCGCACAGCTTCGTCATCGGGGCGGCGGCAATCGCGTCGCACAGCGAGAGCAGCGACAGCGCGATCTGATAAAGCATCATGGTGCGGTTGCTGTCAGCCGCGGCGCGGAAGGCCGTGTCGGAGGGGATGCTCGGGCAGCCCAGCGCCTGCAGGATCGGGATCATGCCGTCGCGGTAGCCGTTGTCGCCGTGCAGCGTCATGAGCCCCGCCTGATAGGTGCCGCCGCAAAGCAGCGTATAGAGCAGGTCGTTGAACGGGATGCCCATGGCGCTGACCGCCGCGGCAAACGAGCTCTTGTTCGTCACGTTCCAATAGACGCCCGAAAGATCGAGCGATTCCCAGCTGCTTGCCGCCGCCACGCGCCGCTGCACCGACGGATAGGCCGAAAGGCCCCTGGCCGCGTTGGCGGGCGAGGTATCGAGCCCGAAGCCGCTGAGCGCGGCCCCCTGCTCTTCCACGGCGGTATAGATCCCCTTGAGGATGGCCGACAGCGTTTCGTCGCTGTAAAGCGTGCCGAAGAGGAAGGCGGAAAACGACTTGCCGGTCAGGGCCGGCACGGCGTTTTTGATCAGGTTGTCGGTTTTCCCGACGCTTTGGGCGGCCGTCTGCGCGGTGACACCCTCGGGGTACCGGACCGCGCCGGCGGGCAGCGCCGCCAGGCACAGCATCAGCAGCGCCAGCAGCGCGCTGCAAAGCTTGGTCATGTTGCGTTTCAGGTTCATCACACCCTTTTCTGCAATCCGAAATCAAACGGTCGGGACGGCGTCCACCATCTCTTCCAGCGAAAGAATCTTGTTGACGATGCGCAGGAATTCCTCGGTGTCGTGTTCGCCGAGGTTCCGGAACAGCTGCGACGCGTGCGAAAGCACCTGGGCGTGCACGTCGGTGACGACCCTTGCGCCCGCCGGGGTCAGCCGCACGGCCACGCGGCGCTTGTCGGCGGGGTCGGCTTCGCGCGCCACGAGGTCCTTGCTTTCCAGCGTGGACAAAATCTTGGTGATCCGCGCCGCGGACACGTGCAGCAGGTCGGCCAGCCGGCCCGGGGTGCAGGCGCCGCCGGTCTCATAGAGATACGAGAGCAGGATCCGCTCGCCGCGCACGCTTTGCTGCACGTCCCAGAACAGCCGCGAGCGCGTAATGCCGGCCAGAATGGCGGCGATATTTTCAAGCATTTCGTTGGTTTCCATCGTTGTTTTTCTCTCCGTTCACAAATCTTTAACACTCGTTAAATTTTAACACCGTTAACGATTCCCTACTATACCACGCCGCCGCCGCAAAGTCAAGCGTTTTTCGCCGAAAAAGCAAAAACTTGCACAAAAAAATCCCCGCCGGTTTGTGAAGGACGACGAGGGAATGGAGAATGGAGGATTGCAGCGGTCGGGGTCTCGCCTGCCGTTCTCGGCTCCCGGGTCTCGCCTGTCGGCTCGGTCGTTGCTTCTGCCTTCGGCAGAGGTCCCCACCGGGGACCCGCAACCTCGGTCGTTGCTTTTGCGGCGATGCCGAAAGACTGAACAAAAAAGCGCTCCCCATCGCGGGGAACGCTCTTTCTGTTATGTAACCGTGCGGCGCGTCCCTGCGCACTGCACACTACTTCAGCCGCTTGTCGCTGCGGACGGCGATGCGCGTGCCGACCGACTGGAAGATCTGCACCAGCACGATCAGCAGAATCACCGCGATCAGCATCACGAGGAACTTGTAGCGGTAGTAGCCGTAGTTGATGGCGATCTTGCCCAGACCGCCGCCGCCGATGATGCCGCTCATGGCGCTGTAGCCGAGAATCGTGGTGATGGCGATGGTCGCGTTGGAGATCAGCGAGGGCACGCTTTCGGGAATCATCACCTTGCAGATGATCTGCATCGGCGAAGCGCCCATGCTCTGCGCCGCCTCAATGATGTTGGGGTTTACCTCGCGCAGACTGCTTTCCACCAGCCGCGCCACAAACGGGAACGCCGCGATAACCAGCGGCACGATCGACGCCACGGTGCCCACCGTGGTGCCCACGATCAGCCTTGTGAGCGGAAAGACCATGATCATGAGGATCAGAAACGGCACCGAGCGCAGCAGGTTGATCACCACGTTGAGCACGTGCATCAGCCCCTTGGGCAGCGGCAGTACGCCGTTCTTCTCCCCTGCCACGAGCAAAACGCCCAGCGGCAGACCCAACACGATGGCGAACGCCGTGGAAAGCACGGTGACATAGACGGTCTCCCAGATCGCCAGCGGAATCTGCGTCTTCAGCACCATCCACGCCTCCTGCAGCGTTTCCGGGGTAAACAGACGGTCAAGCATCTTCGGGCACCTCCTCCACCGTAATACCGGGCACGGAACGCAAAAACGCGAGCGCTTCTTCCTTTTGCGCCGCCGGCACGCCGATCAGCATTTCGCCGAAGGCCTGCTCGTGGAACGCGCGGGTGGACGCGCCCAGAATGTTCGCCAGAATGCCGTGTTCGGCCGCCATGGTCGCGATCAGCGGCTTGTCCGCCGTGGCGGAGCCGTTGAAGCCGATGCGCAGCCGCGCCTGGTTTTCCTGCGGCGGCAGCACGGTTTCTTCCCCGTTCGGGAAGACCAGCTTTTTGGCCGCGTCCGACTGCGGGTGGGCAAACACCTGCGCCACGTCGCCCTGCTCCACCACGCGGCCCTCGTCCAGAATCGCCACATGGCTGCAGATCTCTTCGACCACGCTCATCTGGTGGGTGATGACCACCACGGTGATGCCGAGCTTTTTGTTGATGTCGCGGATCAGCTCCAGAATCGCGTGGGTCGTGTTGGGGTCCAGCGCGCTGGTGGCCTCGTCGCAAAGCAGCACCTCGGGGTTCGTGGCCAGGGCGCGGGCGATCGCCACGCGCTGCTGCTGGCCGCCGGAAAGCTGAGCCGGATAAGCCAGCGCCTTGTCGGGCAGACCGACGAGATCGAGCAGCTCGCGGGCCTTCTTTTTGGCGTCCTTCTTGCTTTTGCCGTCCAGCTCCATCGGGAAGCAGACGTTCTTGAGACAGGTACGCTGCATCAGCAGATTGAACTGCTGAAAGATCATGGTGATGCTGCGGCGCTTTTCGCGCAGCGCGGCGGGAGACAGCTTCGTCATGTCGTCGCCGCCGACAATCACGGTGCCGCCCGTGGGCCGCTCCAGCATATTGATGCAGCGCACAAGGGTGCTTTTGCCCGCGCCGCTCATGCCGATGATGCCGAAGATGTCGCCGTCTTCAATCGTCAGGCTGATGTCGCGCAGGGCTTCCACGGCGCCGTCGGCGGTCTGAAACGTTTTATCGAGATGCACAAGTTCGATCAAACCCGTTCCCTCCTTCTTCTGTTACAGAATACCATTATAATCAAAATGCGCTGCGCTTGCAAGGGCTGCGGCAAAAAAGATGGCGGAAAAACAAAGCGCAGGGGGCGGATCATCCTGGCGGATATCCGTCCCCTGCAACGCAGGATTTCACAAATAAGCGCGCCGCTGCGGCTAAAGGTTCCCTTCTCCGAAGGTCCGGGCTGCCGGTTTTGTCACGGGGGTGCGCTTATTTCAGCAGTTCGTTGATGAACCAGAAGGCTTCGTGGAAGAATTTCACGATCTTGCCGAAGAAGCCGGTGTGCACCTTGCCGCACTGGCGGCAGGCGCCCGGCGTCATGGTGAAGCCGCACCAATCGCATTCGCCGTTGCCGTCATAGTCGGCGTGCTGCACCATCGGGTAGGTCTCCACCTTTTTCATGCCGCAGGTCTCGCAGATATAGATGATCTCGCCGCTGCCCTTGCAGCTCGGCTCATAGGAATTGTACGTATCCTTATAAAAGCTGTGCTCCAGCTTCGGAACGACCGTGTCATTCGCCGTGATCTTCTGCGTGCCCTGCGCGTCGCTGTAATAGTGCTTGCAGGTGTCGCAATACCAGTACGCGATGTTGCCGTCGCGCTCGCAGGTGGCGTCCGTGGCGGCGGTGGCCGTCAGCTCGCCGTGGGCGTTGGTGGCGGGAATCACGGTGTCGGCAAGGGCGATTACAACATATTCATCGTTTTCGTTTTTGACGTAGCACAAGTCGTCGGAGCCTTTATAGTAGGCGATGTTGCCGTCGTCTCCGCAGGTGGCGTCTTTGGCCGCAACAGGCTTATAGGTGACAGCGGCGGGCGCGGGCGGGTCAGTGTCTTCGGCGTTTGCCAAAACCGCCATGCCGCCGCAGACGGACAGGATCATCAGCAGCGAAAGCAGAACGCTGATGGATTTACGGGTCAGTTTTTTCATAAAAAGCAACCTTCTTTCTAAAAGATATTGGCTCATAATCATTGTACCCGTCAGCGCTTCGCTTGTCAATCGGAAATATTCATAAGAATTCGCGGCGTTTATGGGTCAATATCACGGGACCGCGGGCGGGAAGGGGTTCCTCCCAAAAAACAGCAACAGCCGCAGGGATCGCTCCCTGCGGCTGTATGTTTGCCGTGATTCTTATTTCACAGTCAGCGCGTCCAGCGTGGTCTGACGGCCGCCGTAAAGGCCCATCGGCTCCACGTGGATGTCGCCCGCGTTCACAAGGTCGGTGCCCTGCTCCTTGTTGAAGTCGTCCAGATACGGGAAGTGCTGGAAGTAGTTGGCGTCCATCTCGCCGCTGTCGACCACCTTGTTCGGCTGCACGTAGTCGGTGAACTCCACGATCTTCAGCGTGATGTCCTTCTTGGCCAGAATGTCCTTCGCGATTTCCAGAATCTCCGCATGCGGGGCGGGAGAAGCGGCCACCGAAATCTCGGTGCCCTTGAGCGCGTCGTAATCGACGTCGGCAGCATAGCCGTCGCCCGGGTTCTCGACCACCGAGATCACCGCGCCGTCATATTTGCCGGCGATGAAGTCGGCCACGTCCTTGCTTTCCAGCGCGGCCACCAGCGCCTTGATGCTGTCCTTGGTCTCGTCGCCGTTCTTCACGGCCACGATGTTGGAGTACGCGCTGTAGGCGCCCTCAATCAGCAGGCTCTGCTCCGCCGGCTTCATGCCCGCGGCAATGGCGTAGTTGGAGTTGATGATGGCGTAGTCCACGTCGGGCAGGATCGACGGAATCTGCGCGGCTTCCACTTCCTTGAAGGAAATGTTCAGCGGGTTTTCCACGATGTCGTTGATCGTGGCGGTGATGCCGGCGCCCTCTTTGAGCTTGATGATGCCGTTTTCCTGCAGCAGAATCAGGGCGCGCGCTTCGTTGGTCGTGTCGTTGGGCACGGCGATCGTCAGCGTTTCCTTGCCGCCGCAGGCCGCCAGCGCAAACAGGCTCGCGGTCAGAACTGCCAGAACCAGAAGAATGGACAATGCTTTTTTCATGATAAAATCCCCTTTCGGTTTTATTGCATTAAAGTGATTATACGCTTTCCTTTGCCGCTTTGTCAACGGTTTTGCGCCGTTTCGCAAAGAAATCGCGCAGCAGCCGCTCGCTTTCGGCGGCGCGGTAGCCGCCCGCCACCTGCGGCGCGGGGCCGAGCGACCCCGAAAGCAGCCGTTCGCGGCTCACAACTGCGCCCGCCGTTTCGTCATAGGCGCCGAACACCACGCGGCTCAGCCGCGCGTGCAGAATGGCGCCGCAGCACATGGCGCAGGGCTCCAGCGTCACGTAAAGCGTGCAGCCGGGCAGCCGCCAGTCGCCCACGGCGTCCGCCGCGCTGCGGATCGCTTCGATTTCGGCGTGGGCGGCAACGTCGCCGCTTTCTTCGCGGCGGTTGCGCCCGCGGCCCAGAATCACGCCGTCTTTTGCCACAACGGCGCCCACGGGCACCTCGCCCGCTTCGGCTGCTTCGCGCGCCAGCCGCAGCGCCTCTTCCATCTCCCGCTGCATGGCGCTACCCCGCTTTTTTGACGAACTGCGCCGTGTAGTAGAGCATCAGCGCGACCGCCAGCGGCATGGTCGGATTCAGCAAAAACGCGCCGACCTTCTGGCCGAAAGTGCTCGCCGTGCGCGCCGCCGGGGGCGCCGGACGTCTGCGCCGCCGCAGAAGCAGCACGAGGAAGCACACCGCGCCCACCGCGAGCAGCAGATCGGTCGCGGCGGTATACAGCAGCGAGGCCGCGTGCTCGTCGATGCGTTCCAGCAGATAGCTGAACACCAGCGAAACGGTGTTGTTGACCGCGTGGATCAGGATGCCGGTCCAGAGCGTGCCGGTTAGGATGCTCAGATAGCCCAGCGCAAAGCCGACGATCAGCGCAAACGGCGCCTGAATCAGGTTGCAGTGCATCAGGGCGAAGACCAGCGACGCCATGGAAACGGCAAAGAAATCGCCGTAGCGGCGCAGGGAGTTCATCACCACGCCGCGGAAGCACAGCTCTTCCGCCATGGCGGCGACCACCACCACGCGGAAGAACGACGCCATGAGGCCGAGCGGGCCCTGCGGCATCGGAATGTCGGGCGACGAAAGCTCCAGCCCGAAGCCGGAAATGAACGTAATGAGATAGCCGGAAACCGTGTTGGCAATCAGGCAGAAGCCGACGCCCGCGGGTATGGCCAGGAAAAAGTCGGGCTTGCTGCGCGGCGCCTCCAGCGGCAGCAGATTCGCCGTTTGCGAGATGCGGGCCATCGGCCTGCCGAGCAGCAGGAACGGCAGCAGCAGGCACAGAAGCACCAGCAGAATGTCCACGCCCGCCTGCATCAGCGGCGTCGTGCGGTAGGCCTGATAAAGGCCCGCGGCCATCAGCACGCCGACCAGAACGTTCTGCAGCAGAACGTAAAGCAAAACAGCGCCGCCCGACAGCGCGCCGAGCAGCCTGATTTCGTGTTTTTCGCGTTTGACGTCGCCGCTTCGGTCGAACGCCGCATAGGGTTCCATGGCCGTCACCTCAACTATAGATCTTTCCCACAATGGCGTTGACCGCCGACTGCGGCAAAAGCTTTGCCAGCACGGCAAAGAGCCGGTACTGCGCGCCGCAGGTGGAAAGCGGTTTTGGATTTTTTCGGGTTGCCAGCCGCAGCACGGCTTCGGCCAGCGTCCGGGGCGCCATGCCGGTCTGCTCGTCGTGTTCCATCACGGCCACGCTCTTTTGCACCACGGCGGCATACGCCTCGGAACCGCCGTTCTTTTCGCGGGCGGCGGTAAAGCCCGTTTTCACGTCGCCGGGCATCAGCGCGCAGACGGTGATGCCGAAGGGCTTCAGTTCGTTTCTGAGCGCCAGCGTCAGCGCGTTGACCGCGCTCTTTGACGCGGAATAAAAGCTTTGGAACGGGATCGGCAGCACCGCGGCCATCGAGCTCATGTTGATGATGCGTCCGCCGCCGCTTTGGCGCAGATAGGGGATCGCGGCCCGGCAGCAAAGAAAGCAGCCGAAGAAGTTGACGTCAAACTGCTTTTTCGCGCTGTCCGCCGCGGTGTCCTCCACGGCGCCGGAAATGCCGAAGCCGGCGTTGTTCACCAGCAGGTCCAGCCGGCCCTCCCGTTCAAACACCGTTTGGAACGCCGCGCGCACCTGCGCTTCGTCCGTCACGTCGCAGACAAGGTGGCGCAGCGTTTCGCCGTCCTCGCCGCCGCGGCGGCTGAAGCCCCACACGCGCCAGCCGTTTTTGCTCAGCAGCTTTGCCGTTTCCAGACCGATCCCGCTTGACGCGCCGGTCACAACCGCAACTTTCATGCCGTTCCCCTCTTTATGCTTCGTCGGATGCTGCCTGCGGGTCCTCCGCCTCTTGCTGCGGGGCCGCTTCGGCCGCCGTTTCCTGCGGCGCGTCCTTTTCGGCGCTCCTGCGCTGGGCGGTGCGCTGGTCGGCGTCCACGCCCTCGGTGCTGGAGGGCACGAAGAGAATCTTGAAGGTCATCAGCATCAGGCGGATATCCTCCATGAACGACTGCCGCGCCACGTAGATCAGGTCCATCTGCACCTTGTCGTAGGGCGTGGTGTTGTATTTGCCGTAGACCTGCGCGTAGCCGGTCAGGCCCGCCTTCACCTGCAGGCGCAGGGCGAATTCGGGCATCACCTCTTCATATTCCTTGGCGATCTCGGGGCGCTCGGGCCGCGGACCGACCATGGACATCTGGCCGAGGAAGATGTTGAAAATCTGGGGCAGCTCGTCGATCCGGCATTTGCGGATGATCGCGCCCACACGGGTGATGCGGTCGTCGTTGTCGCCCGCCAGCCGGGCCACGCCGTCTTTTTCGGCGTCGCAGCGCATGGAGCGGAACTTGATGATGTTGAACTCCCTGCCGTTGAGCGTCAGCCGCCGCTGCTTATAGAACACGGGGCCGCGGTCGTCGAGTTTGATGGCCAGCGCCGTCAGCAGCATCACGGGCGACGAGATCACGATGGCGACGGACGAGAGAACAATGTCCATGCCGCGCTTCATCACCTTGTAGATCAGGCTCGAGTTGCTGCGCTTGCAGCGGTAGACCGGCACGTCCATCAGCTGGATGGTCTTGCCGCCGCGGATGATCGTGTCGGAGATCTTCGGCTTGATATAGGCCACCTTGGAATGGGCGATGCAGTATTTGACCACCTCGTTGCGGTAATCGGCCGGCACGCCGCACAGAAAGACGGCGTCCAGCTTTTTGAGGTAGGAGAACAGCTCTTCGAGGCTGGTCTTTTCCGAATTGACCGTGCGCACCACGCGGAAGCGCTTGTCCATGCTGCGGATGCCCTTGAGCGAAAGATAGGCGTCCACGTTGTTGAACACCACGATGGTCTTTTTCGGCGCGTGGAGCTTGAAATAGATTGCGTCGATCACAACGACCCAGCCCGCCGCGAACACGCTCATGGCGAGGAACATGAGCACGAACGGCCAGATGGAAACCAGCCGGTAGCTCAGAAGCGAAAAGATGAGATAGCTCACGCCCTGCAAAAAGCCGATGGCGATCACCTGCGAAAAGATCAGATCGATCACCGTGGCCGTGCCGACCATGAAGCCGCCGTAGACCTTGACAAAGGTGGTGTAGGTCAGCAGAATCAGCACGAACAGGAAATAGTTGCCCCAGCGATAGAACGGCGTGGGCGCCGAGGAATTGAACCGCCGGACCCAGAGCCAGTACATCGCGCCCGCAAACAGCAGGGAAATGGCAAACTTGAACAGATACAGAATCGTCTGTTCCTTCACATATTTTTTACCCATGATTCAGTCCTCTGCTTTCTCTCTCTGCGCGTCAGCGCTGCATCAGCGTGGTGGCCTCGCGCACGTCGGCCTTCCATTTGAGCACCGCTTTTTCGTTGTAGGTCTTCGGGATCGCTTCATAGACTTTTTTCACGTTGTCGCCCTTTGAGAGCGCACCGGCGGTGCGCAGCAGCACGGGCAGGTTGCCGATGCCGCGGGTGGCGCGGGCCACAAGGTCGCTGAACGCCATGCCCTTGTCGCTCTTGCCGGTGCCGAACGACATATCGTTTTCGGTGATGATGCCCTTGTCGAACAGGAAGTTGACGCCCTCCACCTCGGTGCACAGCAGCACATTCTTGAGGATGTCGATGGCGGCAAAGTTCTTGCCGAAGTGCAGCATGTATTTGCGGTTGTATTCCCAGAGCGTTTCTTTGGAATATTCCTCTTTTTCGTCCGCAATCACGGTTTCCGCCAAAAGCAGGCCGGCGCGCATGGAGGCGCAGATGCCGGAGCCGCTCATCGGCTCGGTCATATAGGCGGAGTCGCCCACGGCGGCATAGCCGTCGCAGACCATGACCGACAGCGGCCGGCGCACGGGAATCTGCTCCTGAGAGCCGCCGCGCAGCAGCGTTTCGCCGATCTGCGGGCTGAACGCGCGCATTTCGTCGAGCGTTTTGCGGAGCTTTTCTTTGCTCATGGGCGCCATGCGGCCGATCAGCACGTCGACGTAGCTGTCCTTCGTTACGACCCACGAGATGCCGCGCTCACCCTGATGCATCAGAAAGATTTCGTATCCCACGTCGGGGTCGTGGCCGGGCACCTTGTTGAAATAGGCGCGGTAGGCATAGAAGCATTCGCCGTAGCCGTAGTCGCGGTCCACGTTGCAGCACACGGGCAGCCGCGAGCGCAAGGGCGTGTTGATGCCCGCCGCGTCGATCACGAGGTCGGCGTCCACCACGCCGTCGGAGGTGCGGATGCCCGTCACGCGCAGGCCGTCCATCACCGGGCCGAGGATCTCGGTGGAATAGATGATCCTGACGCCGCTTTTTTCGGCGTTGTCCAGCAGGATTTCATAGAGCTTTTTGCGTTCGAACATGGCCGAGCCCTTGCCGTTGGAGGGCACCACCAGCGGCGCCTTGAGGTTCGGGTTGTAGTATTTCATATCGCCGTTGAACTCAATGTTTGACGTGTCGGGCGTTTCCAGCCCGCATTCCGCAAAGATGTGCAGGTTGATCGCGTCCTCCCAGTCGTAGCCGAGCTCGCTCTTGATCCTGCGTTCATAGACCGTCACATCGTAACCGGCCTGCGCCAGCTTTGCCGCGGCAATCAGACCGCCGTGGCCCGCGCCGGCAACCACTATTTTTTTGCCCATGGTATCTTCTCCTTTTGCCGTGGCGCTTGCGCCGCTTTGCCCGCAAGCACGGACGGGGGTTTTCTAACTTGATATTTTACCATATTTTTTCAAAGATGTAAAGAGAAAAACAGCAGTTCGCTGTCGGCGCTCGGCGGCCCGCGCAGGGACGGCAGCCGCAAGCGGTCATAAAACCGTTACAGATTGTTTACCGCTGCGCAAGACGGGCGTGAAAAACGGATTGTATCATAAGAAAAGAAAACGGCGGTGTAAGAAAACACTGCGCGAAATCGTTTTAACAAACGAAAGAGATGCAAGCCGTAACAACCTTCACTTTGTCCCTTCTGATCTCTTTGACGGCGGGCTGCACAGACGCGTTTTTGCTGCCCCCCGGCTTCACCGGCTCTGGGGAACGGCGTCATTCCGGGCCTTTGCGCCGTCAATCTGTTTCTGACGATCAAGCTGCTCAAAACAGCCGGAACAAAAGAAGCGGACCTTTTGTCGTCTTTGACGGCTTTGTGCGACATAATCAGCGAAAGGGGTTGTTTCCATGCAGAAAAGATTCTTTCGCCCGTTGCTGATCGTCTTCTGTGCGCTGGACATTCTGCTGCCGGGTTTGCTGGTTTTGCTTGTGCTGCGGGCCGACCTTTCCGAAGGATTGGCCGCCGGCGGCTGGCTGATTCTGTCGCTTTTCTTCCTTGCGGCCACGCTCCTGCTGCGCGAAGTGCTGTCCCTCGCCCGGTGGCAAAAGCGTCTGCTGCTCGGCGTCAACTTGTTCAACGGCGTGCTGTCGCTGGGCATCCTTGTGGTGATCGTGCTGCTGATCATCGGCGCTGCCGCCTGAATCGATTTTGTCTTCCCCTCTCTTTTCCCCACAAAAACAGCCCCGCCGGAATTCCGACGGGGCTGTCGCTTTTTATATTGTTTCTTGTTTCAGACGCGGGATGGGGGGGCCGTTACGCTGACGTCCGGCGCGTCCCTGTTCCCTGTTCCCTGTTCCCTGTTCCCTGTTCCCTAATTCTTCCCCACCGAGCCGAACACAAACGTATACGGATCAGGCTTGCCGAGCGTTTTGGCGTCGGTTTCGTCAATCAGGAACAGCGCCCGGAGGAAGGTCTGGATCTGCTCATACATCAGGTCGACGGAAAAGCGGCTCATCTGGTGGTCGTCTGCCGCGGCGGTCAGATAGTCCGGCGCGGTGACCAGCGCAATCTGCGGAATGCCGACGTTCATCAGCGGCTGCCCTTCGCCGAAGTGCAGGATGTTGTGGCCGCGCAGGGTCACCGTGCGCACCAGCGTGCGGCCCTCGAGCGCCTTGTAATAGATCGCGTCCATGACGCGGTTGCCGGTATAGACGATCTCGATGTCGATCGGGTTCGTTTCGCGGTATTCGCCGTTCACGTCCTTCCATTCGCGGCAGCCCAGATGCTCCACCGCCAGGCCGGCGACCGCCTTGATGTGGCCGCTCCTGCCGTCCCAGAGGTCGCGGTGGTTTTTGAGCCATTTGCTGGTGGCCTGAATGTCGTTTTGCTTGAACGCCGGCAGCCGGAAGTGGCCGGTGACGAACACAAAGATCACGCTGCGCTCCAGCTCCGCGTCCTTCAGGTATTCCATCATGGCCAGCAGCGCGATCGGACCGTTTTCCTCCACGCAGTTGACGCCGTCGGTGTGGGTGTTGACGATGATCGCTTCGGTCGGGTTTTTGCCGCGCTTGACACAGTAGAAGGATTCGCTGGCGGCGTTCTTTTCTTTTTTGGCTTCCAGAACAAGCGTGACCTTGTCGCCGTTGCGGGCCGCCGCGCGCAGCTTTTCGCCCTCCTCCTCGCAGACCCAGAGCGCCGGAATGCCCTGATAATCCTGAATGAACGGCAGATACTGCCCCTGCACCATCCCGCGGCTCATGCCCTTCCAGATGCAGATGACCGCTTTCACGCCCGCGGCCTTCGCCACCTGCAGAAACGGTACGTTGACAAACGACGTGGCCACGGGGCCCTTATAGAACGCGGGGATGTTCGTGCCGCCGGGGTAGGCGCCGCGCTGGTTGAACGCGATGCCGCTGGGAATCCTGCCCAGATCGCTGACCGTGACCAGCGCGATCTTGCCGCGCGCGTGCAGATAGTTGATATGCTTGCCGAACACCTCGACCGCCTCGCCGGTCACGCCCAGCGGGCCGGTCTCGCCCGAATAGGGCCAGACGCTCGACACCGCCACGGGCTCGTCGCCGCGGATGCGGTGGATCGTGATGCTGCTGCGCTGCGCCTCCCAGCGGTCAAAGGAATACAGATCGCTGTAGGTCTGATAGCCCAGCGCCTCGGCTCGCTGCTTCAAAAACGCCACAAATGCGTTCTGACCCTCCGAGCCGGTCAGCCGGGTGCCGAAGCCGTTCATGGCGTGCATGTCGGCCAGCACCTGTTCTTTGCTTTTCAGCCATGTAAGATCGAGTTCCATGTTTCCTTCACCCACCCCTTTCGCTTGTCTGTCTCATAAAGATTCGCGGGCCGGAAGCCCACACAGCCCGCGGGGTCGAACGCCGGGTAAAAAACGGCCTTCCGCTCCGCCTCGTTTGCCGGGTGCGCCGCCAGAATCTCGCGGACCCAGCCGAGCTGCTTTTCAATCAGCGCGCGGTCCAGCCGGCCGTCGCCGTGGCCGCACCAGAGCGCATAGCCGTCGGTCAGCGCCAGCAGACGGTCGCCCTGCGCTTCCCACGCGGAAAGCGGCAGCGCCCGGTAGGTGTGCATCGGCAGCACGGGGCAGGCCGTGTCGCCGAGAAAGGCGAGCCGGTTCGTTTCGTCCAGAAACACCGTGCCGCCGATCGTATGCGCCGGCACCGACACCGCGCGCACCGTGCGGCCGCCGAGGTCGAACACGGCGCCGTCGTCGATGGGCAGCCAAGCCGTTTTGCGGATGCTGCCGCGGATATTCTTTTTTGTGATCCCCTGCCGCTTCATGCGGTTGGAAAGCAGCATGCGCCGGAACACGCGCAGGTTCTGGCCGCGGAAGGAATCGTGCGTTTCCGCCCGGGGCACATGAATCGTACCGAATTGATACCCGCCGCCGGCGTGGTCGCCGTGGGTGTGGGTCACCGCCACGGTCAGCGGCAGATCCGTCAGCCGCCGCACCGCGCGCAGCAGGTCGCCCGCGCCGAGGGAGCAGTCGATCAGAAGCGCCCGCTCTTCGCCGCAAAGCAGATAGCAGTTGTCGCGCCCGCATTCATCCAGCCGGAACGTGCCGGGCGCGATTTCTTCCACTGTATAGATATCCGTATTCATCCGAGAAAATACCGTCTGGCGTTCTCAAAGCAGACGCCCTTGACAATCGTTTCCAGCGCGGCTTCGTCGTTCGGGAAGAGGCCCGCCTCCACCCAGTCGCCGACAAGACCGCAGAGGATGCGGCGGAAGTATTCGTGCCGCGGATAGGAGAGGAACGAGCGCGAATCGGTCACCATGCCCACGAAGCAGCCGAGCACGCCGAGGTTGCCGAGGGCGCGCAGCTGGGCGCGCATGCCGTCGATGTGGTCGTTGAACCACCAGGCGGAGCCGAACTGGATCTTGCCCGCGGCCTCTTCCGACTGGAAGTTGCCGCACATGGAACCGAGCACGGCGTTGTCCTGCGGGTTGAGGTTAAAGAGAATCGTTTTGGGCAAAAGGCCGTCCCTGTCCAGCGTGTCGAGCAGCCGGGAAAGCCCCTGCGCCTGCCGCGGGTCGTCGATGGAATCGAAGCCCGTGTCGGGGCCGAGGGCGCGGAACATGCGCGCGTTGTTGTTGCGCATGGCGCCGAGGTGCAGCTCCATGGCCAGCTTCTTTTCGGCATAGAGCTTTCCGAGGAAAACGAGCATGGCGAAGTGATAGGCGTCGGTCTCGTCCTGCGTCAGCTTGTCGCCGCGCAGCGCTTTTCGGAAGATCGCGTCCACCGCGTCGTCGTCCGCGGGGGCGTATACCACCGCCGCCACGGACTGATCGGACGCGACGCAGCCCATGGAAAGGAAGAAGTCGAGCCGCGCCCGCAGCGCTGCCTTCAGATCGGCGAACGACGCCACCGGCATCTGCGCCGCCCTGGCGAGCGTCTGCACCCACGCGCCGAAGCCCGGGTTTTCGGCCGCAATGGCCTTGTCGGGGCGGAAGGCCGGCAGCACCGGGATCTCGAAGCCGCTGTCCTTGATTTTCTGATGCCATTCCAACGAATCGGCGGGGTCGTCGGTGGTGCAGAGCGCAAACACGTTCGACTGCCGGATCAGCGTCTGCGGGCGGAAGTCACCCTGCGCGATCACGCGCTTCGTTTCGTCCCAGATCTCCTTCGCCGTGGCGGGCGACAGCGGGGTCGTGACGCCGAAATAGCGCTGCAGCTCCAGATGGCTCCAGTGGACCAGCGGGTTGCCGATGGCGAGCGAGAGCGTCTTTGCGAAGGCGCAGAACTTTTCAAACGGCGCCGCGTCGCCGGTGATGAGCCGCTCGGGCACCCCGGCGCAGCGCATGGCGCGCCACTTGTAGTGGTCGCCCGTCAGCCAGAGCTCATAGAGGTCGGCGGCGGGTTTGTTCTCATAGATTTCCTTTGCGCTCAGATGGCAGTGCCAGTCGAAGATCGGCTGGCCCTCCGCCACGCCGTGAAACAGCGCCTTTGCCGTTTCGGTCGTCAGAAGAAAGTCTTTGTTCATAAAGGATTGCATGCGCGTCACCTGCTTTCTTAAACTGGTTCCATTGTAGCCCATTCCGCCGGGAAAGTCAATGCTTGACTTTCGAAGAAAAAGCGGGTAAACTGAAACCGAAAGGCAATGATTTGCGCGTTGCGCATGAATGGACCTTCGGTCATGAATTGCGCCTGCGGCGCATGAATTGCCCTTTGGGCATGATCGTATGGCGAAGCCAATTCACGGAGCGCAGCGAGAATTCATGGCGCAGCCAATGCATGACGCGCAGCGTCAATTCATCCACATGATAATGTCCGCGTTGACGCGCCTTTTCTGAAATCGCATTCCGGGGAGTTCTGATATGAAAGCTTTTGAAGGGTATTGGCATTTGGGATTGCATGACGCCATCATCACAGAAATCAAACACGGAGCGTTGTCTCCGAATTACAAGGAGAAGAATTACCGCTATAACTATCTGACTTTTTGGATTGATGCTTCCGATGCCACATATGACAGAGAAGTGAAAGAAATCACATTCTGCAACTTTTCGGCAGCATCAGCAACCCGCGGTAAAAGAATCGAAGACTATTCTCGTTTTATCGGCGCATATTGGATGGGTGACACGCTTCGGGAGAAAAACGGAAAGTACACCTTAGACCTGACTTTGAGCTGCAAGAAAAAGGGCGGCGGATTTATAAATGAATCCATCGTATTGGAGTTTCAACAAGTTGAAGTGAAAAGGTAGTATACGCCCCAACGCGGATTGTCACCGCGAAACGGAAGTCTGACAAGAACGCCTCCGGTGCGTAAACGGAAGGCAAAGCACCGAAAGGAGATCAGCCATGCTCGACATTGCAGCGCTCAGCGGCCGCTATGCGGTCCGCCGCATGACCGACGCGGACGCGGACGGTCTGTTTGCTTTTTGCAAAGAACACACGGCGTTCTATCATTACTGCAACGCCGAACCTTCCAAAGAGCGCGTGCTGAACGATCTTCACATCACGCCGCCGGGGATCGGGCCGGAGGACAAGTATTACGTCGGCTTTTTTCGGGGGAACACGCTCGTCGCCGTGCTGGATCTGATCGACGGCTACCCGCGGGCGGACGCGGCCTTCATCGGCTTCTTCATGGTGAACGCCGATTGCGAAGGCAAAGGCATCGGCACCGCCCTCATCGGGGAAATCTGCGATTATTTAAAGCAGGCCGGCAAAACGGCCGTCCGCCTGGCCATTGCCGAAGACAATCCGCAGGCCAATCATTTTTGGAAAAAGAACGGCTTTGCCGTTCGGGACAAGGTGCCGATGGACGGCGGCTGGACGGCGCTCGTGGCGGAAAAAACACTCTGACGGAGCGGGCTGCCGCTCCTTTTTTTCTTGACAAGCCGCTTTTCCTGTGGTATGATTTGTATAACAAATCATACTTTTTTTGAAAGGCGGCGATTTTTTTGCGAAAACAAAAAGGAAAATATGCCTGGAGCGTCACGGTCGGCGCGAAAGGGCAGATCGTGATTCCAAAGGAGGCGCGGGAGCTCTTCAACATCAGCCCGGGCGACACGCTGCTGCTTCTGGGAGATGAGAAGCGCGGCATCGCCATCCCGCCGAAAGAGACCTTCGCGGTGTTCAGCGCGCGGATCTTCGGCGACGCGGAAACGGAGGCGACGGAATGAACGTACTGGACGTGCGGGGGCTTACGAAGATCTACCCCAAATTCACTCTGTCCGACCTCAGCTTTTCGGTGCGCGAGGGAAGCGTCATGGGCTTCATCGGGCGCAACGGCGCGGGCAAGACCACCACGCTCAAATCCATCCTGCACATCGTGCATCCCGACGCCGGGGAGATCACCTACTTCGGTATGCCGTTCGCCTCGCACGAAGCCGAGATCAAGCAGCTCGTCGGCTACGCCGGCGGCGCGGTGGATTATTACCGCCGCAAGCCCGTCAAAAAGCTGCTGGAGGTCACGAAAAGCTTTTATCCCGCGTGGGACGACGCCCTTTGCAAAAAATATCTGGACGTCTTTTCGCTGGATCCGGAGAAAACGCCGGCCGCCCTGTCGGAGGGGATGCGGGTCAAGCTGAACCTGACGCTGGCCCTTTCCCACGGGGCAAAGCTTCTGGTGCTGGACGAGCCCACGAGCGGCCTCGATCCCGTCTCCCGCGCGGAGCTGCTGGACGTTTTCCGGTTCCTGCGGTCGCAGGGGATCGCCGTGCTCTTTTCCACCCACATCACCTCCGATCTGGAAAAATGCGCGGACGATATCACCTATATCGCCAAAGGGAAGCGGATTGCGAGCGAGCCGCTGCCGTCCTTCCTTGCCCGCTGCCGCGAAACGGGCGCGGGGAACACGCTGGACGAGATCATGGTGCATTACGAAAAGGAGGATTTATATGAAGCCTTTGCTGAATAAGGAGCTGAAGCTGGCGGCTTCTCCCCTTTCCTATCTTTTTCTTGCGGGCGCGCTGATGACGATGCTGCCCGGATACCCCATTCTGATCGGCGCCTTCTTTGTGAACTTCGGCATCTTTCATTCCTTTCAGGCCACGCGGGAGACCAACGACGTGCTCTATTCCGTGCTGCTGCCGGTGAAAAAGACGGACGTCGTCACGGCGAAATACGCCTTCACCTGCCTCATCCAGCTTCTGGGCTTCGCTTTGGCGGCGGGGCTCACCGCTTTGCGCATGACGGCGCTTTCCGGCGCCGCGCCCTACGCGGCCAACGCCCTGATGAACGCCTCGCCCGTGTTTCTGGCCTTTGTGCTGCTGGTGGATCTGGCCTTCAACGTTCTGTTTGTGGGCGGCTTTTTCAAAACCGGCTATAAGATCGGCCTGCCCTTCCTTTCCTTCGGGCTTGCAACGCTGCTGCTCGTCGGCGTCGGGGAGGCGCTCCATTTTGTTCCCGCGCTCGCCTTTCTGAACGCGCCCGCCGGGGAACGGCTGGGTCTGCAGTTCGCGCTGCTGGGCGCCGCGGCGGTTCTCTATGCCGCCGGCACCTTTGTTGCCTGCCGTCTTGCCCAGCGCCGCTTTGAGCGGATCGACCTGTGAGGGCGCTGCCCTCAATCGGCGGACAGACAAAACTCCGGCTTGCCCGGGCAATCAAACCGTTGCAAAACCGCAAAAATCATGTATAATAGTCCTGTAAATGAAAAAAGGAGCGATGACGATGCGTAACGCAAAGAAAGTTCTGTCCGTTTTGCTTTGTACGGTTCTGGCCCTGGGGTGCCTCGCCTTTCCCGGCGCCGCCGGGGAAGCGCTGCCCGAAAGCGCGCATCCTTATGAAAACGACTTCACCGCGGAATGGGACTGCGGCGTGCCCGGCGCAAAGGGGTTTTATCTCACCTTTTCACAGGACACGGTCTTTGAATGGGGCGCGCTGACCTTCACCAACATCACCAACGGCGCCACGGAGACCTATACCGTTCCCGAATGGCGCGAGCTGTATGAAACCGACCGCGATTCCTATATCGCCATCAGCGTGCTGGCCGGCATCGGCGTCATCAAGGTTGACGAAAAGCCCGGCGACGTGCTGACGCTGACCTGCGGCGACGTGCAGCTCGGCAAATATTCCGGCGACGAGCTGGCGGGCCGCACGCTGTATATTCCCGCCGCGTCCGTTCATCTGACGCTGACCACGGACGGCGACGGCACCGAAAACGGCTTTGCCGTGACCGGCGTTTCCGCCGACGCGCCGCAGGGCGTGAAAACCGTCTCTTATTCCTACGACGGCAAAACGGCGGATGCGGTCGTCTGCTATCACGCGGGCGAAACCGCGACCGTGGCCGCCATCGGCCGCGTGACCGACGGCAGGGCCTGCATCGGCTGGAGCGACGCGCCCGGCGGCAAGGCGAAATATGACGCCGGCGACGAGATCGAAATCACCGAAGATCTGGCGCTGTACGCCGTATACGGAGACATCCTGCTCGCGCCGGAGGAGGCGTTCTCCTTCAACAACGATCCCGAGCCGTTCACGGTCAACGCTTACCCCGTCAAGGTGGCGGACAAAGAGCTTTTCAACTACACGCCCTATTATATGACGCGGGCGGACTACGCCGCCATGCTGAAGAATCTCGGCAAGGTATATGCGCTCTCCCCGTCGATGTATCCGCTGGCCGGGGCCGATCTCGCGCTGGCGGCAAGCTACCCGCTGCGCAGCTTTCTGGGCTCCTGCTTCGGCATCTCCGTCACCAGCGCCATGCAGCACCTGGGCATGATCGATATGCTGCCCATGCAGGACGGCGCGCAGCACGTGCGGGATCTGGAGCCCACGCCGGAGCTCGTCAGCTTCATCAACTACTACCAGTGCCAGTCCATGCGCAGCATGATTACCGACAACGCCGCGATGAAGCCCGGCAGCGCCGCCTATACCTATCAGCTCAGGCAGCTGTATGAGACCGTCAAGGCGGGCAACCTCGCCCGGTTCGGCTTCTCTCTGCTGCAGAACCCCACGCCCAACCACGAAATTCTGATCGTCGGCGCTTACGACGACCTGAAGGGCAACCACGTGCTGCTGACCTACGATTCCAACTACGGCAGCGCGTTCGCCGGGGGCGATATCATCACCACCTTCGTCATCAATCCCGACTTCACCTATATGGAATCCGACCGCTACAACTACGTCTACAGCTTTTACTGGTCGGACGATTTCAGCGGGTTCGAATCCTTCAAGGTGGACGGCAGCGGCAACCCCTTCGCCTTCCAGAAGAGCCTGACGGCCAAGATCCGGGCGTTCTTCGTCATGCTGAAGGATCTGCTGCAGACGGCGTTCCGCCTGCCCGCGGCCTGAGCGCCTTCGGGAGAACACAGACCGATGGCAGACTACAGCGAACAGGATCTGCAGTATGCGGCGCAGTTCCGGGCGGAGATCCACCGGGAAGCACTGGCGGCCGCAAGACTGAAATACCCCGAAATCGACACGGTCGTTGACCGCCACGGCGTTGAGGACTACTTTCAGGAGCACTGGGATTATCCCGGCAGGTGGTACCCCATCGTGGCCATTCCCGAGGGCTACCGGAGCCGCGCGGCGCTTGTGAAAGCGCTGGCCGAAAGCACGGTGGAGGCCTATCTGCAGCAAAGGGACAACGTGCCCGGGGACCCGTTTTACAGCCTGATTGCCCGTTATCCCGACAGCGTCGTGGATTATTGCATTGCCGCCTTTGACGAGCCGTACAACGGCTGTGAATCGCACTGGCGCGCGCTGATGAGAGGCGCGCTGCACATCATCGGGGACGACAGCGGGGTCCGTTTCAACATCGGCACAATCAAAGCCAAACGCATCTCGCCCCAGGCGCTGTTTGCCCCCGTGGGCCGCAACGGAGCGTTAAACTACCGCACCGCCTTTTTGTGTCCCCCGCACGGGAACCGTTATACAAACAGGGATTTTGACGAAATCAACGCCGTCCTTTTCCCGCACGGAACCGACGGTCTGGAGCCGTTCCAATGGGGCACGGAGTGGTCGGATTATTTCGACGACGGTCACGAATGGTGGGGCGCGCTGTGCCTGACGGTCTATGACAGAACAGCAAACCGGTTCGTCATCATCATGGCGTCGGCAACAGACTGACCGGGTGCGATTCGTCCATCCGTTCCGAACCCACCCCTTTTGAAAGGAGCCTGCCCCGTGGAACAGTTCCTCGCCTTCCTCAAAGACCGCCGCGCCCACCTGACCGCGCTGGCGCTGGCCGTTTTGACCGCGCTTTCTCTCCACACCCCGAACCCGGCCGCACCCGCAAACGTGCCGCCGAAGCCGGAGAACGCCGTGCGCGCCGTGTCGTTCAACCTGCGCTGCAAGGACGACCTTTACGGCAAGGTCAGGGATCGCGCCGCCTTCGTGGCCGAAACGCTGCGGGCCTACGCGCCCGATTCGTTCGGCGTGCAGGAGGCCACGGCGCAGTGGCTGCGGCTGCTCGACGCGGCCCTCGGCGAAACCTGGGCGCGCGTGGGCGAACCGCGCGACAGCACGCGGAACACGGAATACAGCGCCGTCTATTACGACAAGATGGTCTGGGACCTGCTGGACAGCGGCACGATCTGGCTGAGCGAAACGCCCGCAACCCCGGGCAGCCGCAGCTTCGCGTCGTCTTTCCCGCGCATTGCGACCTGGGCGACGCTCAAAAGCAAAGCGACCGGAGCCGTCTATACCCACCTGAACACCCACCTCGACCACGTGCTGGAATACACGCGCGAAAAGCAGGCCGCGGTGCTGGTAAAGCAGATCGAAACGCTGGAACAAAAGGGCCCCGTGGTCTGCACCGGCGACTTCAACACCGAGGAGGGCGCCCGCGCCTACCGGGTCGTGGCCGCCGCGCTGGACGACACGAAGACCACCGCCGCCGAAACCGACAGCGGCAAGACCTTCCACAACTACGGCCGCCCGCTGCTTTCCAAGCGCAAGCCGATCGACTTCATCTTCGTCACGAAGGGCACGCCGGTGCTGCGCTACAAGATCATCGACAACACCGCGGACGGGATGTATCTTTCGGATCATTATGGGTTATGCGCAGATCTTTTGATCGGAACATAACCAGTCGACAGTCAATAGTCAACAGCAAAAAAGCAGACCCCGGCGGGTCTGCTTTTTCTTTTTCTGTTCGCGCGGAAACACGGGGCCTGCCAAGCGGCGCTCCCCCGCGCGCTGACGACTGACGACTGTCAACTGTCGACTCACTCCACGGTTACCGACTTTGCAAGGTTGCGCGGCTTGTCGATGTCGCAGCCGCGGGCGCGGGCCGTATAGTAGCCAAGCAGCTGCATCGGCAGCACCTCGAGCGTAACCGAAAACAGCGGGTTGCAGTCCGGGATCAGGATGCGGTAGTCCACCTCGCCGAGCGCGTCCACGTGGCGCTCGGTGGAAACGGCCAGCACTCTTGCGCCGCGGGCCTTGACCTCCTTGATGTTGCTCAGCGTCTTCTGGAACACGTCGCTGTAGGCGGCGAGCGCCACCACCAGCGTGCCCTTTTCAATCAGCGAGATCGTGCCGTGCTTCAGCTCGCCCGCGGCGTAGGCCTCGGAGTGGATATAGCTGATCTCCTTCATCTTGAGCGAGGCCTCCATCGCGCAGGCGTAGTCGAGGTTGCGGCCGATGAAATAGGCGTGCTCCAGCGGAATGAACATCTGCGAAAGCGTCTTGATCTGCTGTTCGCAGTCGCCCAGCGTCTTTTGAATCAGATCCGGCATCGCGCGCAGGTCTTCGGTGTACGCCGCCAGCTGTTCTTTCGTGAGCAGACCCCTCTTTTCGGCCAGATAGCCGGCCAGCAGATAGAACACCGCCGCCTGCGCCGAATAGGCCTTGGTGGTGGCCACGGCGATTTCGGGGCCGGCGTGGGTATAGATCACGCTGCCGCCCTCATTGGCGATGGAGGAGGAGACCACGTTGACAATGCAGAGCGTTTTGCAGCCCCGTTCGTTGGCCAGCCGCAGCGCCGCCAGCGTGTCGGCGGTTTCGCCGCTCTGGCTGATCACGACCACGAGCGTGTCTTCGTCAAGCACCGGGTCGCGGTAGCGGAACTCGGAGGCGATGTCGATTTCGACCGGCAGGCGCGTCAGCTTTTCCAGCACGTATTTGCCCACCGCGCCGGCATGATACGCCGAGCCGCAGGCCACCACCGCCACGCGGCGCAGGCGGCAAATCTCGTCGTCCGTCAGGCGGAAATCCTCAAACGCGATCGTCCCGTCGGCGGTGATGCGCGGAGACACCGTGTCGGAAAACGCCTTGGGCTGCTCCATGATCTCCTTGAGCATGAAGTGCTCGTAGCCGCCCTTCTGCGCGGCGGAAAGGTTCCATTCGATCCGCCTGGGCTGCTTGTCGACGGCGGCGCCGTCTTTGCCGAAGAACACCGCACCGTGCGCGTCCACCAGGGCGGTCTCGTGGCCGTCGAGGTAATAGACGTCGTTGGTGTGACGCAGAATCGCCGTCACGTCGGAGCCGATGAACGTGCCGCTTTCGCAGACGCCGAGCACCAGCGGGCTGCCCCAGCGGGTGCAGACGATCTGATCGGGGCAGTCGCTGCACAGCACGCAGATCGCATAGGCGCCCTCCAGCTGCGCAGCCGTTTTGCGCACGGTGGAAACGAAGTCGCCGTCCCAGCTTTTGTCGAGCAGATGGGCGATCACCTCGGTGTCGGTCTCCGAAACGAAGACGTAGCCCTCCGCTTGCAGGGCGGCCTTGAGCTGCAGATAGTTTTCGATGATGCCGTTGTGCACCACGCAGAAGCGGCCGCTCATGCTCCGGTGCGGATGGGCGTTGACGTCGTTGGGCTTGCCGTGGGTGGCCCAGCGCGTGTGGCCGATGCCGACCGTGGCGGGGCTTTGGTGCTCGGCGGCAATCAGCGCTTCGAGGTTGCTGATCCGGCCGCGCGTCTTGGTCACGCGCAGCGTGCCCCCTTCCGCCACGGCGATGCCCGCGGAGTCATAGCCGCGGTATTCCAGTTTTTCCAATCCTTCCAAAAGATAAGGGACTGCGCGGTTTTTACCGGCATATCCGACGATTCCACACATAAAACGATCTCCTTTTCGGGTCAGATTGCGCGCCCGGCGCCGTCTATGTATATTGCGCCGGACAAAGCGATTATACCATTTTCTCCGCAGGATGTCCAGTTGGGCACAAAAAGTTTACAAGTCGGGAACGGGGAACGGGAGCCGGCGCGCAGAGAACGGAAAGGCGGGAAGGCCCGCACCTGCACCCGCGACGGCAGCCACAAGGAGACCCTGCCCGTCGCCAAAAAAGCGCATACCGACAACGGCAGCGGCTACTGCCGCGACTGCGGCGCCGACCTCAAGGCGTCCCAGCGCTGCAACTACTGCCACCAGATCCACCCCGGCCCGTTCGGCTGGCTGATCAAATTCTTCCATAGCATTCTTGCCATATTCAAGCGGTAAAGTTTGTGAAAAACGCAGACGCCGCCGGCATTTACAGTCGGCGGTTCCTGTGCTATAATGAAAAAAGAAAAAACGAAGAAAGAAGGTTGACCAGATGAAAACCGATCGTCAGATCGATTCCGTCGCACTGCCCTCGGCGGGGTTTGAAACCGCCGTTTTTGATCCGACCCTGACGGCGCTCGGCCCGACGCCGGGCGGCGGCATCATCGACGCGCTGCTGCGGTTGTTCAAATGGAAGAGGAAAAAGCCCTGAGGCATAACGCAAAAGAAAAAACAGAGCGCAGCTGTGCTCTGTTTTTCTTTTGCCCTTTATAGTTTTTATTCCTGCACCATCCGCATGCCGGTGAACTTCTGGCCCCAGGCGTTGGCCCAGGCCTCGCAATAGAGCTTGTAATAGGACACGTTGTGCTTTTTGCGCCAACCGCCCATCACGTTGCACCAGAAGGCCGAAGGGATGGCCACCACGAGATAATACAGCGGGCCGAGCACCAGACACTGCCAGGTGTGGCCGTATTCGTGAATGCGGGTGTTGTAGGTCCACTTTTTGTTCGGGTGCTGATCGCGCATGAAGATGAACAGGCCCAGCGAAAGGCCGCCCTGGTTCCACGGCAGATAGACGATGAACGCATAGCCGAACCGCTGATAGCGGCGGTGCAGGAGCTTCGTGCAGATCAGGAACGCGATCCCGCCGACCAGATTGACCGGCAGCCCCCACGTCCACTGAACCAGATAAAAACAAAAGCGTTTGAAATCATTTTTAAAGTTCTTCTCCGGCTTGTCCGGGGCTTTTTTGCTGATATCGACGTTCATCATAACAAGTTCTCCTCTTTCTGCTGCCGGTGCAGCTCCTCTTTTTCGCGTTCCTTTTCCAGCAGGATCTCATAGTCGCCGTCTTCGTTCTTCGTCAGCGGGTGCGGCTCGCCGCCGTCGTTGTCCTTGCCCAGCCAGGTGTCGGCCAGCTTCTGGCCGCTGACCGCTTCCACGCGGGCGATCTCTTCGTCCGTCAGCGTCACGCTGCCGTATTTGTGCTTGGTGGCGATGGCGGCGCGGATCATCGTGTGATCGTCCTTGGTCATCTGGAACCTGCGCAGCAGCCACAGCGCAATGATCGCGGCGACGATCGGGATGATCGCCACGCAGATGCGCACGCCGAACACGGCGGACGCCGACTGGCGGTAGAGCTCGCCGGTGGCCTTTTCCATCTCCTTGACCGCGTCGCCCGTGACCAGGCCGAAGCCCTGCAGCGTGAAGCCGACCAGCGCCGCCATGACGCCGCTGATGCTCTTTTTGATCAGGGTGCTGAACGTGGCGATCACGCCCTCGCGGCGGCGGCCGGTGATCAGCTCGTCCACGTCGGTCAGATCGGGGAAGATGTTGGAGGAAACGAAGCCGAGGCCGCTCATGCCGAACGGATAGAGGATCATGCTCAGCATCATGACGCAGAGCCACACGATCCGCATGGCGCCGCCCGGCTGACTGTGCTGCATCACAAGACCGGCGGCAAGACCGGCGATCATCAGCGGCGTAACGATGGCGCCGCATTTCTTTTTGCCGTATTTCATCGTCAGCGCGTAGTTCAGCGGGAAGGCGCTGGCCTCGGCCACGCCCGCCACGGCGTTGAACACGCTGTAAGTGCTGTATTGGTTGGCAAGGTACTTGATGTAATAGACCTTCGAGTTGCCGTAAAAGCCGGTGGAGAACATATAGGCGAGGCTCATGAAGAAGTACTGGCGGAACGCCTTGTTCTTGAACACCAGCGCGTATTCGTGCAGCACGTAGTGCAGATCGAACGGCGCGGGGTGATTGTCGAGCGACGAGGGCTCCCAGGTCTTGCGCCAGGTCAGGAACACCGCAAACGCATAGAACACCGAGAGCGTGAGGCCGACCACGAGGAACGGCGTTTTCGACTGACTGCTGAGGTCGTTGTTGAAGCCGAAGATCGCAAGAATGGCCACCGTGAACAGAAACGACGGCACCATGCCGGCGGAGTTGAACAGATAGCCCATGGAGTTGTACTGCGTGCGCAGGTCATAGGCAGGCGCCAGCTCGGGCAGCATGGCGGTGTGCGGCACGGCGATGATGGTGTAGGCCGTTTTATAGAGCATATAGGCAATCACGTAATAGGCCATGGCCGCCTTGGGGTTGGCCGCGCCCGAAAGGCCGAAGCCGTTCCAGAGCATCGTGTAGGACACGAACAGCAGCGGAATGCCCCACAGCAGATAGCGGCGGTGCTTGCCGGTTTTGTCGCGCGTGCGGTCGGTGATGATGCCCATGGCGGGGTCGGTCACCGCGTCCCAGAGCGTGGCAAGCATCACGATCACGCCCGTGGAGCGCAGCGGCAGGTTGACCACGTCGGTCAAAAAGATCGTGAAATACATGCTGATGATGTAGCCCGCGCCGCCCATGAACATGTTGGCGTAGCTGTAGTTGATCATCGGCACGATGGCGGTTTTGAAATCGCCCTTGACGCCGATGGCTTTCTTGATTCGTTCTCCCATACGCATGCCTCCCCGGTTGTTACGGGTTTCATTTTAACACGCTGCAGCGATGAAGTCAAGAAACCGCGGGGAAACTTTCTATATAATATAGAAAATAAATCTTTCAAAGTTGTTGACAGATCGCCCCCTTTTGGGCTATAATGTCAAAATGCAAGGTATAAGCTGAGAACTTATGCCTTCAAACATGATAACAAACCGCCTTCTTCGGCGCGGTTTCGTTCAAAGCATTCCAACCAAAAAGGAGGTATACCGCAATGAAAAGAACGTATCAACCGAAAAAACGCCACAGAAAGATGGAGCACGGCTTCCGCAAAAGAATGGCAACCAGCAACGGCCGCAAGGTTCTTGCCCGCAGACGCGCGAAGGGCAGAAAAAGACTGACCTATTGATCCGCGAGGGTTGATGCTATGCCGTCTTTTGTTTCGCTGAACCTGAACAAGGATTTCCTGCGGCTCTATCACCGGGGCAGGTCCTGCGCCAGATCCGCGCTGGTCGTCTATGCGATGAAGAACCGCACGGGGCTTTGCCGCGCCGGCATCACCACCAGCAAAAAGATCGGCCACGCCGTGGCGCGCAACCGCGCCCGCCGGGTGATCCGCGCCGCGCTGCAAAACACGCTGCGCGCGCATGACCTTGCCGGCTGGGACTTCGTCTTCGTGGCCAGAACCAGAACCACGCTGGTCAAGGAGCCGACCGTCCGCGCGGCCATGGAGGACGCGCTGCGGGAGCTGGGGGTGATCGCGTGAAACGGCTGCTGCTGGGCGCCATCCGCCTTTACCGCCGGCACGTTTCGCCGCATCTCGGGCCCATGTGCCGCTATTATCCCACCTGTTCAGTCTATGCGATCGAAGCGATCGAGACCCACGGCGCGCTGCGCGGCGGTCTTCTGGCGCTCTGGCGCCTGCTTCGGTGCAATCCGCTTTCTCCGGGCGGGTATGATCCCGTTCCGCCGAAGAGAGAAAAGCGATAAGACAAGCGCCCGACGGCGCACGGCATTTCTTCTTCAACCGCCAATTCTTTACGGAGGTACCGCATGTTCGCATTTTTTTACTCGATCTTCGGCTTCCTGTTCCGCATCCTGTATAACTTCATCAACAACTACGGACTGGCGCTTTTGATCTTCACGCTGTTCTTCCGGCTCATCATCATGCCGACCAACATCAAGCAGCAGAAGAGCTCCGCCACGCAGGTGCGCATGCAGCCCAAAATCAAGCGCATCCGCGAAAAATATCAGGATTATGCGCCGCAGGAACGCAACCAGAAGATTCAGGAAGAGACCAACGAGCTCTATCAGCGCGAAGGCTACAACGCCATGGCGGGCTCCTGCATGCCGCTGTTGTTCCAGCTGCCCATTCTCTGGGGCCTTTACGGCGTGGTGCGCGAACCGCTCAAATACGTGCTGCAGATTCCCTCTGAGCTGCTCACGGCGCTGACCAACGTGGCCAAAACCAGCCTCAATCTTTCGCAGCGCGGCCTCGCCTATGTGGAAACGGCGCTGATCTCCAACATCGACAAGCTCGTTGTCAAAATTCCCGAAACCGCCGCGAAGTATCCGGCGGAGATCCAGAAGATCCGCGATTTCGACTTCACCGTCTTCGGGATCGACCTTGGCGCAGTCCCCGATTTCGCCACGCTGAAGAATTTCGGCTCGGCGCCGACGCAGGCAAAGATTTTACTCCTCATACCTCTTTTGTCTTTCCTGACGTCCATGATGACAAGCGTTCTGACCCAGGTGCGCCAGAAAAAGAACAACCCCAACATGGAAAACGCGCAGATGATGGGCTGCATGATGTTCACCATGCCGCTCATGTCGCTCTGGTTCACGTTCCAGTTCCCCGCCGGTATGGGTATGTACTGGATCCTTTCCAACCTGTTCGCGTTCTTCCAGACCTTGCTGCTCGGGCACCTCTATGCTCCGAGAAAGACCATTGCCCGCATGATGGTGGACGAAACGATCTATCGCCGGTCCTATGAGCAGACCAAAAAGCAGATCGCATCCGATGCGGCGCAGAACTGACCGACAAGAAAACAAACGTAACTTACGGTGGTGATAACAATGATTCATGAAGCAAAAGCGCAGGGCGCAACGATCGAAGAGGCGCTGCAGAACGCCAGGGACGCGCTGAACGCCCCGGCGGACGCCGACGTGCATGTGGAGCTGATCTCCCAGCCGGTCAAGGGCCTGCTCGGCCTGTTCGGCAAAAAGAAAGCCGAAGCCCGCGCCTATTACGAAACACCGGACGCGCCGGTGAAAAAACAGCAGGAAAAGAAACCGCAGCCGAAGGCCCAGAAGCCGCAGCAGCAAAAGCCGCAGCAGCCGAAAGCCCAGAAGCCGGAAAAGAAGCCGCAGCCGAAGCCCGTCAAGGCCGAAGCGCAGCCGGCCGACGCGGAAGCCGAAGAGGCGCCCAAGGTGGAAATCAACCCCGACGATAAGCCCGGCGTCAAGGCTGGCACGGACTATCTGCTTTCCGTCGTTCGCCTGATGGGCGTGCGGGAGGCGGCCGTCAAGGCGTTCGTCCACGCGGACAACGAAGTGCTGCTGGAGCTGGACTGCGGCGACGATTACGGCATCGTGATCGGCCGGCGCGGCGAAACGCTGGATTCCATCCAGTATCTGACCCGCCTGGTGGCCAACAAGAAAAAGACCGACGGCGAATATTCCCGCATCTCGATCAACGTGGGCAGCTACCGCGAAAAGCGGAAGAGCACGCTCGCGTCGCTGGCGAAGAAGAACGCCGAAAAGGTGCTCAAATACGGCCGCAACTTCACGTTCGAGCCGATGAACCCCTATGAGCGCCGCATCATCCACACCACGATTCAGGAGATCGAGGGCGTCACGTCCCACTCCGTGGGCAACGACGACGAGCGCCGCGTGGTGATTACGCTGGCCGAAGGCGTGAAGCCGACGCATCCCAACGCGGGCAGACCCGCGGGCAGAGGAACCGGCCGCGGCCGCGGCGGAAGACCCGGCGACCGCAGAGGCGGCAGAAGCGGCGGCGGCAGCCAGACCGTGACGGCGCCGACCCGCGCGCCGAAGACCGACGCGGGCGCCGAAGGCGTTTCGCTCTACGGCAAGCTGAACTGAACCGAAGCCCTTTGAAACGGGGCCACGGGGCCGTTGCATTTTGCGAAGAGCAAAAAACGACAGGATTCCAAAGAGCAGAGCGCAGCGGAAAGCCGCGCTCTGTTTTTTCGTGCCTGCCGGGCGGGCTGCGCCCCTGTCCGTTCTCCGGCTCGACGGTTCCCCGCGGCCGGTCATTTTCTTTTTACAAATTATTCATATTATTAAGAACTATTAAGCAAATGCAGGCGGTATGATAGCAAGTGAATCAGTACTCACCGAGAGGAGATTTGACGATGAAAAAACTGATCGCCCTGTTTCTGACCGCTTTGCTGCTCTGCTCCTGCTTTGCAGACGCCGGCGCCGTATTCACCCCGACGAGAACCGCCCCGATGCCGGTGGTGCTGCTCGCCGGCGACGGCAACGATATCTATGACGAAAACGGCACCAAAGCGCCGAAATTCACAGACGTCATCACCGGCCTGTTTAAGGAAACGGACGCCGAAGAAGAGGACAACGAGAATCTCAAGGAATCCGTCGCCAACGTGCTCACGCCGTTTGTGCTCGGCGTCATCTCCGGCAACTATGACGAATACTACGCCAAGCTGGAGCAGGAGATCACCGAGCTGGCCGACCTGATCCGCATGGATGAAAACGGCGACCCGCGCTACGGCACGGACATCAGCGCCGCCGACTATGAAAGCAACCGCCGCGGCATGACCACGCCGAACCGGAAAACGGCCTATGACTATACGGAGTATCATTTCTGGTATGACTGGCGCCGCGATCCGATGGCCGTCGCCGACGAGCTGGACGCCTATATCGAGGGCGTCTGCGCCATGACCGGTTTTGAACAGGTTGGCCTTTCCGGCCGCTGCCTCGGCAGCAACTTTGTGCTGGCCTATCTCGCCAAATACGGCAGCAAGGGCCGCATCGCGGGCCTTGCCCTTGACGCGGGCATGATGGACGGCGAAGATCCGGTCAGCGAAGCGATCAGCGGCAAATTCAAAACCGACGGCGATTCCGTCAACCGTTTCATTGCGGACATGGAAGCCCTCAACGGCCTTTCCATCGACCCCTTGATCAAGGAGATCGTTGATTTTCTGGAGCACGCGCAGATTCTGACGGCGGTTTCCGCTGCGGTCAAAATGGACCTTTACGACAAGGTCGTGGAGGGCGTGACCAGCGCGCTGGCGCTGTCCACCATGTTCACCATGCCCGCCTACTGGTCCTGCGTCAGCAACGACGATTACGACGACGCGATGCTCTACGTTTTCGGCCCCGAGGGCAGCGAAAAGCGGCAGCAGTACGCCGGCCTGATCGCCAAAATCGAAGACTACCACAACAACGTCGGCTCCCGTGTGCACGAACTGCTGACGGACTACACGGCAAACGGCATGAAGATCGGCGTCGTTGCAAAATACGGCGTCCAGATGATCCCCATCTGCAAATCCAGAGAGCTGGTGGCCGACAACCTCGTTTCCGTAAAGAACGCCTCCATGGGCGCCACGACCTCGATGATCTACAACACGCTGTCCGACGATTACATTGCGCAGCGCGAGGCCGAAGGCAAGGGCAAATACATCTCGCCCGACAAGCAGGTCGACGCGTCCACCTGCCTGTTCCCCGACAACACCTGGTTCGTCAAGGGCGCGGAGCACGCCAACTGGACCGACGCGGAAAACGAGATTCTCTGCACCGTGATCACGGCGGACACCCAGTTGACGGTGGACGACTTCCCCTATACGCAGTTCATGGTCTATGACAACGACACCTGCGTCATGTCGCCGATGACCGCCGAAAACGAAGCCGTTGAGAACTGGACGGCGGACGACCCGACGACCGGCAACCAGCACCTGCGCAAGGTGTTCCGGTTCCTTCAGTCGCTCTTCCCCATCCTGCGCCGCGTGATCAACCTGATCAAATCGAAGCTCGGCAAATAAACCATCCCGTAACAGGCAGTCCGCGGACTGCCTGTTTTGTTTTTTCTTGACTTCTCCGGCGGAATATGGTAAGGTATAGATAACCAATCAAGAAGACACGGTTTGAAAAGTTGTGCGCTGAGTAAAGAGCGGCCCCGGCCGCTGAGGAGATCCGGTTCGAATCCGGAGCAACCGCCATTCCTGTGTTTGAACTGCCGCAGCGTCCTTCGGGGGCGTTTTGGGCGTTGTGTTCATCAGCCAGGCATCCGCCGTTGTCTTTCGGGTTTCACATTTGGGCGTAAAGCGTGTTACCGGAAGCGGACTTCTGTCCGCGGCGGAACACGCTTTTTTGCTGATATTTTTCCCCAAAGGAGACGTAAACCATGAAACGCTTTGTATCCATTCTGCTCGTCTGCCTGCTGCTCTGCACGGCGATGCCGCTGTCCGTCTTTGCCGCGGACGATCCGATGAAGGTCGTCCTCTCGGTGGAAGGCTTCACGCTCGGCGAAGGCTACTTTGTGGAGCCGACGGAATATACGGTTTCCCAGATCAACGACCTGGTCAAGAAAGACGGCTACGGCCCGTTCACCGAAGACACGCTGACCGCCGGCATGGCCACGCTCGCCATGTTCAACGACAAGGGCCTGACCGTTACGATCAACTACGGCACATGGGAAAGCGGCGGCTATCTCGACAAGATTGCCGACATCGACAACGGCAACGTCAATTTCCCCGCCGCGGTCACGGCAAACGGCGGCCCCTCCAACGACAATTACAACAAGAACGCCGACAAGGATCTCGGCGCCGCCGACTACGAGCCCTGGTCCGGCTGGATGAGCACCGTCAACGACGAATTCCCCGCGGTTTCTCTGTGCGATCTGGTGCTGAAAACCGCCTCGCTGACCAACCGCTACGGCAACACCTACGTCATCCGCTGGCAGTTCGCGCTTTCCCGCCCCGCGCAGGGTGAAGACGCAGGCTTTGACATGAACCGCGGCCTCGGCTATCCCGGCTGGGACGGCAAGGATCCCTATTTCCGGCACGCCAACAAGGACCAGGCCATGATCGCCTATGCCGAAAGCAGCAACACCCGCGCCAAGGCAAAGGCAAAGCCCGTGCTTGAAAAGCTGGACGCCACCCAGAGCGAAGTGGACGGCACGATCGAATCGCTGGGCAAGGCGCCCACGGTCTGGGATCGCATCCTCGACTTCTTTGATCGCATCGTGGCCTTCTTCAAAAACCTGTTTAAACGCGGATGAAACAAAAAGTCTTTTCGCTGCTGCTGACGGCACTCTTGCTTTTGCTGCTGCCGTCGGCAGCCTTTGCCGCTTCTGAGGCCCCCGCCGACCCGTTCACCGTGCTGCACGAGGCGCTGGAACAGCTGGCACGGGACAACGCTTCGCCGGAGCACACCGCCATCGGCGGCGACTGGACGGTGTTCACGCTGGCGCGCGCCGGCCTGTGGACGCCGGACAGCCCGCAGGCTGCGGCCTACTACGACCGGCTGGTGCGTTCGGTCGACGAAGCGGCGTCCGGAACGACCCGCCTGGACGGCGCGCTGCACGATCTGAAATCGACCGACAACGCCCGCACGATTCTGGCCCTCTCCGCGCTGGGCAAAGACCCGCGCCGCGTGGGGGCCTGGGATCTGTTGCGTCCCTATGAGGATTTCGGCTGGATCAAAAAGCAAAGCTACAACGCCGTGGCCTATGCCCTGCTGGCGCTGAACAGCGGCGGCTATGAGACCGCCGACCCGACGATCCGCACGCAGTGCGTGGACTTTCTGGTGCAGTCGCAGTTTGAAGACGGCGGCTGGTCCATCTGGGGCGCACGCAGCGACGTGGATATCACCGCCATCGTCCTGCAGGGTCTTGCGGCCTATCGGGACGACCCGACGGTTGCCGCCGCGGGCGAACGCGCCTTCGCGCTCCTTTCTGCCGCCCAGAATGAGAGCGGCGGGTTTTCCACCATCGGCACGGAGAACACCGAGAGCGCGGCGCAGGTGGTGCTTGCCTGCTGCGCCTGGGGCATCGACCCCGCAAAGGAGCCGACGCTGCAAAAGGGCGGCGTAACGCCGGTGGACTGCCTGCTGCGCGCCTACCGCCCCGCAGCGCGCGCCTTTGTGCACACGGCAGACAGCGAGCGGCCCGCCATGCAGGCCACAGAGCAGGCGTGTTATGCCCTGCTGGCCTATGAGCGGCTGCAAACCGGCCGCGGCTTCCTGTTCGACTGCACCGACGTGCAGCCGCAGCCCGAAGCGCCGCAGCCGACTGCACCGACGACCGAGCCGACTGCCGAGCCGACTGCCGAGCCGACTGCCGAGCCAACCGCCGAACCGACCGAAGCGCCGACGACTGTCCCGACGACTGTTCCGACGACCGTCCCGACGACCGCAAAGCCGACGGCCGCGCCCGCAACAACGGCGGCCCCGCGCCGCGCGGTGACGCCGCGCACCA
>JAEEGI010002630.1_pt1 | contig 43714 bp, 30 predicted proteins | sample 8958751 | NCBI WGS metagenome assembly JAEEGI01 (sample SAMN16246545, study PRJNA631951) | gut metagenome | biome: gut microbiome; feature: rumen; material: KS-attached | host: Bos | place: Iran: Karaj | collected 2018-10 | reverse complement strand
CAACAAGTCAACAACATTTAAAAATAAAGACTAGGTATCATAAACCTACAATAAAAAAAATTCTAACCAAAGTCAACCCAACTTACAACTAAGACCGAAAGTAGTCAACTAAAATCGTTAAACTACAGCGGCGTAACTTGTGCAGCAATGCTGCCGAAGTTGTGCAGGATAGCTGCCTAAATTGTGCAGCAATGCTGCACAACTTGTGCCAGGCTGCTGCACAAATTCTGGCACACACAACCCTTTAATTCTATATCCACATGTTGCGTAGCAATTATACACAACGCATAGCGTCTTTACTCGAGCTACAGGCTACGGGTGGGGTTATGTCTCATAGCACCGTATATCTCGTCACCTCGATATTGCATGATTAATCATTCAAAAACGTCATCAAATAACGCGTTTTTCATAATTTGCTGCAATTCTGCCATCTTGCTGCCATTCGCAACCAATTGATTATCAACAAGTATTGCAGCAATGACAGAATTGCAGCAAAAATAGAAACTCACTGGTAGAAGAACTATTGCAGCATCTTTCACACTTACACAAGTCTTCGGCTCTTTACCCGTTGTGTAGCAACTTTACCCGACGCGCAGCGTCCTTGCCCGAAGTTCTGCTGCCCCAGCTGTGCGCCAAAGTCTTATCTTTTCTTACGAAAGCGATTGTTTTTCAGATTTTATTTGTAACTTTGCCACAGAAACAAAAACAACCTATGAACGATTTGACACAATCAGACAGACAGAACATCATCATCTATCGTACTGCCGATGGACGTGCATCAGTTGCCCTTTATGCCAAGGACGGAAAGATTTGGCTGAACCAACAACAGATGGCAGAACTTTTTGCCACCTCGAAGCCAAACATTAGCATGCATATTGCTAATATATTGAAAGAGAACGAGTTAGACAGACTTTCAGTTGTTAAGAATTACTTAACTACTGCCGCTGACGGCAGTAATTACGGCATAGTCTTTCACTCATTGTAAGCGCAAACAACTCGATGCCCAAACAGCAGATGCCGATGACCTGAGATTATTAGATGAATTGGCGAAAAAGATAAAGCAATAATACCTTTCACGAGCCGTAGGAGCCTTACTCGTTGTATTGCAACTAAACACGACGCACAGCGTCTTTACTCGAGACGCTTTACCTACTCTCGCTACTGGCGAAACTAATAAACTGAACGAACAATCTCATCATTATGAGTCGTAAATAGTCTACTGAAGAAAGGGTTTTCTATCAGGTGCTCTGTAAGAAGCAACATCCCTCACTTTACTTAATGACTGCACAAAGACTTTGCACGTCGACATCGAAGGTGTCTTTATTGATAGCTTTGTTCTTTGTTACCGAACGACAATTGTAGATGGTCTGGGGAGAAAGAAAGAGCAGACCAGCAATGTCCGCAGTACCCTTCACCCCCAGACGAATCAGAGCAAACGTGCGTAGTTCCGTAGTGAGTGTATTGGGTGTTTTCAACCGGATGCGTCCGTCTTCCTGCAGCAACGCATTGAAATCGTCGACAAACGACGGATAGAGTTCGAGGAATGCCTTGTCGAACCGATTCAGGAACGTAGCGGCGTCCTCCTCGGAGATGCGCGTCGAAGAAATGGCCTGTAGCAGTTCCTGCGCTTGATTGGCCTTGATCTTGCGTTTCACGAGCGTCTGGTAGCGTCCCAGTTTGTCAATGTATTTGGCACAAAGGTCGATATAGATGCTGGCCAGGTTCTCGCGACGAGTGTTGGTATCGGAGAGTAGTGTGTTGGCGTCAGAGAGTTGTGTGTTGGTTTGTGAGAGTTGCGTATTGAGTGTGGCAAGTTCAGCGTTGAGCGTGGCCAATTCGTGTCGTCGCGCTGAGAGTTGCCGGTTTTGACGGTGAATGAAGTATGATGTAATGAATAGACCAATGAGTAGCAACGAGATGAACAAGACAGAGTAGCGCAGCCCGCGGTTCTGCTGCTCAACGCGCTCCTGATAAGATGACATGATCTGTGGCATGATGCGAGAAATTTCAAGGATGCGCAGGCGGTTGTTGTAGAACTTGGCATCTTCCATCGACGTGTTGATGTATTGTTCTGCCCGTTTGATATGCTCGTTGCCTTTCTCAAACAAACGCAGGGCCAGTGTCTGAAGCGCCATGTTCTCCATTGTGCAGCACTTCGTGTCGCTCAGCGCAGCCTTGATGAGATATTCCTCGTAGCGGTCCTGATCGCCTGATGCCAAATAGTTGCCTGCCAGTGCAAACGATGTCATGGCATGCACTCGCGACTGCTCGCTGCTACCCTTGAAAGCCATTTCATAATAGTGGCGTGCCTTCTTGGTGTCGGGTTCAACGAAAACGTGATACTCGCCCAGAAAGTAATTGTAGAATTCGTCACCGGGATTGAGGTATCGGATGGCATGCGCAAGGAAATGGGAGGCGTTCGCCATGTATTGGGGAGCATATTCGCGGTCATTGCAATAGTTGGCCCAATACATATAAATATTGACGTGTGTCTGATGGTAGTCGAACAACTGCTTCCGGTTCAGTACAGTTGTGTCCACTTGCTCCAAATTGCTAAGTGCTTCGGTATAGAGACCCCCTATGGCAAGAATCTCAGAGCGGCATATGGAAAACTGCGCAACGTAGCTAGCATTACGCAGCTGCCGTGCCAAGGCGAGTCCTCGATTGGCATAAACCATTGCCGAGTCGAATTTAAATACTTTGTATTCACGGAAGATGTCCTCCGTGAGTTTCATCATACGGTCGCTGTCGCGTTCTACAGCCAACTGTTGCTTCAGGGCTGCAATCGTTTCTTCCTTTTGGCCGACGTAGTTGCCTTTTTCGCTAATCACTTGGTCTAGTTCGTGAAGCAGCTGTCTGTTGTCGGCACGACCAATTCCTACCTGGAGGAAGAGGGCAAATATGAGTAATAGGGTCTTCATTACCGCAAATATAATGATAATTGTTGGCTTTTGGATATTTACCATGAAACATTTAACAACATTTATAAATCAATGATTTCCAATGAGATACGATTAATTAAGTTTTGTCTCGATTTACCAAACATTTACTACGAGCTACAATTACGTGAAATCATGATTACCTTTGCAGCAGTTAAAATGATAACTAACCCAACAAAACGATTAACATGTACAAAATGAAGCAACTTCTGAAAGAACGCTTAGTGCTCAGTATGCTGACGCTGCTAATGCCACTGGGCTTGCTTGCACAAGACATCAAGGTGCAAGGTATTGTGAAGGACGAGACGGGCGAAACCGTTATCGGTGCCTCAGTAATGCAAAAGGGAACAACGAATGGGGCCGTCACCGACATCGACGGCAACTTCTCGCTTACCGTTCCTTCGAAAGCCACGTTGTTAGTCTCCTACATTGGATTTACGACGCAGGAGATAGCTGTAGACGGGCGCACTCAGTTGGAAATCACCCTGAAGGAAGATGACCAAACCTTGAACGAGGTTGTCGTCGTGGGTTACGGTACGATGGACAAGAAGGAACTCACCTCTGCTATCTCGCATGTGGGCGAAAAGGACTTCTTGACCGTGAGTTCACTCGACCCATCGATGATGATACAGGGCAAGGTGGCAGGTGTTTCCATTACCAACACTGGTGCTGGAGACCCCAACAATCAAGCCAGCATTCAGATTCGTGGCGTAAGTTCGCGCTCAGCAGGTCTGGGTCCACTCATCGTGATTGACGGAGTACCTGGCGGAAACCTCACCAACATCAATCCCAACGACATTGCCTCCTTTGACGTGCTGAAGGACGGTGCGGCCTCGGCCATCTACGGCACGCGCGGATCGAACGGCGTCATCGTCGTGACCACAAAGAAAGGAAGCAAGGATGGGCAGATGCACACGTCGTACAGCGGTCAGTTGTCGCTCGACGTCATCAACAAAGAACTGAAGATGATGAACGCGCAGGAGTTTCGCGACGTGCGCCTCGGATGGGGCGACACAGGCGTAGATCTTGGCGGCAACATCGACTGGCTCGACGAAACCAGCCGTACTGGAGCGACGATGCAGCACACACTCACACTGAGCGGCGGCAACGAAAAGAGCAACTACCGCGTGAGTGCCGATTACCGCAATGCCCACGGCATCGACCTGCGCTCGAAGCGCGAGGAGTATGGTGCACGTGCTGCCATTATGCATACTACCAAGAATGGACTATTTACTATTACTGCCAACGTGGCCCCGCGCGTGATTTATCGCGACAATGCTGACTGGAGCGTTTTCAAGGATGCCATCGAGGCCAATCCCACTACTCCGCTGATGGATCCCGACGACCCCGTCCGCTACTATAACTTCCAAGGTCAGGTAGTAGGCAGCAACCCTGTGGAGCGTCAAAAGTTGGAGAAAGACCATGCCGACACGAAGCTCCTCGACTGGGATGGCACCGTGAAGCTGAACCTGCTACCTCTGCTGGCCAAAAACGACAAGGGCAACCAAACGCTTACCACGCAGGTGATGTTTGCTGACCACCAATATAGCAACGACAACAGTTGGTTCCGCCCATCAACAAGCACGCAGGCCGTGAACAACGGTCGTGATGGTGAAGCCAGTCGCTCCTACGCAAAGGAAAGCCAATATGTGGCAGAATGGCTCACTAACTACATGGGTAGTTTCGGCCTTCACAACGTGAAAGGTATGGCCGGCTATAGCTACCAGTACTCGCGCTACTCAGGTTTTAACGCCGAGAACAAAGACTTTCCTAACGATGGTCTGGGCTCCGACAACCTAGGCTCGGGCGAATATGCCAAGGAGGAGGGCGAAGTGCTGATGGGCAGCTACAAGAACGATGCCAAGCTCATCGCGTTCTTCGGTCGCGTCAGCTACGACTATGACGGTCGCTACCTCTTCACAGCTTCGCTGCGCCACGAGGGCTCGTCGAAGTTCGGTGCCGACAACAAGTGGGGTAACTTCCCTGCTGTCTCGGCTGGTTGGCGCATCTCGTCGGAGAAATTCATGAAAGACGTTAAGTGGGTGAACGACCTGAAGTTACGTGCTGACTATGGTGTCACAGGCAATCAGGACTTCGGCAGCTATCTCTCGCTGAACACTATGACAGGTTTCGGTTATTATTTCTACAACGGACGCTACTTCCAGGTATGGGGTCCGTCAAAGAATGTCAATCCAGACTTGAAGTGGGAGAAGGGTAAGAACTGGAACATTGGTCTCGACTTCTCGCTATTCAAGAATCGTCTGTATGGCTCCATCAATTTCTTCAGCCGTCGCCAGCAAGACCTATTGGGTAACTACAAGGTGAGCGTTCCTCCCTATCTATTTGACGAAACCTTTGTCAACGTAGGCACGATGAAGAACACCGGTTTCGAGTTCGACCTGAACTTCCGCGCGGTCAACACTAAGGACTTTGGCTACGACATCAGCCTCGTCGGTACCACCATGCGCAACAAGTTCGTGGACTTTAGCAACTCAGAGTATGTCGGCCAGGACTTTTACGACGTTGCCGGCACTGAGGATCCCTATCCCTTCTACAACCTGCAGCGCATTCAGAAAGGAGAGTCGCTGGGCAATTTCTACATGTGGGAATATGCCGGGCACACCAATGAGGGCGAATGGCTCGTCTACGACAAGGACGGCGACATCATCCGCGCTTCGCAGGCCAGCGACGAAGACCGCCGTGTGGTGGGCAACGGCATGCCGAAGTTCACGCTCTCGTCGAGTCACAACTTCCGTTACAAGAACTTCGACCTTGCCCTGTTCTTCCGTGGAGCCTTCTTCTACGATATCTTCAACATCCACGACTTCTATTATGGGACCAGGAACTTCACTGGCAACCGTCTGCAGAAGGCATACGCCAAGAACTTCCTCATTGCCGGCACGGCCAACCCCGTGGTGTGCGACTACTTCCTAGAGCGTGGCGACTATCTGAAACTCGACATGGTGACTGTGGGCTACACCTTCCAACCGAAGAACTGGCGATTCCTCGACCGTGTGCGCATCTATGCCACGGGCAAGAACCTGCTCACACTCACGAAGTTCAGTGGTGTTGACCCCGCCACCTACCAAGTGAATGGACTAACGCCCGGTGCCCAGGGCTCACGCACCTACTTTCCCTCTACGCGCCAGTTCATTGTTGGTCTGCAGGTAGACTTCTAATCAAGGTAACAAGGTAACAAAGTAACAAGGTAACAAAGTTCACAATATGAAAACTATACATTATTATATACTGACTGCAGCGCTGTGCCTTTCGACACTCACCAGCTGCACCGACCTAGACGAGACGCTCTACGACCAGGTGGGTACACAGAATTATTATAACACGAAGAACGACGTCGTTCGTGCTGTATTCCGCCCGTTCGAGCACGCTTTTTGGAGCATCCAAAGCCGCCATGTCCTGAACGAACTTACAGCCGATCAACTCATCACTCCTACCCGCGACGGTTGGTGGGACGACGGAGGCAAATGGCGCCGCCTGCACTACCACGATTGGAACGTGGAAGACGGTGGCGATGCACAGTCGGAATGGAACGGCTGTTTCCAAGGTATCATGCAATGCAATTACGTGATTGAGGATCTGGACGGGCTCGACGCCTCGCGCTTCGGCTTCACTGAGGCCGAGTTCCAAAACCTGAAAGCACAGTGCCGCGTATTGCGCGCCTGGTTCTACCTGCGATTGCTTGACGGATTCCGCAACGTACCATTGGCCGTGAGTTTCGGCGATGTTAGCCAAAACACCGAGACACAGGTGGAGCCGAAGGTGGTATTCGACTTTATCGAGAGCGACCTGAAGGAATGTCTGCCATTGCTGGCTGAGAAGTCGTCGTTGGGCGGCAATGGCTCGCTACAGGGACAGTGGACGAAGGCTGGTGCCGCCGCCCTGCTCGTACGCCTCTATCTGAACGCACAAGTCTATATTGGCGTAGATCACTATAAAGAGTGTGCCGACATGGCACAGGCCATCCTCGACGGACAGTACGGCCGTTATGAGATAGCAGACCGCTGGGATGCAGCCTTCGACTGGAACAACGACGCCTGCGACGAGGTCATCTTCGGCTTCCCAGCTGCTCCAGGCTACAGCTATTGGCACTATCAAGGCGACACCTATTGGTGGACTGTTCCTGCCCGCGCACGCTACTACCTAAACGATTCAAAGTGCAAGGCCGGCGACCACAACACGAAGTATGCTGCCTCACCGAGCTATGCTCCCAACGGCGAACGCCTCAACTACGAGTTGGGCATGCCCATCGAGAAATTCCGCCAATACGACGGCGACGTGCGTCTGAAACTCTATCGCAACCTTGGCAACAGTCAGCGAGAAGGTATGTTTTTCTTCGGCTATCTGGAATACCAAGACGAAAGCGGCCAGACCAAGCGTGTGCAGGCACCTGAGGTACCTTACGATCTCTACATCCGCGATGCCGTGGGCAAGTTCCAAAGCCTAGCTCCCGACCGTTGGTTGACGGCTTCGAGTAGCACGCTGCGTGATGGCGACCACAATTCGGGATGGCACTTTGCCAAGTATCCCTTCTACACTGATGACGATGTCCACCAGATGGAGAGCGACTACACGGAGATTCGTCTGCCGGAAATCATCTACTCGCTGGCAGAGTGTCGCCTGCGCGAGGGAAGAAAGGCTGAGGCAGCACGTCTGCTGAATAGCGTTCGCCGCCGCAACTACGATAGTGACAAGCTTTCGGAAGTGCTCTACACGCCTGAAGGCAGTGCCAACCTCGACATGCAAGAGATGCTCAACGAATGGGGCCGCGAGTTCTTTGCCGAGAGCCGCCGCCGTATCGACCTCATCCGTTTCGACAAGTTCACCAACGGCACCTGGTGGGATAAAACTCCCGATGCCGATGCTCACACGAAGATATTCCCCATCATGCGCCCAATTCTGAATGCCAATCCAAAGTTGGTGCAGAACCCGGGATATAATAGTTAGGTTATATATAATAGATTATAGATTAAAAGATATGAAACTGAATCGTTTATTTTCCGCAATAGCCGGCCTAGTGCTGGCAATGGGTCTCGCCTCGTGCGACAGCGAGAAGGATCTGAACATCATTGAGGGCGAACTGCCTATCAAGACACAGACGCTCTATATGGTAGGCGATGCCACGCCTAATGGCTGGGACATCAGCAATCCGACACCCCTTGAGGCAACGGGCGACGATGCTTTGGTGTTCTCATGGGAGGGACAACTCTACAAAGGAGAACTGAAGCTTTGTCTGACCACGGGCAGCTGGGATGCTCCGTTCATCCGTCCTGAAGTGGGTGGCACGCAAATCACCAAGACTGCCATCAGCAACGCGAAGTTTGCCATGCATGCCGGCGATCCCGATGACAAATGGGTGATTGCCGATGCAGGCAAGTATCGCCTAACGTTCGACCTGCGCCACTGGACTATGTCGACAGAATTCCTGGGCGAGCCCGATGCACCCGTCATTGAGCCTATCGAGGCTGAGGCCGTCTACATCGTAGGCGATGCCACACCAAACGGCTGGAACATCGATGCACCGACACAACTCGAGAAAAAGTCACAATACGTTTTCATCTATGAGGGCGTTCTCACGGCTGGCGAACTAAAGGCCTGCACACAGACTGGCGACTGGGGCGTGAAGTTCATCCGTCCGACCTTCGGCGGCTGCAAGATTGGCCAAAGTGGGGTAGAAAGTAAGGACTTTGTCTTCACCGCAGCCCCCGACGACAAGTGGCAGGTCACCGAGACAGGGCAGTACCGCCTCACTTTCGACCTGCAGGCTTGGACATTGCAAGTAGACTATCTGGGCGAGGCACCTACTCCCGACAAGCAGCCATTGGAGGCTGAGGCCGTCTACATCGTTGGCGATGCTACGCCGACCGGCTGGAACATCGATACGCCGACACAACTCACGAAGCAGTCACAATACATCTTCATCTACGAAGGAGAACTGGTGCCTGGTGAACTAAAGGCTTGCACGCAGACTGGCGATTGGGGCGTACAGTTCATCCGCCCAACGTTCGGTGGCTGCAAGATCAGCCTTGCTGGCGTGGAAAGCGCAGATTTCGTCTTCACCACCTCGCCAGACGACAAGTGGCAGGTCATCGAGGCAGGACAGTATCGCCTGACATTCGATCTGAAGAATTGGACCATCACCGCAGAACCTCTCACCGCTAAAGAGCCACTGGAAACTGAGGCAGTCTACATCGTTGGAGATGCCACGCCTAATGGTTGGAGTATTGACACACCGACACAACTCACAAAGCAGTCACAATATATCTTCACCTATGAAGGCAAACTCACAAAAGGCGAGTTGAAGGCTTGCACGCAGACAGGCAGTTGGGATGTGCCGTTCATCCGTCCCACGTTCGGCGGCTGCAAGATTGATAAGAGCGGCGTCGAGAATCCTAACATTGTCTTCACCACCTCGCCCGATGACAAGTGGCAGGTGCATGAAGAAGGCCAGTATCGCCTGACGCTCGATCTGAAGGCTTGGACTCTGAAAGTAGAGAGCATGTGATTTTGATAATTGAAAAATGATAATTGATAAATAAAGATATGAAACGGACTATTATTCTGCTGACAGGCCTGATAGCAATGATGCTTAGCGCCTGTACCAACGATATCGAAATGCGCTATCCGCCAAAATATGAGCTACCCGACCTGCCTGTTGTTGAAGGCATCCACGACGGACAGAAGGCACCCCTCTATTGGAGCATCTACGAATATGCCTACGAACAGGAGCAGGCTGGCGTAAGCGGTTCCGACATGGACTTCACCGAAGCACAATGGGATGAAGTTATCGACTGGGTGGCCACGAACCTGAAGCCTTATGGCTACGACATGGTGTGTACCGATGGGTTTATTCCCATGCTGGCACAAGATGCTTCTGGTTACATGACCCACTATGGATCGATGTCGCTGAAGGATCTTGCCGCCAAGTGTAAGGCTAAGGGTCTGCGTCTGGGTGTCTATGACAACCCGTTGTGGATACACGGTCCACTCTCGACACCCATTGAAGGCACGAGCCGCACCTTCGGGCAGATTGTCTACGATGGATCTACAAAGGTGCTGAATCCCAATGCTCAAGACCAATGGTTCACATGGGTGGTGAGCGAGAAGGAGGGCGCACAGGAGTATATCGATGGATTCTTCCGCCACTACAAGGAACTGGGTGTTGACTTCATCCGCATGGACTTCCTCTCCTGGTATGAGGATGGCAAGGACCGCGGAGCAGGAACCGTAGGACGTGGTTATGGACGTGAAGCCTACGCCAGAGCCTTGGCTTACATCGCCCAGTCGGCAAAGAAGTATGGAGTCTTTACCTCACTCGTCATGCCACATCTGAACAATGATGCAGAGGTAGAGGCACGCTATGGAAATATGGTGCGAATAGTTGCCGATACGGGCAATGGTGGTTGGCGCCACACGTCGGCTCACGACAAGGGACGCTCATACACATCATGGCCTAACTGTATGAACCAGTTCGACGGCTTTACTTATTGGTCGCATATCACAGGTCGTAACAAGGTCATCCTCGATGGCGACTTCCTGCGACTAAGCCGCTATGAAACCGATGCAGAGCGCCAGACGGCAGTTTCGCTGCAACTCATGGCAGGAGGTCCTGTGGCCGTAGCCGACCAACCGTCGACCATCGGCAACAATCTCGGCTTTTATATTAACGACGAGTTGCTACAATTGCGCCGCGATGGCTTCGTGGGTCAGCCCCTGAGCGATAAGCTCGGCGATGGTGACAGCGAGGTTTGGTATGGCTCTCTCTCCAACGGCAACTATGTTGTAGCGCTCTTCAACCGAGGCGACCAAACTACCACAAAGACTATTGCCATGAGCCAGCTCGGCATCAGTGGTGAGTGGAAGGTGCGCGACCTATGGCAACATGCCGATGAGGGCATGACCAGCACGCTTAGTGCCACCCTGCCCGCTCATGGCTGCAAGGTTGTCATGTTGACAAAGTGACAAAGTAACAAAGTAACAAGGTAACCAATTGACAAAGTAACAATATGAAGAAAATCTTATTTGCAACAATCTGCCTACTGCTTACACTGACAGTTCGTGCTAGCGAAGTGGCATCACCGAATGGAGAAGTGAAGCTCAGTTTCTCTCTCGATGAATCCGTGCCGACCTATCATGTAACCTTCCGCGGCCAGAACATCATTCTTCCCAGCCGCCTTGGCTATGAACTGCTGAATAGCGACAATCTGCTCGATGGATTCACGCTGATGGCTGAAGAGACCGCAACATTCGACGAGACGTGGCAACCCGTCTGGGGCGAGACCCACGACATCCGCAACCACTACAACGAACTGCTCGTAAAATTGGAGCAGAAACAGACAGAACGACTGATGAACATTCGCTTCCGCGTCTACGACGACGGTGTGGGACTGCGGTACGAGTTCCCTCAGGAAGGCCGGCTGAACTACTTCATCGTGAAGGAAGAGCGCACGGAGTTTGCTATGACCGGCGACCATACGGCTTGGTGGATAGCCGGCGACTACGACACGCAAGAGTATGAGTACACGCGCTCACGCCTGAGCGAAATCCCCAGACTGCTGCGTGGGGCCATCAGCGGCAATCTCTCGCAGACCGTGTTCTCCGATCATGCCGTACAGACTTCGCTTCAGCTGAAGACCGACGACGGCATCTACTTGAACCTGCATGAGGCTGCGCTGGTGAACTATCCCGCCATGCACCTTGAACTAAACAACTCCTTCGTCTTCCAGAGCCACCTCACTCCCGACGCTCAGGGAGCGAAAGGCTACCTGCAGACACCCTGCCAGTCGCCTTGGCGCACCATCATGATTGCCGATGACGCCCGCGAGATTCTAGCTTCTAACCTCATTCTGAACCTGAACGAGCCTTGTAAGATTGAAGACACCTCTTGGATTCATCCAACAAAGTACGTCGGCGTGTGGTGGGAGATGATCAGCGGCAAGGGCGACTGGGCCTACACCAACCAGTTCCCGACAGTGAAGCTAGGCGAGACCGACTACAGCAAGGCGCGCCCCTCGGGGCGCCATTCGGCCAACAACGAGAACGTACGCCGCTACATCGACTTCGCTGCCGAACATGGCTTCGATGAGGTTTTAGTAGAGGGTTGGAACATCGGATGGGAAGACTGGAGCGGCAACAGCAAGGAATATGTGTTTGACTTCGTCACCCCTTATCCTGACTTCGACCTAAAGGCATTGAATGACTATGCTCACTCGAAGGGCGTCCGCATTATGATGCACCATGAAACCTCGTCGTCGGTCATGAACTACGAGAAGCACATGGACCGCGCTTACCAGCTCATGCGCGACTATGGCTACGATGCAGTAAAGTCGGGTTATGTGGGTAATATCATTCCTCGTGGCGAACACCACTACTCGCAACTCGAGATCAACCACTACCTGCATGCCGTGCAGCGGGCTGCCGACTACCACGTGATGGTGAACGGCCACGAAGCAGTACGCCCCACAGGACTCTGCCGTACATGGCCGAACCTAGTTGGCAACGAGTCAGCACGCGGCACGGAGTATCAGGCTTTCGGTGGCACACGCCCTGGCCACACGGCCATCTTGCCCTTCACACGACTGCAGGGAGGTCCGATGGACTACACGCCGGGTATCTTTGAGATGGATTGTGCCAATGGCTCTCACGTCAACTCCACCATCTGCGGACAACTGGCCCTCTACGTCACGATGTACTCGCCACTGCAGATGGCAGCCGACTTCCCCGAGAACTACATGAAGCATGCGGATGCCTTCCAGTTCATCAAGGACGTTGCCTGCGACTGGGATGAGTCCCTCTACCTCGAGGCCGAACCGATGGAGTACATCACTGCAGCCCGCCGAGCCAAGGGCACCGACAACTGGTTTGTTGGTTGCGTTAGCGGAGAGCAGGCCCACACGTCAGCCCTGAAACTAGACTTCCTAGACGTTGACCGAAAGTACGTTGCCACGGTGTATGCCGATGCGAAGACTGCCGACTACAAAACGAATCCGCAAGCCTACGTCATCAGTCGTGGCATCGTAACAGCAAAAACGGCTCTCCGCCTTACTGCTGTCGCTGGTGGCGGCTATGCCATCAGTATCGTACCCGCAACAAAAGGCAATCTGAAAGGACTGAAGAAACTGCCAACCAATTGCCAATAATAGCAGTTAACCCTTCCAATAAAAAAAGGTACGCATGCGATTCACGTGGTGTACTATTTTTGAGGTGGGACAACTAGTAACATCCTAACCAAAAGCGGCAAGTGAGCCTTTTCACTTGCCGCTTTTGGTTAAAATGAGGCGGCATTTGGCTCAGAACACTACGTCACATGAAAAAAGGAACCCAGCTATTGCTAGATTCCCTTTTCTTGTTGGTCGGGATGAGGCGACTCGAACGCCCGACCCCTACGTCCCGAACGTAGTGCGCTACCAACTGCGCTACATCCCGAAAACCTCCGAAGTACAGGGAAGTGGGACTTCCGCTGCGAGAGGTGATTTTGAAATCGGCTGCAAAGTTACGCAGAATTTTTGAATTACGTGCAACTTTTCCGAAGTTTTTTTTGTTTCAAGGGGATAAAATGCTCAAAAGGGGTGGCTTTGGAGCCAAAGCGTTGGGGGACTACAGCAGTTCAGGCAGCTGATAGAGTCGATTGCCGTTAGAGCCCTTGATGAGGATATAGTAGCCTTCGGGGCGCTCTTCGGCAATGGCGGCCTTCACCTCATCCACATCGTGGAACTTGCGATAGTGGCACTTGATGTCGCGGAACTCCTCGCCCACGAGCCACACCTTGTCGAAACGGTAGCGCTTCAGCACCTTCACAATGTGTCCGTGTTCCTCGCGACTGCTCTCGCCGAGTTCGCGCATCTCACCAATGATAGCCATCTTCGGAGCCACCTGCATTAGGTTGAAATTGTCGAGCGCCGCCTCCATCGACGTCGGATTGGCGTTGTAGGCATCCACGATGAGGTGGTTTGTGGCGGTCTCGGTGAGCTGTGAGCGATTGTTCTTCGGCACGTAGCTCTCCAACGCATGACATATCTGCTCGGGTGCAACGGCAAACTGTAGTCCAACGGTGATGGCGGCTAGCACATTGTCGAGGTTATAGCTGCCAATGAGGTGTGTCGAAACTTCGTACCACCGCTGCTCGGCACCTCGCTCCTCGAGGTCCAAACCGTTCTCACACCAACGGAGTCGCAGGAAGGGATCGCAGGCAACAAGTTGTCCTACTACGCAGCCCTCAGCATTCGCAGCATTCTTGCTGTAAGGTGCCACCCATGCCTTATCAGGAAGAATGGACACCAGATGTTCGTTGTCGGCATTGATGAAAATAACACTCTCATCGCGCGTGGCCAGGAAGTCGTATAGCTCGCCCTTCGTCTGGATAACTCCTTTCAGCGATCCGAAACCCTGCAGATGTGCCTTACCTACGTTCGTGATGAGTCCGCAGGTAGGCTCAGCAGTCTCGGCCAATGTCTTGATGTCGCCGGGATGGCTGGCACCCATTTCCACAACAGCAATATCGTGCTCGGGCGTGAGGCGCAACAGCGTCTTTGGTACACCCACATCGTTGTTGAAGTTACCTTCGGTGGCCATGACGTTATATTTCTCAGCAAGCACTGCGCGCACAAGTTCCTTCGTGGTGGTCTTGCCATTGGTACCGGTGATGCCGATGACGGGAATCTGGAACTGGCGGCGATGCTCGCGTGCCAGGTCCTTGAAGGCCTGCAGCGTGTCGGGCACCAGCAGCAGTCGGCTGCGAAGGCTCTCCTTCTTTTTCTGATCGTCGAGATTCTCTACACCTTCCAAAACTGTTGGATCGTCGATGATGGCAAGCGCACAACCTTTCTCAAGTGCCTGCACGGCGAACTTATTACCGTCGAACGTGTCGCCCTTCAGAGCAACGAAGATACTGCCATCGGGACAGTCGCGGCTGTCGGTGGTCACAACGGGGTGTTGCTTGTAGAAAGCATATAGTTCTTTGATATCCATAATTTCAAGGTTTTATTCCTGTGCAAAGTTACAACTTTCCATCGAAAAATACCTTTTCCCTGATTCCTTTTTTACTTTTTTTCTATTTTACATAGGAAAAGCAAGGAAATAACTAGGAAACATTTGGCCAGCTTGGTGTTTTTTCGTAATTTTACAAGCTGAAATCGGAACGACGATGTATGGGCACGGCGTTTCGGCGACACATCAGAGTAAACAGACCAATAGTATGGAGAACTTTGCAGCGATTGACTTCGAAACTGCCAACAACGAGCGGACGAGCGTCTGCTCGGTAGGTGTAGTCGTGGTGCGCGGTGGCGAAATTGTCGACACGTTCTACTCACTCATCCAGCCCGAGCCGAACTATTATTACTATTGGAACACTCGCGTGCATGGTCTGACACGCGAGGACACGGAGGAGGCGCCGGTGTTTCCGAAGGTGTGGGCACAGATAGAACCGCTTATCGAAGGTCTGCCTTTGGTGGCACACAACAAGGCATTCGACGAGTCGTGCCTTAAGGCGGTGTTCCGCTGCTATCAGATGGACTACCCAGACTATGAGTTCCACTGCACGTGTGTTGCCTCGCGACGCAAGCTCCCCAACTTGCCAAATCACCAACTGCACACCGTAGCAGCTGCCTGCGGCTATCTGTTGGAACATCACCACCACGCACTTGCCGATGCTGAGGCTTGCGCCGCTATTGCGATGAAAATATTGTAAGCCCCACCCCTGCCCTCCCCGAAGGGAGAGGGAGAAAGAAGGTATTTCGCTTGCTTAATCGGATTTTTGCACTATCTTTGACATAAAATGTCGAAGATACTCCATCTCGGCATAAAAAATAAATAGTTTTATTTGCATTTCGCTCTCTTTCTCGCATCTTTGACCTCCGGTCGAAGATAGGCTGCATCTTGGAAATGAAAATAAACCGAAATTTATTTTGCATTTCGCTCGATTTGCACTATCTTTGCAGTCAGTATGGAATACTGCATGAAAGTGAGGGGTGTTCAGATGAGCCTGGCAGAGCCGGTAGTGATGGGCATCCTGAACTGCACGCCCGACTCCTTCTATGCCGATAGCCGCAAGCAAACCGAGCAGGAGATAGCCGAGCGGGCACAGCAGATTTTGGCTGAAGGCGGTCGCATCATTGACGTGGGTGCCTACTCCACCCGACCCGGTCACGAAGTGGTGAGCGAGGAAGAAGAGATGCATCGCCTACAGGCGGCGCTGACGGTGATTCACCGCGAGGTGCCCGATGCTGTAGTGAGCGTCGACACGTTCCGTCCACTGGTGGCCCGCTGCTGCGTGGAGGAATGGGGTGCCGACATGGTGAACGACGTGAACCCTACTCCCAACTCCTCCACAGAGAGAAGCGACAATCGGAAGAGGGCCATGTTCGAGGTAGTGTCTCAGTTGGGCGTGCCCTATATCCTCATGTCGCAACAGCCAACCATTGAGGCGATGCTCAGCGAATGGGCCGACGATGTGCAGCAACTGCGGTCGATGGGAGCAAAGGACATCATCCTCGACCCGGGATTCGGCTTTGGCAAGACCCTCAACGAGAACTTCGCCGTGCTTCGTCAGATGGAACGGCTCTCGGTGCTGAACTTGCCGTTGCTCGTAGGACTGTCGCGCAAGCGAATGGTCTGGCAGACGCTCAACGGCTCACCTGAAACGGCCCTGAACGGAACCACCGTGCTCAACACCATCGCCCTTCAACACGGTGCCAGCATCCTGCGCGTTCACGACGTCCGTGAGGCCTGCGAATGTGTAAAGCTGCTACGCAACGTGGAAGGTGCTTTGGGCGAGTAAAGCCCTTGTGGCGTTCAAGAGTTCAAAAGTTCAAGACCCTCGGGCGTTCAAATGCCTACGGCGTTCAAGGGTTCAAAAATTCAAGACCCTTCGGGCGTTCAAAACGTTCCTCGCGTAACTATTAATTATCAAATGTCCGCTCGGCTTTGCCGCTTGCGTAGCATCGCGGAGCAAGAACTCACAACAAAAAGATAATGCCTTTCGATTTTGGAATAAAAGATACCATCGATATCCTGCTGGTAGCCCTGATGCTCTACTACATCTACCGGCTGATGAAGGAGAGCCGTTCGCTGAACGTGTTCATCGGAATCATGGTGTTTGTGCTCGTCTGGTTGTTTGTCAGTCAGGTGCTCGAGATGCGTCTGATGGGCTCCATCCTCGACAAGTTGGTCAGCGTGGGTGTCATCGCACTCATCGTGCTGTTTCAGGAGGAGATTCGAAAGTTCCTCTACACGCTCGGTGCCCACCAGCGTTTCCGCTCGTTCCTGCACTACTTTAAGAACAAGGACAAGGAGCAGGAAGAAGACAAGGAGACCATCATGCCCATCGTGATGGCATGCATGAACATGGCACGCCAAAAGGTGGGTGCACTCATCGTGGTGGAACGTGGCGTAACCCTCGACGACATCGTAGAGACGGGCGACAAGATCGATGCCGCAATCAACCAGCGACTCATTGAGAACATCTTCTTCAAGAACTCACCGCTCCACGATGGTGCTATGGTCATCTCGAAGAAGCGCATCAAGGCTGCTGGTTGCATCCTGCCCGTGAGCCATAACCTCGACATTCCAAAGGAACTAGGACTGCGCCACCGAGCTGGCTTGGGCATCTCGCAGGCATCGGATGCCATCGCCATCATCGTCAGCGAGGAGACGGGCCGCATCTCTGTTGCCAACAAGGGCGAGTTCCGCCTGCGCCTATCGGCCGAAGAACTCGAGGCTGTACTGGCGAAGGAAATGTAGGAGATGCCTGCGGCGAGAAAGGTGCTTCGCACGGGTAAGGCCCTTCGGGCGAGTAAAGTGCCTGCTGCACGGGTAAAGCCCTTCGGGCGGGTAAAGTGCTTCGCACGTGAAAACGTGGAAGGCGCAGCACACGATAAATAAAGAATGGTGCATTTTCAATTTTAATTTTTAATACAATACACTACTATGGATCTATTACAACAAATCGTAGCACGCGCGAAAGCCAACAAGCAGCGCATCGTGCTTCCTGAGGCAGAAGAAGAGCGCACTCTGCGCGCTGCCGACCGCGTATTGGCTGAAGACATGGCCAACATCATCCTCATTGGTAACCCTGAAAGCATCAAGGCCGATGCTGAGAAGTATGGACTTCAGAACATCGACAAGGCTACCATCATTGACCCGCTGAACAACCCCCGCAGCGAGGAGTATGCAGAACTGCTGGCTGAGCTGCGCAAGAAGAAGGGCATGACCATCGAGCAGGCTCGCGAGCTGGTGAAGAACCCGCTCTACCTGGGCTGTATGATTATCAAGACTGAAGGTGCCGACGGACAGATTTCGGGTGCTCTCTCGACAACGGGTGACACACTGCGCCCAGCTCTGCAGATCATCAAGTGTGCTCCTGGCATCACCTGCGTCAGCGGTGCTATGCTGCTCATCACCAAACAGCCTCAATATGGCGAGAATGGTGTTGTCGTCGTTGGCGACGTGGCCGTAACGCCCATGCCCGATGCCAACCAGCTGGCACAGATCGCCGTCTGCACCGCACAGACCGCTAAGTCAGTGGCTGGCTTCGAAGACCCGCGCGTGGCAATGCTGAGCTTCTCCACGAAGGGCAGTGCCTCCCACGAGGTGGTCGACAAGGTTGTCGAGGCTACAAAGCTGGCAAAAGAGATGGCTCCCGAGCTGAAGATAGACGGTGAGTTGCAGGCCGATGCCGCCCTCGTTCCCTCGGTAGGAAAGAAGAAGGCTCCCGGCAGCGACATCGCAGGTAACGCCAACGTATTGGTATTCCCCAACCTCGAAGTCGGCAACATCGGTTATAAGCTCGTACAGCGCCTTGGCGATGCCATCGCCATTGGTCCGGTTCTGCAGGGTATCGCCCGTCCCGTGAACGACCTGTCGCGTGGCTGCTCGGTCGACGACATCTACTACATGGTCGCCATTACCGCCTGCCAAGCCATGGACGCTAAGTAGCACCTCCCCCAACCCCTCCTAAGGAGGGGAGGATCTACCGGAGCATCACATTTATTAAATTTAAAGTAACAACCCGAACTTCCTCACATGTCTCGTAAGACACATCCTTTTGAGAATGAGTGGGAAGGTTCATTAGAAAGTCTGGCTATCCCCCTGAAACCCGCCAGGCACTCCCCTCCTTTGGAGGGGTTGGGGGAGGTTTATGAAGATATTAGTACTGAATTGTGGTAGTAGTTCCATCAAGTATAAACTTTACAACATGGACGACGAGTCCGTGCTGGCACAGGGTGGCGTGGAGCGCATCGGCCTCGACAACGCCTTCCTGAAGCTCACCCTGCCTAACGGTGAAAAGAAAATCCTCATGCACGACATGCCCGACCACAAGGAAGGCGTGAACTTCGTGTTTCAGCAGCTGCTCAGCGAGGAGTATGGTGCCATCAAGAGCCTCGACGAAATCGACGCTGTGGGTCATCGCATTGTGCAGGGTGGCGACCTCTTCGAGAAGAGCTGCCTCGTGAACGAAGGCGTGGAGGCAGGCATCGAGAGTCTCTGCGACCTTGCACCCGTTCACAACGCCGGTCACCTGAAGGGAATCCGTGCCGTTGACCACCTCATGCCTGAGGTTCCGCAGGTCACCGTGTTCGACAATGCCTTCCACAGCACCATGCCTGCCCACGCCTATCTCTATGCCGTTCCCTACGAACTGTATGAGAAGTATCACGTGCGCCGCTATGGCTTCCACGGCACCTCGCACCGCTATGTTTCGCATCGCGTTGCTGAGCTGATGGGTAAGGATATCAAAGATCTGAAGATCATCACCTGCCACATCGGCAACGGAGCCTCCGTGGCTGCCATCAAAGACGGTAAGGTCATCGACACATCGATGGGTCTCACCCCGTTGGCAGGTGTGATGATGGGCTCGCGCTCGGGTGACATCGACGCCTCGGCCGTGACCTATATCATGGATAAGCTGAACCTGAAGCCCCAGGAGATGGCCGACTTCCTGAACAAGAAGTCGGGTGTGCTCGGCATCACCGGCATCTCCAGCGACATGCGTGACATCGAGGAAGCTGCCAGCAAGGGCAACGAGCGTGCCCAGCTCGCCCTCCGCATGTACAACTACCGCATCAAGAAGTACATCGGCTCGTATGCTGCCGCTATGGGTGGCGTAGATGTCATCGTCTGGACAGCCGGTGTTGGCGAGAACCAGATCTCCACTCGCATGGAGGCCTGCTCGGGTCTGGAGTTCCTCGGTGTGAAGATGGATGCCGAAGCCAACAACTGCCGTGGCGAGGAGAAGCTCATCTCTGCTCCCGACTCAAAGGTGCAGGTATGGGTGGTGCCCACCGACGAGGAAATCGTCATCGCCCGCGACACCATGGAACTGGTGAAGAAATCATAAACACCAACCACCTGCTGAGACACCCCGCAACTCTCTGCGGGGTGTTTTTTTGTCCTTTCAAGGTTAAAAATCGAGAGGATTCCCGTCTTTATAGTATGGATATGATGGAACGTGACTACAAAAGCAAGTTGGAACAACTATATAGGCAGCATCTCGAAGAAATGTGCCTGTTGGCCGATAGCATCCTGCACAACTCAGAAGAAGCAAGAGATGTTGTCGGCGAGGTATTCGCGCGCATTGCCGAGCAGAAGCCACTGGTAGAGGCAGACAAATGGCAGGGCTATCTGCTCACGGCGGTGCGCAACCGCTGTCGCGACATTGTAGCACATCGAAAAGTAGAGCAGAAGGCGATAGTAAGGTTGAGCCGTGAGCATGAAGGCACCGATGAAGAAGTCGGCGTGGAGGAACACGAAGCTGTCGACATGCTACGCTTTGCCGAGCGGGAGTTGCCGCCGCGCACGAGCCAAGTGTTTGTCATGCGATTTGAGGAGAATAAGAGCTACCGCGAGATTTCACACGAGCTGGGTATCAGCATCCCGGCTGTCTACAAGCATGTACTGCTGGCCCGACGCAAAATCACGGCTCGCTTTGTGGTGAGCATAGCATTGTTGCTCATGGTGGCAGCAGCTGTGGCCGTCGGCGTGAGGTTTGCTTTCCACAAGTCATCGGTCAGCCCTGCCGAAGAAAAGTCTGTGCAGACCGTTACGCAAGTGGAGGAGAAGAGTGCCCAGCCGCCAGTCACTGTCACTTTCGAGAATACTGCCCTTGCCAACATCGTGAAGCAGATTGCCGACTATCATCATGTCGGTGTCAGCATCCGCAATGCCGAGGCCGCCAAGTTGCGACTCTATTTCCAATGGAACCAGCAGGATGCATTGTCGGAAACAGTTGACATGCTGAACCGGTTTGAGCGCTTCAGCATCGTGCAGGCTGCCGATGGCACGCTCGTTGTGGAATAACATCCTTGCTGATTGAAACAAAGAGCATCCTCCCTATGAAGAAAACCCACCTCCTACTGACAATAATGTTGCTATTGCCCTTGCTGGCTCGGTCACAGCACATCAGCCATACCTTCCGAAACGTATCGCTGGCAGACGCCTTGATGACCATAGACCGCATGAGCGAAGAGTGGCAAGTAAGCTTCATCTACGACGACTTGGAAGACTACCGGGTCAGCTGCATTGTGAGCGACAAGAGCGTGCCTGAGGCTGTGCATGCCCTCATCGGCTATTACCCCATGCGCATCGAGATCAGCGAGGGGCACATCTTCGTGGAATGCACGCAGCGTTTGCCCTACAAGTTCATTGGCCGCCTCGTCGATGACAAAGGACAACCGGTCATCTATGCCAACATTGCGCTCTACAGTACAACTGATTCTACACGCATTGCCAGTGGGGTGAGCAATCAGGACGGGCATTTCACAATACCTTGCACGCAGCAGCAGGCACGCGTGCGCATCAGCCACGTCGGCTTTGCTACATGGTGGAGGCAGATGAAGATGACGAACGTGGGCACCCTGCGCCTACAGACAGCAACAGAGCACCTGCAGACCGTTGATGTAGCACAACAACAAGATGAGCTGCCAGTATATCAAAACAACTACAAGCGCTATGCCAACGCCGTTCGCAAGCGTGTCTGGTCGATGTCCCTGCCTTCTTTCCAGCTCTCCAAAGCCCCCGAGGCATTGGCCGACAGCGGGGCCGTGATCCTGGCGAAATACACAGAGTTCAACATACTGAGCCAAGACGGCAGCTGGCCCTTTGCGGCTATGTTCGGCTTGGTGGGTGCCGTAGGTTCAGCCGTTGCCACCAACAACAGCCAACACTGTTCAGAGCTCTGCCGTGTCAGGGTGTTGCTCAACAGCGAGGAAGCGGCAGCACGGTGGGCTACCCTCGCAGGCTACCAGCCACGCATGCACCTCTGGGAGGCCGGGCGCTCGGTGGTAGGCATCCGAATCTGCAAGCCCGACGGCAGTCAGCGCGAAGTGGATGCCGATGAGGTGGTGTCGGCCATTCTGCAGAAGAAAATGTGGGCACAGCACAGCAATCCAATAAGAATCAAAGGTTTGCAGACGGGCGACATTCTCGACGTGTTCTTCTTCAATGAGGAAATGGACGACATCGGGAAGTCTGGCACCTATATGGCCGACTTTGCCGATGCCGAGCCCACTCTCGACCTGTTATTCCGAATGACACTGATGCCAGCCTATCACACCGACCTCGACACGCACTACAAGCTCCTGACCCAACGAGGCTTCGACAGCCACGGCAACCATCTCTATACCCTACATGCCAATTACAACGACTGCCAGTCTGATGCCGGCTTGCAGCGTCTCAGCGTGGCATATTGGCGAGGCAAGCATGGTGAAAAGAAGAAGGAACATGCAAGAAAAAACGAATGAATCGTTATATATATTAATAATGTAGAGTAAAAAAATGGAAAACATCACTCGAAAAAACATTGTGCACCTACTGCTATGCCTCATGGCCATCCAGCTTGCAGGATGCAGTCCTAAAGTAATCACCCACGTGGCCAACGAGCGCCCACCGTTGCCTGTCGACTCGGTACACATCTTCCTTTTCGGCGAGCGAATACCATCATCGGCCGTGATGATTGGCGACGTGGCCGTCAAGGACCGCGGCACCACCACGAAGTGCAACTATGACTATGTGGTTCAGCTCGGCAAGGAGGCCACGGCCCGGCATGGCGGCAACGCCCTGCAAATCACGGAGCACCGCGAGCCATCTTTCAAGAGTACCTGCCACCAGATTTTCGGCAACATGCTCTATCTCAACCCGACGCAGATGCATTCGGCACTCACCGACACACTGACGTTCATGCCTGCCGACGACACGTTTGGCGCACAAGTCGTCTATGCCATGAAGCGCAGCAACCCGAAGAACGTTATGAAACTCAGCGTTGGCCCGTCGCGCATCACGTCGAAGGTGTATTCGCCTTATGGCAAGGTACACAAGAAGATGGGACTCGATGTCATGCTGAACTACGAGCACATCGGCTACCGCAACTTCGGCTTCGGCTTCACGACGGCCTTCAACCGCACCACCTACGGCGGCATGAGCGACCAGACCTTCTTCTACGTCGGCCCCGACTTCGTCATCAGCCATGTGACGACGAAGAACTGGCGCTGGGACGTAGGCATCGGCATGGGCTATACCACCTACAGCGAGACGGGTGGCGGCAGTGGCGGCGGCTTCGGCGCACTGACGCGGCTGGGTGTGGAGTACGTACTCGGCAACCATTTCGCTCTCGGTGTAGACTGGAACATGATGCGTCGCACCTTCTCGGCACCTAAGGACTTCCACCTTGAGAAAAACGAGCGATACGGCTTCGACAGCATGAGCCTAACCGCAGGCATGCGCTTCTATTTCTAAAAAACAAGAACAGACAGAACAGACGTAACGACAATCTCATGAAGCAATGTAGATTATTCCTTTGGGGCATCGTCATCCTCCTATGGTGCATGCCGTCTCGAGCGCAAGACATCGTAATCGCCGACACACTTCGCACTGATACCACACGCAACGAGCGGTTAGAGCGATATCTAGAGCAGGTATTTGGAAAACGACCTGACCAGATAGCTACGCGAGAAAATGCAAAAAAACGCACAGGCGAACTGCATGTGCTAAAGTTCAGCGGCGGTGTCAGCCTAATCACTTCTGATCTGCAAGTGGGCGACGACGCCCATGAACATCTCCCAGGATTGGAGTACATGTTGGAGTTTGAAGATATATTCGACAAAGGCAGAGGCAGAGGTCGTGGTGTAGGCTTCATCTTTAAGGGAAGCCGGTATCGGGACGGCTACCTCCGCTTCAACCTCTATCACTTCGGTTTGAACCGTGTGTGGTGCAACATGCCCTCGTCGAGTCATTGGCGCTGGGAACTGGCTCTCGGCGGCGGTGCCAGCTACCTTCATGACAAAAGCGACTTCTCAAGCTTCTACTATTATGCTGATGATTCCAAATTCGGCTTGGGTGTTCTGCTGAAGGCTGGCATCGAAAGCCGACTGAGCAAGCACGTGGGACTAGGCCTGGAGGCCAATACCATCTATCACATCTTCTTCGACAGCAATTCCAAAGTCGAAGACAAGCCCATCAACGGAATCGTCAGCACCGACTTGATGCTGGGTCTGCGCTTCTATTTCTGACAAAACAATCATAAACTTGGTTTGGCATTGGTATAGCACATCAATCGTGTTGTATCAATGCCCTATTTGTGTTGATAGGTTCGGCAATAAGAACAAAAAAATGCTTTTTTGTTTTATATTGTCATCGATTTAGATAAATTTCTCACGCTCAAGAATGAAAATTCATTTCAATTCTCTTCGCTTAATCGAAATTTTGCTCTATCTCTGAACTTCGTCGAAGATAGGCTGCATCTCAACAATAAAAACAAAAAAATGCTTATTTGTTTTGTATTCTCTTCGATTTGCACTATCTTTGCACTGATAAACTACAAACAGAAATGAAAAGAATCGTTACATTCGGAGAGATATTGCTGCGCTGGTCGAAAGGCGGTGCTCAGCGGTTGAAACAAGGTAGTGACTGGACGGGCAAGTTTGGAGGCTCGGAAGCCAACGTGGCAGTGTCGCTTGCGATGCTGGGCAACAAGGTTGGCTATGTGTCGCGTGTGCCACAGAACGAGGTGGGACAGGCATGTCTGAACGAGCTGCGCTACTACGGCATCGACACACGCGATGTAGTGCGCGGTGGCGACCGTCTCGGCACCTACTACTTCGAGGCTGCTGCCGGCCTGCGTCGCTCGCAGGTGGTCTACGACCGTCGCGGCTCGTCGTTCTACTCGTGTGCTCCGGGCATGTTCCCCTGGCGCGACATCTTCAGCCGTACAGACATCTTCCATTGCTCGGGCATCACCTGCGCCGTGTCGCAGTCGGCAACCGATGCCACGTTCGAGGCTGTGAAGACGGCAAAGGACATGGGACTTCGCATCACGTGTGACATCAACTTCCGCAAGAACCTCTGGCGCTACGAAGGAGCCGATGCCCACAAGACGCTGAACGCGCTGATGCAGTATAGCGACTACATCTTCGGCGATCAGGATGAATGGGAGGTGGCCACAGGTGTGAAGCAGGTGCCAATGGACCACATGATGGCAGATACGGAACTCGACATGGATGCCTATCGTCGCTATTTCGACGAGATGCACCGCCAGTTCCCGAACTGTGGCGAGATGATGCTCGGTCTGCGCAACCAGATCACGTCGACCCACCACACGTTGACCGCCCTGCTGTGGTATCATGGTGAGATTTATCAGGCGAAGATCTACGACATCTATCCCATCGTAGACCCCGTGGGCGTAGGCGATGCCTTCGTAGCCGCCTATATCCACGCGGCCGAGAAATGGAAGGGCGAGCCCCAGCGCTGCCTCGACTTCTCGGTGGCAGCCTCGCAGCTGAAGAACTCCGTCGCCGGCGACTTCAACTTAGTGACCGAAGAGGAAATATTGGAACAAATCCACCCTATTAATAGGTAATAGTGAATAGGTTATAGGTGATAGGTTATAGGTTATGAAAACTATCAGCTATCAATTGTTAACTATCAACTATCAAGAAGTTGTCCAATAGTAAATTACCATACCTCTTCCCCCTGCTACTCCTCGGCAGCTTGCTGTTTGGCTCCTGTCTGAGAGAGCCGAGCTATCCGCGACTACTTGTCGAGGCCGACTCCGCTATGCGCTGGGGACACTACGATGAGGCCGACAGCCTATTAAGTGCTTACAATAAAGCGAAAGATAACGAAAACCTATCTACCCGCCGCTACCACCAGCTTCTACAACTTGAATCGAAGTTCCTACGTGGTCAGTCATCCGTTGACGATCTGCTGCTTGTTGACAGTTTGGAGAACTATTATAGTCGAGGTTCGAGGGAAAAACATGCGAAGACCCTCGCCATTTTGGGCGATATCTATCATACAGGCGGAGACCATCCCTCTGCTTTTGAATCACTGATGAAAGCCAAAGAAGAAGCAGAATGTTCAAATGAAGTATGGTTGCAAGGAATCATCTCACGTCAGCAAGGTGATATTTATCTGGAGCAACGGATGTTTGACAAAATGATAGACCTTTTTCGAAGTAGTTTTCTTTATGCTCAAATTGCAAAAGACACTTTAAGAATGGCATACACAGCACTTCGTTTGGGAAAGGTAAACACATATACAGAATCTTTAGATAGTATCATATATTATTACCAGAAAGCTATTGAACTTGGAAAGCATTTAGAGCAATCAGATAACATCGTTCCTGCAGCACGCTATGAATTGGCTGATATTTATTTGCAAACAGAACAATTCGACAAAGCAGCAACCATCATGACACATGATTCGATAAATGATGTGAATTGGGCTTATTGGCACTACCAACAGAACCACGTAGATTCTGCCATGTATTATTTTAAGAAAGTACTTCACCGTTATAACTACTTTTCAGACGCAGAACATCTTTACATCCTATCAAATCTATCTGAAAAAAAAGGCAATATACAATTGTCCAATCAGTATCTGAGAATGTGTATGGAAGCTAAAGATTCTTTTCAAATACAATCTCAGAAAGAAATGCTTTTCAGAATAGAAGCACAGTACAACTTAAATTCAGTCAAGGAAGACCTTAAGCGTGCAGAACGAAATGGTAAATATTGGAAATGGGGATTGACAGGTTTCATTTCTTTGGCACTTGTTGTATTCCTTTATGGCCGCCGCGAGTGGAAACGCCAACAGCAGGACAAGGCTACAGCAATTGCTCGCGAGCAGCAACTACGACAGGAAGAAGAACGCAAACATCGTCAAAGCCGGCAACAGATAGAGGAAAACAATCAGCGTATTAATCAATTGGAGCAACAACTCGAAGAGGCACGAAAGCAGAACGACTTATTAACTATTCAAAGGTTGGAACTTGACACCGAGCAGCTAAGAGCAGAGAACGCGAACATTGAAGCCACCAACGAACGCAAAGAGCATTTGCTTCGTGAGTTTCAAGAGTCTCTAATCTATCAACGTATCCTGATTAATGCTGGCAAGCCAAAATTCCATCTGCGCGATGAGGAATGGGACACGCTTGCAGAGTGGATTGACAAAGTTTATGATAATTTCACCACTCGACTCATGGCGCTTACACCACTCAACATCACTGAACGCCAAATATGCTACCTTGTGAAGCTGAACTTAAAGCCTTCGCAAATTGCTGCCATGTTGAATATCACCGACACCGCCATTTCCATGAACAGAAATCGACTATACAAGAAAATCTTCCACGAAAAGGGTTCTTCCAAAGACTTCGACGAGTTCATCAAAAATTTCTAAAATCTCCCATTTTATCGGCACATGCCTTTGACTGGACTGCACAAAAACTGCACAAATAACCCTTGTGCAGTTTTTGTGCAGTTTTCATATATAGCCTTCATTCATTTTTGCTTTACCTTTGCAACGGAGATTGGGGCGGTATGACTATAATTAAATAAAAAAAACAAAATCATGACGGGTGTTTGATAAAATAATTCGTATCTTTGTACCCGTCATTTTAAATCGTTCAAAAAATATGAAAGCAAAACTATTGATTACTTTATTAGTATTTACAATGTCTGCTGGCGTGAAATTGAAAGCTCAAACTATCCAGCCCGTGAAAAGACTCGAGATTGAGGCAAAGGTAGGTGCAACATTCCCCGTTGACAAGTTTGTGGGAAGCAAGAAGCTGGGACCCCAATTCGGTTTGGAGGGTAGGTGGAATTTCGACAAGCCATTCGACGTTGGGTTGGAAGTCTACATGGGCAGTGCTATCCGTGACTATGAGGGGCACACGCTGAGCAACCGTATTTTCTCTTTTCTGTCTGTTTATGGCGACTACAATTTCAACCGCGGAAACAAAGTGGCACCCTTTGTGGGCGTTGGCATCGGCGATGTGAAATGCGACGTTATTCAGGGAAGCGAGGGCCGCGAAGGTATGTCGCTGATGGTAGTTCCTCGCGTAGGCGTCGAGCTATGGAACCACCTCAGGCTGACAGCCGACCTGCGACTGGCTAGGAAGGGCTACAACACTGTAGGCATCAGCATTGGCTATGCTTTTGGTGGAGGAAGAAAGTAGCACGAAAACACGATGCCGACGATAATAACACAAGACTCTCCGTGTGTGACCTCTACGAGGTCTTCCGTAACCAGCATCAGTTCATTGAGTAGCAAATAACCTAAAAGATGTACAAATATCGTGATCATGAAACCCATCTGATGCATGCTGCAGTGTGGTCGGGAATGGCTATCGTGTTGACACTCCTCGGGGCTGTAGCATGGGGAATCATCAACTGGGGCAATCTGCCCAGTCCACAAGAGTCAGCAACAGCCTTTGGCGTCTTGCTGGGTATAGGTTGGCTGATTATCCTCTGGCAGTGGTGGACGGATGTCTATATCGATGAAGATATGGACTGAGGACGTTTGTAAACATATTAACCTCCATTAACTCTCTGAAAATGGGCAATTCTGCACAAATGTCAGGATTGCCCATTATATTAGGACACTACGTAACCTAGAAGAGTTGCACCAGCTGCACCGCCGAAACCTTGCCCACCCCCAGCCCTTCCCCAAGGGAGGGGAGAGGGAGAGAGGCTCTCGTTTTTGGTCGTAACTCTATCCTTTACGCTCCAAAACTCTATGCTTTACGAGTGATAACCCATAGCTTTTCAAACGGCAATCCTATTATGTCTATCAGCGGTGCAACACAGGAATGAAAAATCAAAAAAGTAGCAGATGGAAATAGAAAAAAAATACCTTTGCGCCAATGATGCTATGGCGCAAAGGTACTATGTTAACATTATATTTGTATGGATAATTTCGAAAAAGATATTAGCCTGCTCCCAACAACAAAGCCTAGAACACGAAGCCGAGGTTGATGAAGAAGTTGGCCTTCTTGGTAATGTTGCAATAGCTCAGCGTTGCACCCAGCGGACCGAACATCGTGTTGTAGTAATAGCCAGCAGAGAAGCCCAGCATGGTTCTGTAGTCGAGCAAGTTCTTCAGCTCATCGGCATTCTGTCCTGCGGCAACGCGCAAGAGGACAATGTTGTTTTCGGTGAGGTTCACTTGTCCTTGCAGTTGTGCAGCCAGGAGCTTGTCCCATGCCATCTCGACGTGTCCGATACCTGCGAAGGGCACCTGTTGCTCAAAGTAGTGGCCGAACCACTCGCCACCAATCATATTGCTGATGATGAGCGGCGGGTTCTTTCCGAAGAGCATGCGTCCATAGAGCATGGGCTGGAATGAGAGGTATTTGTTGGCGGCAAACGACATGCGCCACATACCATAGAGCTCGCTGATGCCCGTGTGGTCGTTCAGGGAGTAGAAGTTATCGGTGTAATAGGTGAAACGTGCCATGAACTTCGCTCCTCGTGTGGGAAAGTACCACTCGTTCTCGCCATTGTAGTTGACCGTAGCGTAATAGTTGAAGAAGTGCTTGTTTTTGGGTATACTGATCTGGTGCTCCGGCAGGTTGTCGACAAGCAGGTTGCTATAGGTGTAGTAGTTCCACTCGGCACCAATGCTCACATCGAAGTTTCGCACCAAGAAATTCAGGGGAGCCGCCTTGAAGGCATGATGGTTGTAAGTGACGTTATAGCTCTTTGAACCATACTCATAGATGTTCACATCGTTGCGGCGGAAGACATAGGACACCGTGGGACGCAAGAAGCTGGCGGGGTGGAAGCTCCAGTCGGCTTTTGCCATGATGCGTTTGCCGAGTCGGAGTGTGAAGTCGAGCTCCATCGGCATCTTTGCACGGAACGGCAGAGCGGCATTGGCCTGCAGCGCCACCATCTCCTCGTTGTCGAAGCGTAAGCCGACACTCACCTGATTGGTTTTCTTCTCGCCTCCCACGAAGCTGATTCTTGCTGCCGAGGTGCCATCGGGCTGCGGGATGGCATTGTTCTCGATACGACAGTCGGCAGTCTTATAGAAGAGGTCGAGTCGCATGGCAGTGGTGATGAGGTCGGTGCGGTAGGTGTCGATGCTATCGCCTTCCTTCAGGTGGAACTTCGTACGGATGAACAACTCATCGCCTGTATTCATGTTTTCGAATCGCAACTGCCCGATCTTGAACGACGTGGGCGGCACGATCGGTTGCCGATGAATGTGGATGCGAGGCATGGGCATGATGGCTGTTGCCTCTTTCAGTTTGTTAGACAACGCCACCAGCTCATCCCAATGCTCCATGGCCGCCTCCTCGCCTCTGCGGATGAGCGTGTCGATAGCTGCATGGTTGAAGGATGCCGAGCCATAACCGGTGGTATTCACACGGATGGGAATATCGGTGATGGCGAGGTTATCGTCGTACTTGTTCTTACAGTTCACATCGACAATCTGCGAGAGCACCGCTGCCGTTGAGGCGATGTCGTCGGCCGTCTTTTGCTTGGCCTGCACCGTCACACCAATGATGTAGTCAGCCCCCATCTGTTTGGCAATATCGGCAGGGAAGTTGTTACGCAAGCCACCATCGACGAGCAATTTGTCGCCCATGCGCACAGGCGAGAAGGCACCGGGAATCGACATACTGGCTCGCATGGCCGTGCTGAGCACACCGCTATGGAAGACGTACTCCGTGTTGTCGACGATGTTTGTTGCCACACAAGCAAAGGGAATGGGCAGCTTGTTGAAGTCGATGGAGTCGTTGTAGGGTGCCGTCAGCGCGTTGAACAACGTGCGGATGTTTTTTCCGATGATCATACCACCTTCCGAACCAAGCGATTTCTTTCCCAGGTTCAAGCTCGTGGAGATAACGTAAGTGTTCTTCTTCTCACGTTCCAGAAGACTCTGATGACTCAGGTCGTCCTTGTCGGAGAGCACATACGCCCAGTCCTGTACCCTAACCATGGAATCGAGGCTGGCGGTGGTGTTGCCGCAGGCATAGAGTCCGCCGATGATGCTACCCATACTGGTACCCGTCACGATGTCGATGGGTATGCCAGCCCGTTCGATGACCTTCAGCGCACCAATGTGAGCCATACCTTTCGCACCACCGCCGCTGAGCACGACAGCCACGCGCGGCCTTGGCTGAAATGGTGCCTTTGATATCTCTTGTCCGCTAGTCTTCAACGCATGTCCCATGCAGAGACATGTCATCATGATCAATGCTGTTTTCTTCATATTGTTTCCTATTTTATTCTTTCACCTGTAGTTGCTTGCGATATCGGAGCAGCTCGCGCATGAGCTTGCGAGTGATGCGCTCGGTGCCGGGCTGCCCGTAGATGTTGTTGAGCTCGTGGGGATCGGCCTGCAGGTCGTAGAGCTCGTAGTAGTCGATGTCGGGGTCGTTGGTGATGTATCCCGACTGTAGCATCCCCTTATAGCTGTTGTTTTCGCGCGTGCCAGCCTGCTGCTGGTACTTGTTCTCCTGCAGGGCACGCTCGCCGCCATGACCATAGAAGTGAATGAGCTTATAGCGGTCGGTGCGCACGCCGTCATGCTTGCGTGCCAGGTGCCAGGCGGGATAGTCGTAATAGTGGTAGTAGAGCGACTTGCGCAGGCGCTTCTTTCCCTTGAACAACGCACGCAGGGAGTGACCCGTCATCTGCTTCGGCTTCTGCACACCGGCATAGTCGAGAAAGGTGGGCGCATAGTCGATGTTCTGCACCATCGCCGTGCTGACGGTTCCTGCCGGAATGTCGCGTGGATAGCGCATAACGAGTGGCGTGCGCAGGCTCTCCTCATACATGAATCGCTTGTCGAACCAGCCGTGCTCGCCCAGGTAGAAACCTTGGTCGGAGGCATAGACGACGATGGTGTTCTCTGCCAAGCCGTGTTCGTCGAGGTAGCGCAGCAGGCGACCTACGTTCTCGTCGATGCTATGAATGACGGAGAGGTAGTCGCGCAGGTAGGTCTGGTACTTCCACTCCACCAGCGCCCGGCCGGTGAGGCTGTCGCGCTGGAAACGGTTGTAGCGGTCGCCGAAGTATTGCTCGTAGGCCTTTCGCTCATCGGCATTCAGGCGGCCATATTCAGCAATGGTCCGGCGGAAGCGGTCGACAGGGCGTCCCAGCGAGTCTACCTTCAAGTCGAGGGCCAGTTCCATGTCCTTGTCAATCGACATCTTCTGCGTGTGGGCGGCCGAGCCACGGGTGGAGTAGTCGTCCCACATGGTCTCGGGCAGGGGGAACTCGATGTTGTCGTACATGCCCAGATACTTCACATCGGGGAACCAGCTGCGATGAGGTGCCTTGTGGTGAACGAGCAGACAGAACGGCTTCGATGCGTCGCGATGGTCGAGGAAGTCGATGGCGTGGTCGGTGATGAGGTCTGTGGCATAGCCTTCCTCACGGATATACTTCCCGCCAGAGGTCGGACTCTTGAACTCCGGATTCCAGTAGGAGCCTTGGTCGTAGAGCACATGATAACTATCGAAGCCCTTCGGCTCGCACATGAGGTGCCACTTGCCAATCATGCACGTCTGGTAGCCCGCCTGCTGCAGCAGTTCAGAGAAGAAGGTGCGCGTAGAGTCAATGCCCTCGAGCAGCATCTGCTGTCCGTTCTGATGACTGTAGAGGCCTGTGATGAGACAGGCACGACTGGGCGACGACAGCGAGTTCTCGACAAACGCCTGGTCGAAGCGCACTCCCTCGCTGGCGATACGGTCGATGTTAGGCGTAGGCGCGAGTCGTCCTATCGCATGTCCGTAGGCCGAAATGGCCTGGTAGGCATGGTCGTCGCTCATGATGTAGACGATGTTGGGCCGCTGCGAGCCGGCGCGTCCCTTTTGCGACGCTGGCTGTGCAGCCACGTCGGGCAGGGTGTTCGCGGCGGCGAGCGCCAACAGCGGGAGTACTTTCTTTGCCATATGGTGAAGAGTCCAGTTTATTGAATTGTCTCAGATATTCACGATGAGTTGGCCGTTCTATTCGAAGCTGACATAGGGGCGCAGTCGGGCAATCACGTCAGCGGGGAACTCGGGTAGCATCTTCAGGTCGTCGAGGCTGTGCAGAGGGCCTTTCAGTCGCCGATAGTCGCAAATGGCACGAGCCTGATAGAAATTGAGATATGGGTGCTGACGAAGCTTCGACAGCGAGAGCGTGTTAACATTCAGCTTGTAAATGTTGCCCGTAGCCACCTGGAAATAAGGTAGCGCGTCTTCGGGAAAGCCCTCTATCTCGAGCAACTGTTCGGCAGAGACATAGCCGCCCAGCTGTTTGCCGTAGGAGGCGATGCGGCGGGCGTAATAGCTGCCGATGCCCGGCACCTGCTTCAAGGCGGTGGTGTCGGCAAGGTTCAAGTCGACATGCTCGCCTGCCTTTAGCTTCACAGGGTAGCCAACGCGCGCTGGTGCCGTCGTTTCGTTCTTATCTGCTGCTACCGACCGGCCATCGATGGTCGACGCCTCATTCCGTCCTGCCGACGAAGCATAGGAACCACTCTTGCCTCGAGGCCCCACCAGTTCGGCTGCAGGCCGGTAGTCGGCAGAGATGCGGATGTAGGGCAGCAACTCGCGGTATTGCTTCTGGGTGAGCCCGTAGAGACGGGCGAAGTCGCTGGGCTCGCGAAACACCCCTCCCTTGCTCCTGTAGCGATAGATGCTGCGCACCTGCCAGGGCTGCAGGCCCAATCTTAGTAGTTGGGTGCTATCGGCAGTGTTGGGATCAAAAGCGAAGCGCTCTGCCTCCTGCACAGGAACAGCATAATAGGACTGGTCCTTTGCCTGCCGAGAGGCATGTTGGTCTTGGCCGCTGGTGGTTCTCTCTTCGCTCATGAGTTGTGAAGACGATGCCGACAAGTCGTCATCGCCCCCGAAGAAGAAGACGAATCCGAGATACAACAATAGCATCGCCAGCACTCCGATGAATGCTATGCGGTCGCTCTTGTTGATGTAGAAGATTTCTCGGAACGTCATGAGAGGGGTTGAGAGGTTTAGAAGTTGAGAAGGGTTGAGAGAGAGGTTGAGAAGGGTTGAGAAGGGTTATCTCTCCTCAGTGATACGTAAGCACCCCTATGGGTCGAGCAAAAGGATTGAGATTCCTTGCAAAGCGGCTACTGCTGATCAAGAATCTGCAGGGCTCGCTGCACGATGTGGTTTTGCTCGTTGATAATGGCGAAATACTCATTCATATCCCATAGGTCGCGGGCGATGAGTGCCTTCAGCTGCGTACGCAACATGGGAAGCGTCTGCTGCAGTTCTTCATCGTTCTTGGGTTTCACATTCTGTTTCTCGGCCTCAGCGACTACATCGTCGACTACCTCTTGCGGCACGTTGAAGCCTGCACGGAAGTCCTCAAACGAAGCATATTGCTTGCTGAGCTGTCGACGGTTCTTGTCGATGTACTTCAGACTGGTGTTGATGATGACGCCCTTCGCAGCGAGCTGACGGTGGAAGAGTGTATACTGCGTCGTGTCGAGAGGTACGAAAAAATCGGGCATGATGCCACCACCGCCATAGACGGTGCGATGAAGTCGCAACGTCTCGTAACGCAGCGAGTCGGAGAAGTGAATGCTATCTTGGGAATAGAGTTCTCCATGCTTGAATCGCTTCTCGATGTCTTCTTCATAGTCGCGCTTCTCGCCCTTCACGTAAGGCTTCTGAATGCAACGGCCCGAAGGGGTGAAATAGTGGGCTACGGTGAGGCGAATCATCGAACCGTCAGGGAACTCGATGGGTCGCTGCACAAGGCCTTTGCCAAACGTGCGGCGACCAACGACCTGACCGCGGTCCTGATCCTGCAGCGCACCGGTGACAATCTCGGCAGCCGATGCGGAATATTCATTGACGAGTACGACGATGCGACAGCCGGAACGAAGATGACCGTCGCCCGTTGCACGGAAGTCCTGTCGCGGCACGGAACGTCCCTCGGTATAGACGATGATGTCGTCCTTCTGCAGGAACTCGTTGGCAATCTGTGCTGCTGCCTGCAAGTAGCCACCGCCATTGTCCTGCAAGTCGAGGACGAGAGACTCAAGCGTTCCTTGGTTTCTCAGTTTCTGCAAGGCCTCCATGAACTCTTCGTAGGTGGTGGCACCAAACGAACCGATGCGGATGTAGCCCACACCAGGCTTGATCATATAGGCTGCGTCGAGGGTGTGAACGGGTATCTTGTCGCGTGTCACCGTGAACGACAGCACGTCGCCGATACCGCGGCGCACCACGCCGAGCCTAACCTTCGAGCCCTTCTTGCCACGCAGACGCTTCATGATATCCTCCTTCGACATCTTCACACCGGCGATGGCGGTATCGTTGACGCTAATGATGCGATCACCCGCCAGGATTCCTACCTTCTCGGACGGACCGTTCAGCGTAGGCTGGATGACAAGCAGCGTGTCCTCAACCATATTGAACTGCACGCCAATACCTTCAAACGAACCCTGCAGGGGCTCGTTCATCGCCTTGGTCTCCTTGGCGGTGCTATAGGCGGAATGGGGGTCGAGCTTCTCTATCATACCACGAATGGCATCCTCGACAAGTTTGTTTTCGTCAACGGAGTCAACATACAGATTCGTAATCGCCATCTCCGCCACCTGCAGCTTCCTAATCGGCGAGTCGTTGCCGAAGTTTAGATGAAACTGAGAACAGACGTTCATGCAGCTGCACAACAAAATGAAGACAAATATAGACTTTTTCATCATTCTACTATTAATTATTTATTTGACATACAGAACCGTTTTTAGAGACATACGGGACTGAAGATTTTTTAGACATACACGACATACGAACTTTTTTTAAGACATACAGGACATACGAACGGATGTTTTTAAGACATACAAGACATATGGACAGAAGTTTTAAAAGATGTGGGAGATGCTTTATATATTAGCATGGGGTGAATGTTTGGGTCGGTAAATTCGGAACTTACGTTTGAATTCTATCTTTTGAGAGCCGAAGTTGATGAGGAGGCCATCGTCGATTCCTGTTGCTGTCAGGTAGTTGACGAGTTGCACCTCATGAATCTTCTGCAGTATCTCCACCGCTTTTAATTCCAGAACCAATCGCTTCTCGACGATGATATCAGCTTTGTAGTCACCGACGCTAATGCCATCATAAAGAACGCTGAACGGCACTTCCGCTTCACACTCGATTCCATGCTTCCTGATTTCTATCAGTAGTGCGTTCCTGTACACCTTCTCTTCATATCCTGGTACCAACTGCTTCCTCACGTTCATGGCATAATCCATCACGTTTGTAATCAGTTCTTCTATATCATTCATCTTACGTTGCTTTTATCAAAGTCCCAGATTATCATTTTATCTGAAACCTTATGTCCGTCTGTCCCTTATGTCTTAAATCCTATGTTCGTCTGTCCTGTATGTCTCAAAAACACTCGTTCGTCTGTCCAGTATGTCTCAAGACACCTGTTACATCTGTTCTTCCGGCAGGTCCTCTTCAATGACGAGGTTGTCGATGATGAAGTTTTGGCGCTCGGGGGTGTTCTTGCCCATGTAGTACTCCAGTAGCTTCTGTACCTGGTCGGTCTTGTGGAGTGTCACCTGCTCGAGGCGTATGTCGGGTCCGATGAAGCCCGAGAACTCGTCGGGTGAGATCTCGCCGAGTCCTTTGAAGCGGGTGATCTCGGGATCGGGACCCAGTTCCTGAATGGCCGTCACGCGTTCTTCCTCGCTGTAGCAGTAGCGTACGACGAAGTCCGACTTCTTCAGGTTCGGGTTCTTCTCCTGCTGCTCGGCCAACTTCTGGTCTTCAGCTTCGAGCACCTCCTTGTTCTTGATCTTCGTGCGGCGGTTGCGCACGCGGAACAGCGGCGTCTGCAACACGTAGACATGTCCTTTCTTGATGAGTTCCGGGAAGAACTGCAGGAAGAATGTGATGATGAGCAACCGGATGTGCATGCCGTCGACATCGGCATCGGTGGCCACGATCACCTTGTTATAGCGCAGCGAGTCGAGGCCGTCCTCGATGTCGAGCGCTGCCTGCAGGAGGTTGAACTCCTCGTTTTCATACACCACCTTCTTCGTCAGGCCATAGGTGTTCAGCGGTTTTCCTCTTAAAGAGAACACAGCCTGCGTGTTCACGTCGCGACTCTTCGTAATCGATCCGCTGGCGGAGTCGCCCTCGGTGATGAAAATCGACGACTCTTCCTTTCGTGAGTCCTTCACATCGCTATAGTGGATGCGGCAGTCGCGCAGCTTACGGTTGTGCAGGTTTGCCTTCTTTGCACGCTCACGTGCCAGCTTCGTCACGCCTGCCATCGCCTTGCGCTCGCGCTCGCTCTCCTTCACCTTGTTCTCAATGGCCTCCGCCACTTCACTATGTATGTGCAAGTAGTTGTCGACCTGCGTCTTGATGAAGTCGCCCACATACTTATTGATGGTCTCTCCACCCGGTGCCATCTGCGTAGAGCCCAGCTTAATTTTCGTCTGGCTCTCGAACATCGGCTCCTCCACATTGATGGCGATGGCGGCGACGATACCGTTTCGGATATCGCCATACTCGTATTTGCCGAAGAACTCCTTGATGGTGCGGGCAATATGCTCCTTGAAAGCACTCTGGTGGGTGCCGCCCTGGATGGTGTGCTGACCATTGACGAACGAATAGTACTCCTCACCATACTGGTTGGCATGCGTCAGCGCAATCTCGATGTCCTCGCCTTGCAGGTGGATAACGGGATAGAGCGGGTCGTTGGTCATGCGATCCTTCAGCAAATCCTCCAAGCCGTTGCGCGAAAGGATGCGGCGACCGTTGTACATGATGGTCAGACCGGAGTTCAGATAGGTGTAGTTGCGGAGCATGTTTTCCACAATATCGTCGTGGAAAGAGTAGTTCTTGAACAGCGTGTTGTCGGGTTCGAAGAAGATGTAGGTGCCCGTCTCGTCCTGCGTGGGCTGCGTCTTGTCGCTTTTCAGGATGCCCCGCTCGAAAATAGCCGTTCTGACCTGTCCGTCACGATAGGAGCGAACCTCGAAGCGCGAGCTCAGGAAATTCACTGCCTTAATGCCCACGCCATTCATGCCCACCGACTTCTTGAACGCCTTCGAGTCGTACTTGCCACCCGTGTTCAGCTGGCTCACGGCCTCCACGAGTTTGCCTTGCGGAATGCCACGACCGTAGTCGCGCACGGAGACGCGCAGATGGTCGTCGATGTCGATCTCGATGCGCTTGCCGGCATTCATGCGGAACTCGTCGATGGAGTTGTCGATGGTTTCCTTCAGCAGCACATAGATACCGTCCTCGGCATGCGATCCGTCGTCGAGGCGACCGATGTACATACCGGGGCGAGTGCGAATGTGGTCTACGTCAGAGAGATGGCGAATCTCGTCATCTCCATATTTTACGTCTGTAGGGTTATCGATAATGGTTTTGTTTTCTTCTGCCATTTGATTTCTTCACTTTTTACAATGCTTTTTTATAGCAGCGGCGGCGCTTGTGGTTCTCGGTGTTGAAATAGCTCCACTGGCTCTGCACATGCTCGTTCGACTCCATTTCCACCTGGCTCTCGCCCCACTCTATTCCGTACTTGTTGTACCAGGGAATGAGATGGTAGAACATCAGGGCGTTCACGCCCTTCGAACGATATTCAGGCAGCACGCCGATCATCTCGAGGTCTACGATATTGGTCTTGTGGAACTTCAGCGCACGCAGCAGATGCCACCAGCCGAAGGGCCACAGGCGGCCGCGCCAGCACTTCTGCAACGCCTTCGACAGCGAAGGAATCGTGATGCCCACGCCCACGAGCTTGTGCTCGTCTGTCGACCAGTCCTCGGCCACAGGGATGAGGTTCAGGTCGGCCAGCGGCAGATACATGTCGACATACTGTTCAATCTGCTTGTCGGAGAGGCGCGAGAAGCCGTACAAGTCCTTGAACGTGTCGTTGATCAGACCGAAGATCTTCTTACCCATGCCGCCTTCGAAGATTTCCTTCTTCGTCAGCGTGCGCACTCGAAGATTGTAGCGCTTCATAATCATCTCCGAGATCTTCACCATCTTCTCAGGCACCTGCTCGGGGACGTATATCTTGAACTCAACGTAGTCGTTGTCTTTCTCCCAGCCGCCGAGGCGCTCCATGTGCTCGGGGTAGTAGGGATAGTTGTAGATGGTGGCCATCGTGCCCAGCTGGTCGAAGCCAAACGTGAGCATACCTTCCGGGTCGAAGTCGGTGAAACCCAACGGACCAATCACCTCCGTCATGCCTTTCTCGCGGCCGAAGTCCTCAACGGCCTTCAGCAAAGCACCGCTTACCTCGATATCGTCGATGAAGTCGATCCAGCCAAAGCGCACACTCTTCCGCTCCCATTTCTCGTTGGCACGGTGGTTGATGATGGCCGCCACGCGACCCGCCAGCTTTCCATCTTTGTAAGCCAGATAATACTCTGCCTCGCAGAACTCAAAAGCAGCGTTTCGGTCCTTGCTCAGCGTGTTCAAATCATCACTATAAAGGGTTGGTGCATCATAGGCATTTCCCTTGTAAAGATCATAATGAAACTCAATGAATGTCTTCAGGTCTTTCTTCGTAGTAACCTTTTTAATCTCTATCTGTGGCATATCTTCTGATAATTTTTGCAAAGTTACTAAAAAGTAAGCGAAATGCAAAGCAAAAACAAAAGTTTTTGTTTTTTTTCGCGCTTGGCAACGAAGGCCAAAGGCCTGCCTGTGTTTTGTCGCACTTTCAGCGCTCTTTTGTGCCTTTTCCCATATCTTTCCCCATTTTTATTGATAAAATCTTCGAAAATATTTGTAAATTTAAATGAGAAATGTTAAATTTGCATCGGAAATATACTCTAAACAATAAAAACCAATTGAAACGTATGAAAAAACTACTGACAATCGTTGTTGTGGCAATGTTGTCATTCGCCACAGCCAATGCACAAGAGTGCAAGGGCAAGTTGAAATCGTGGTCGTTTGTTGAGGCACAGGGAGGCCTGCAGTTCACCTCCACCGATGCCCCCATCGACAAGTTGCTCACCCCGACCGTAGGACTGTCGTTCGGTCACTACTTCTTCCCGGCAGTGGGACTCCGCCTGCATGCCAACGCCTGGCAGGCCAAGAGCGGTTTCGACCAGCTCGACCAGTACTACAAGTGGAACTATGTCACCACCGATGCCGACCTGCTCGTCAACCTCACCAATCTCTTCTCGAAGTCGCCGAAGCATGCGCTGAACGTCATCCTCGTAGGCGGATTCGGACTGAACTACGCATGGGACAACGATGAATTCAAGGCCATGGAACTCGCTAAGACCTTGAACACAGAGCTGGCATGGGACAAGAACCGCATGTCGCACAACATCCGTGCCGGTCTGCGCCTTGAGACCGACGTCACGAAGCCTATCGGCCTGTCGCTCGAGGTTGATGCCAACAGCCTCTCCGACCGCTTCAACTCGAAGATGAACAACGCCGACGACTGGATGTTCACCGCTATGCTCGGTCTGAGCTTCCGCTTCGGCTATAAGTATAAGCATTGCGAGAAGAAGGCTGAACCCGTGGTAGTGCCCGAGCCCGTGCCCGTCGTAGAGCCGGAACCCAAACCCGAGCCCAAGCCCGTCGTGGTTGAGAAGAAGCCCGAGCCGAAGATTGTCACCGTGAAGGAACAGCTCCACGAGGAAATCTTCTACGTCATCTGCAAGAGCGATCCCGAGGTCGGCAAGCGTCAGATGCAGAAGGTGGCCGATTTCATGAAGCGCAACCCGAACGCAAAGGTATCGGTTGTTGGCTATGCTGACAAGGGCACCGGTAATCCCAAGCTGAACATCGGCTACTCGAAACAGCGTGCCGAGAAGTGCAAGGCTGAGCTCGTTGATGCCTACGGCTGCGACGCCTCACGCATCAGCGTCGACTACAAGGGTGACACCGTACAGCCGTTCGACGAGAACGACAAGAACCGTTGCGTCATCATCGATGGCGATGGCTCGCACGAAGAAACAAAGTACGAGTAATCACATTCACACCAACAACGAGGGGCAGACACCACGTCTGTCCCTCTTTTTTAGTATATCATCGAAAAAATAACGAAAGGCCGAAGGCCTGACAAGAGCTCAGGCAGGCGGTGGAGTGCGTAGCACGAAACCCCTGCATACATAGCAAAGAGTATCAAAACCCCGACGGGGTGACAGAATTTCTGTCGTACCTTCGGCACTTATATATTTGTCAACGCCCATAGCAGGGGTTTCGTGCTACGCACTTCACCACCTGCCTGTATTATTGTCGTCCCTTCGGGACTTACGGGGACCCATCGGGCGTGTAAAAGCATTGCTCCCAGAGTCCCAAAGCATTGCTTTTAGACGCTCAGAGCATTGAGTTTAGAACCCAGAAGCATTGCTTTCGGAACCCAAAAGCATTGACTTTGGAGCCCCAAAGCATTGCTCCTGAGGCTACAGAGCATTACTCCCGTGGTCACAGAGCATTGCTCCAGAGCTTACAGAGCATTGCTCTCTATGGTACGGAGCATAGCGAATGATTATTTAACCCAATTCGGTCATTTAACGATTGAAATGTAGGGACGCGGCGTGCCGCGTTATGGGTGGGGAAAGCTAAATCCAGTTACGCGGCACGCCGCGTCCCTACATCAGCAAACATTTTTCTAATAACCGAAGCAGTTTTCTGCAAATTCAACCTCCCAACCTCCCGTTTTGCCCGCAAACACCTTGCTACAAAGGGTTTCGGGGCGGGAGGTGTTGCGCCGACACCTCCCGTCAACCTCCCGTCAGAGCCCCGCCACTAATTGCCTCCCTTAACGATGTCGGTGTAGGCCCATTTACGGGAGGTCACACGGGAGATTCCACGGGAGGTCTGACGGGAGGTTAACATTCGTCTAAACCTCTGATACACAAACATTTACTACCAACAAGGGAGGTGTCGGCAGAAAACGTTTGACAGTCAACCATAATCAGGAAACGTCAACTACAGCGTGAACACGCCAAGCTGGTTGAGGAAGATGGCGGCGATGGCGACAGAGCGTGTCATATTGTTTCTGTTCTGCAGTCTATGGCGCCACGGTGACCTGCTTGGCATAGGTATTGATGCCGCCACTGCTAATTTCATCGACAATCAGCAGGTAGTTGCCAGCCTTCGTAGGAGTCTCCGGATTGGCGAAAGCACTCGGCTGCCCAATGTTGGCGATGCCAAGAGGCGGCGTGTAGATAACGCCCTTGCTGCGTACAACGGTGGGTTTGAAGCGCTTTGTCGTAATCTCCAGACAGCCATTGATACATCCCTGATGGCGCGCCAGCGCCTGTGCTGGTGTCATGAACTCTACGGTAGCTACCGACTGCATGTCAAGGCCAAAAGCCTCTGTAGCGGTAAAGAGCACGCCGTCCACATAGATCCGAATCTCATCAGTGCCGCCAAGGGTTGAGATGCGAGTGGCTGGAAAGAGATGCCACTCAGGTGGCCCAGCCTTGTCTTTACTCTTTTTCAACTTCATCTTGTCAGGGTCCAGGCTAGAGTCATCTTCTGGATCCTCGGAAATCAGTCGCATATAGGGTGCAAAGTGGTACAGCATCTGCTGGAACGTCTGGTAGTTGCTCTTGTCCATCGCCTCCTCAGAGATGTACTTGTTGCCGTAGTATTCCTTGCGTTCCTGTTCATAGTCTGTCTTGATCTTCGCATGGGCAACCACCTCGGGAATCATGTTGGTACCAGTAAAGCTGAACGCTTTTCGATTCTCGCCCGCCTGACCGACAACGCCCGACGTTGTCTGCGTCAGCCAGCGGCTGTGGTTACGCAGCGAAGGTATGGTGTCGCCCAAGAACTCGTAGTCGTAGACACCAGCATTGCCTTTCTTGTCGAATGCTTCGATGAAAAAGTCGTCGCCATCAGGATAGGTTCCCACGGGTAGCACGAACGTGCCGTCACGGTGCAGGTCGGTTGAGAATGTGTCGGCGGTGCTGCGCTGGTAGGCCACGACGGTGCCTTCCTTCAGACGCCACTGCTTGCCACCGCCCATCACCTTGCCACGAATCAGCGGGGCCGTCTCGGGCTGATAGCGTGCATGCCATCCCTCGCGCATCACCTTTGCCACATCGAGACGTGAGAAACGTGCCGAGAGAAGCCATCCCTGCACGTCGGTGACGCGATCGGCAATGCTCTCCGTGGCATAGCTGGCGGGGAAAGGCTCTGGTGACACCAGGTCCTGCTGGTAATTCAGCATGACCTCGGCGGTAGGGATAAAGTTCGTCTCAACGTCGTCTCGACTATTGTCAACAGGGAGGTATCTCACCAAGCGGAACACAGTGTCAGCTGTCGTAGTGAGGGATGCCTCGTGCCAGCAGTGACTCTCGCTCAACAGACTGTCGTTGCGGTCGGTGATCATCAGAGAGACCACGCCACTGCCCACATTTGCAAGGTCGAGGATGCCGTCTTTCTTCAGTGGCAGCAGCAGAAGCCCCGTCGTCTGATGGTAGGCATACAGCTTGCTGCCCTTGGGCAGCTGACCGCTCACGTGGTAGCCCGCCTTGTCTTTCCCTTTTGTCAGCTTCAGGGATTGAGTGCCGTCATC
>JAEEGI010002629.1_pt1 | contig 43719 bp, 43 predicted proteins | sample 8958751 | NCBI WGS metagenome assembly JAEEGI01 (sample SAMN16246545, study PRJNA631951) | gut metagenome | biome: gut microbiome; feature: rumen; material: KS-attached | host: Bos | place: Iran: Karaj | collected 2018-10 | reverse complement strand
TCATCCTGAGCCAGGATCAAACTCTTCATTGTAAAAAATATCTTTTCAATGCATAATTCATAATGCATAATGCATAATAAACATGCACCGATCTTAATCTGTCTCAGAACGACTATCCAAATCTTCGTTCCGAAGGTTGCCATAAGGCGACCTTCAAGAATTAACGGTTCGTTTCTTATACCCAAGCACCTATACATTATTTATAATATAAAGGCACTCGCTTCTTGTACTACTTCTGTCTATGTAAATCTTTCAAAGAACTCCTTCTTTTTATGCTATCACCCTAAAAAAAGCGCGAAAGCGGATGCAAAGGTACAACTATTTTTGATACCCTCCAAATTTTTCGAAGACTTTTTTCAATCTTTAACAAAAATTTTCAGGATTATTGACAAAACAAAAGACCCACACCTTATTATATATATAAAGCGTAGGCCTTTTTTGACGTTTATCACCTCAAAACGCTACTCTCTCTTGCCTAAAATTCGGAGCAAATATATAAAGAGGTTAATAAAATCAAGATATAGAGACAGTGCACCTACCAAAGCAAGTTTCTGAGAAGCCTCACCTGCATCGGGAGCCATCTGCAACATCTGCTTGATCTTCTGAGAATCATAAGCTGTCAGACCCACAAAGATCAGCACACCTGCATAACTGATAATCAGGTCAAAACCTGAACTCTTCACTAAGAAAACATTCACTAGTGAAGCAATAATCAGTCCGATAATAGCCATCAGCAGAATCTTACCCATCGATGTCAAATCCGTCTTAGTAGTATAGCCAATAAAAGCCATAATCGCAAAAGTACCCGCTGTGATAAAGAACACGCTGGCAATAGATGTCATCGTATAAATAAGGAAAATTGACGACAACACCACACCGTTAATAACTGAATAGAGTACGAAAAGCATCGTTGCCGTTGACAGCGACAGTCGGTTGATAGCTCCACTGATCGCAAATACCAAAGCTACTTCTGCTATCACCAGTCCCCAGAAGACGATCTGGTTACCAAAGATCATAGACATAACGCCAGGGCTATTGGCCACGCCAAAGGCTGTAATACCCGTAATGGCCAATGCCAAAGACATCCACACATATACTTTTCGCATTAAAACAGGGAAAGCCTGCGACATCGAGAGCTCACGATCCCGAGTCATCGTCGATCCAAAATTGAGTTCGTTGTTATAATCCATATTCTTCTAAACAAATTAGTTTCACATAATTCATCATGCAAATATTATGCCGCAAAGGTACACATTTACTTTTAATAAAACATAAAAACGAGGCATAAAATACCCTTTTATTAGTATTTTTGGAAATTTTTCACTATATTTGTAGCCTAAAAGTAACTTAAAACAAATCATAATAATGCACGAACAATGAAGATCGGTCTGTTTATTCCTTGTTATGTAGACGTGGTTTACCCGCAAGTGGGCGTAGCCACGTACAAATTATTAAAGCATCTGGGTCTCGATGTAACATATCCGCTAAATCAAACATGCTGCGGACAGCCGATGGCCAATGCAGGCTTCGAGAAACAAGCGATTCCCTTGGCAGAGAAGTTCGAGGACATGTTTAAGGAGTTTGATTATGTCGTAGGCCCCTCTGTCAGTTGTACCGCTTTTATTAAAATCAATTATCCACGATTACTGGAAGGCAGGCATGAATGCACAACATCCAACAAAATTATGGATGTGGTGGAGTTCTTGCATGATGTAGTGAAAGTAGACCATCCTCTCGGAACCTTCCCGCATAAGGTAAGCCTGCACAACAGTTGCCATGGTGTGAGAGAGTTAGGACTGAGTTCTCCCAGTGAGGAGCATGTTACGCCATTCAACAAAATCAAGGACCTGTTGAACCTTGTGGAAGGTATTCAAGTGCTGGAGCCCGAACGTCCAGATGAATGCTGCGGTTTTGGCGGCATGTTCTCTGTAGAAGAGACAGCAGTAAGTGCGCAGATGGGACTCGACAAGGTACAGAGACACATGAAGACTGGTGCGAGATTCATTACTGGTCCCGACTGCTCTTGTCTGATGCACATGGCTGGTGTTGCAAAAAAACAAGGTCTGAATGTAGAATTCAAGCACGTGGTAGAAATCCTGGCCGCAGGACTATAATGAGTGAATAGTGAATAATTAATGAATCGTTATGAGTACAGGACATAGTAAAGCAGCGAAAGAGTTCTTAAAGAACCAGACCTACGCCAAATGGCATGATGCCACATTCTGGGCGGTACGGTCAAAGCGTGACAATATGGCATACGGTCTCGAGGAGTGGGAGCAGTTGCGCGAGAAGGCCTCACAAATCAAGCGCCACACCATCACCCATCTGGATGAATACCTCGACCAGTTTGCCACGAAGGCCGAAGAAAACGGCTGTATCGTGCATTGGGCAAAGGATGCCAACGAGTTCAACGAGATTGTCTACGGCATTCTGAAGAACCACAACGTGAAGAAGATGGTGAAGTCGAAGTCGATGCTGACCGAGGAGTGCGGCATGAACCCCTATTTGGAGGCGCACGGCATCGAAGTGGTAGAGACCGACCTTGGTGAGCGCATCATCCAACTGAAGGGCCAGGCACCCAGCCACATCGTGATGCCCGCCATCCATCTGAACCACGACGATGTGGGCGAACTGTTCGAAGAAAAACTGGGCAGCGAGAAGGGCAACCACGATCCCACCTATCTGACCTACGTAGCCCGCCTGAGCCTCCGCAACGAGTTTCTGACGGCCGATGCAGGTATGACTGGTGGCAATTTCGGTATTGCAGAGACAGGCGACATCGTGGTCTGCACCAATGAGGGTAATGCCGACATGAGCACAAGTTGTCCGAAGCTTCACATCGCCGCCATCGGACTGGAGAAAATCATCCCCAACTACGACTGTCTGGCCGTCTTCCAGCGCATGCTCTGCCGAGCAGGCACAGGTCAGCCGACAACCACTTTCACCTCTCATTTCCGCAAGGCCCGACCAACTGCGAATCCGATGCATATCATCCTTGTGGACAATGGTCGCAGCGAATGGATAGGCAACCCTGAGCATTGGGAGAGCCTGAAGTGCATCCGTTGCGGCTCGTGCATGAACACCTGTCCGGTCTATCGCAGAAGCGGCGGCTACTCGTACAGCTACTTCATCCCAGGCCCCATCGGCATCAATCTCGGCATGCTCCGCGACCCGCAGAAACATTCGGGCAATGTCTCAGCCTGCACACTCTGTCTGAGTTGCCAGACAGTCTGTCCCGTCAAGCTGAACCTCGGCGACCAGATCTACCAATGGCGCCAGCAACTCGATGACTTCGGCACGGCCAACCCGCAGAAGAAACTGATGTGCAAGGGCATGTCGATGCTTTACGGCAGCGAAGGCCTCTACAACCTCGGCACTGCCCTCGCCCACTGGGCCAACATCATCCCCTCACCTCTCATCAACTGCGGCTTGAACCCCTGGGCAGAGGGTCATAAGATGATGGAGTTCCCCAAGAAGCCTTTCCATACATTAATTAAAGACTTAGAAAAATGAGTAACAAAGAAGACATATTAAAAAGATACAGGGCGAATGTCCGAGAAAAATTCGACATGCCCGACTTGAGTGACATCAAGGCCATTACCTATCCCGAACCGCTCGTACAGTTTGTAAAGATGAGCGAGATGGTGGGTGGTCAAGTGATAGAAGTGGACCCAGGGCGCGACGTGAACGTGCTGATACGCGAATTATTCCCTGACGCCAAGGAGATTGCCTCCAATCTACCGGAGATCACCATCGCTACTAGAAATCCGGATGATGTAGGTCGCGCACGCGATCTGAACGGCACAGACGTGGGCATCATCCGTGGCGAGTTCGGCGTGGCAGAGAATGCCTGCATCTGGATTCCGCAAACAATGAAGGAGAAAGCTGTGATGTTTATCTCTGAGAATCTGGTAATACTGCTGCCAAAGTCGCAGATTGTGAACAATATGCACGAGGCTTACCGCCGCATCCAATTCAACGATACTTACGACGGGTACGGCACATTCATCAGCGGTCCTTCTAAGACGGCGGACATCGCACAGGTCTTAGTCATGGGAGCGCAAGCCGCACGCAGTGCGACGATCTTGCTGATGCCAGAATAAGCACGATTAACGGAAATCATTGAGGAGGTCGACGATTTGGTCGGCCTCTTCTTGTGTCATCGCCTGATGGCAGGGAATACTAAGTTCCTGGGCGTGAATCTGCTCTGTGACAGGAAACGAAAGGCTATTCCAATCGGCATAGCACTTTTGCTTGTGCGGAGGCGTTGGATAGTGAATCTGTGTCTCCACACCGTGGTCGATGAGATATTTCTGCAATTCGTCGCGTCGCTCACACATAAGAGGGAAGATATGCCACACACTATCACGACTCATGGGACCAGTCCCGGTGAATTGCAGCAGACGGAATAGCGAATTATCCACCTTATCTATATATACACGCGCGATAATCTTACGACGACCGTTCTCTTCATCAAGATAGTGTAACTTCACATCAAGCATGGCAACCTGGAGCTCGTCGATGCGGGAGTTACGACCCCGATAGTCATGTACGTACTTCTGATAACTGCCGTAATTACCCAACGTCCTCACAATTTCCGCCAGTTCCTCATCATCTGTCGTCACAGCGCCAGCATCGCCCAAAGCACCAAGATTCTTTCCCGGGTAGAAACTATGACCGGCAGCATCACCCAACGAACCTGTTCTACGACCTCCAAATCTACATCCATGTGCCTGAGCATTGTCTTCGATGAGTTTGAGACCATGTTTCTTGCATATATCCCCTATCCTATCAGTATAAGCACAGATACCATAAAGATGGACGATCATGACGGCTTTGGTACGTACGGTAATAGCAGCTTCTATCTTTGAATCATCAATCTGAAACGTGTTGATATCCGGCTCTACCAGAACAGGGGTTAGACCACATTCACTAATAGCGAGGATAGAAGCAATATAAGTATTAGCTGGAACAATAACTTCATCGCCTATCGCCATCACACCCATCTCCATATAGGCACGGAGGATGAGCGTTAACGCATCGAGTCCGTTACCACAACCGATGCAATATCTGGTACCGATATATTCTGCGTAATGCGCCTCAAACTGTTGCGTGGCCTCACCACGGAGATACCAACCGCTGTCGAGCACACGATTAACAGCCTGCCGCAACTCCGCATCATGCAGATCGTTGATTCGTTTCAGATCAAGATACTTTATCATAACGTCCATTCATAAGTGTCATAGCAGACGGCACGCGCCCCAAACCCTTCTTTCTGAAAAATCAGATTCTCATTCAGGTCGGCACTATCACTGCTCGTGGATTTACCAAAATCAATATAGGGGTAATCAGAATAAACCGTATTGATCAAATGATCGAACAAAAGGTCGATAGCACCATATGTCTTACCCTCATGCGTAGCAGAAATATATTGGACATGCAGCACCTGCGGTGTCAAAAACAAAATCGTTCCACCAACAGGTGTCTCGCCTTTGAACACCATATAGAGCCGGATTTTATCCGGGAAGCGGCTATGCAAAAGTTCCAGCTCCGCAGCAGAGTGAACGGGCTTCAAACCATATTTGGCTGAAAGATTGTCGTAAAGTATCTGCCAGAAAGCAGCGAAGTCTTCGCTTTCTCTCACAATCAGACCTTGTCGCCGAGCCTTGCGAATGCCATCCTTGCGTGACCCAGAAAAGCGCATCTTCCTATCACTGATGATGGCCGAAGATATGTCACGAATCATCAATCGGGCATGACAGACACTCGTCAGGGCATACAGATCCTCCTCTGCTGGCTGCTGATGATAAATCCACGGTACAGCCTTGTATACGACACGGCGGAAACCATGACAACTGAGGCATCCGTTGAGTTCGCGGAAAAGTTCGCACACCTGGGCAGCCTTGATCCCCGCCCCCATCACCAATCCGCCATATGTCAGACCACCGTGGCTCACAAAGGTGTCACCATTCTGATTAGCAGGCATAACGGCCAGAAGACGGTTATCATCATAAAACATCAGGGAATAATCCTGAAAACGATCGGCGTGATAATCCATAAAGCGACGGTCGAAGAGGAACGTGCCGTTCTTCGATTTTGCAACAAACTCGTTCCACTCCTCAAACTGCTGAGAGCCGCATTGATATAGGTTTATCTGCATCCGACGTATTCTAAGAATTCCTCGTAGTCATAAATATAATCATCCTCTTCGTAATGTTCTGAGGCAAGCACCAAACAGACGGCACCAGACGAGAAGTCATCGAGTGTTCGCCAAGTGTTGGTATCGATGAGCAATCCCTGCCAAGGGTGATTCAGCAGCACCGTCTTGCGCTCGCGGCCATTGTCGAGTGTAACGTGAAAACTGCCACTCAGGGCTATGACAAACTGCTTCAGGCGCTTGTGGGCATGACCGCCACGACTCTCACCCCCAGGCACATCATACACCCAATAGGCACGCTTGATATCGAAGGGCACCATCGCCTGAGCCTCAGCAAAAGTGAGGTTGCCACGAGGGTCCGTAATCTTCGGCAGGTCAATCAACTTGATTTCCATCGTCGCGGTAGCAAAATTACCTTAATTTCGCATAGGGGTCAGTGCCGAGAACGGTCTTTGCCAATCGTTTGGCTTTGTCGCGCAGGGCATTGACATCATCGCCCAACTCACCGTAGCAGAGTACAACACCCATACGACGGCCTTTGTGAGCCTCAGGCTTTCCAAAGATGCGGATACGCGTACGGTCTTCCTTGAGAGCATCCACGAAGTTGTAGTCGAGCAATGAGCGGTCTACTGGCGTAGAAGCCTCCTTGGGAGAGAGAATCACAGCCGAAGCACCAGCATGCTCCAGATGAATGCCAGCAATGGGCAGACCCATCACAGCACGGAAATGGAGTTCGAACTCGCTCAGATTGGTCGTATGGCCGAGCGTTACCATACCTGTATCGTGCGGACGCGGAGAGAGCTCAGAGAAGATCACCTCACCCTGCTTGGTCAGGAAGAACTCCACACCCCAGATACCAGCACCCGTCAAGGCCTTCGTCACCTTATCGGCCATCATCTGCGCCTGTTTCAGAGCCTCATCGCTGATCTTGTAGGGTTGCCAGGACTCACGATAGTCGCCCGATTTCTGCACGTGTCCAATAGGCGGGCAGAACAATGTTGGCCATCCGTGCTGCTGAGTGACGGTAAGGAGTGTGAACTCAGAATCAAAATCGATGAATTCCTCGATGATCACTTCCTTCACATCGCCACGCGAGCCTTCCATCGCCTCCCTGAAAGCTGTCTCCAGCTCGCTGTCATTGTGCACGTAGCTCTGACCGTGACCGCTTGACGACATCAGGGGCTTGACCACACAAGGGAAGCCGATCTCATCAGCAGCAGCCTTGAACTCCTCGAAGGTCTTGGCATAGAAATACTTCGCCGTACGCAATCCTAATTCCTTGGCAGCGAGGTCACGAATGGCACGACGGTTCATCGTGTAGTTGACGGCACGAGCCGAAGGCACCACCTGAATGCCCTGTTCCTCAAACTTGAAGAGGCGCTCCGTGCGGATGGCCTCGATCTCAGGCACGATGATATCAGGCTTATGCTTGTTGACGACAGCCTCGAGGGCATCACCATCGAGCATTGAGAACACTTCACGCTCGTCAGCGACTTGCATCGCGGGCGCATTGTCATAACGGTCGCAGGCAATCACGTACTGGCCTGCACGCATGGCGGCTATCACGAACTCCTTGCCGAGTTCTCCAGAGCCTAAAAGCAATATCTTCTTCATTTCTTTTTAAGTATTTGGTTCAGCATTTGCCATTCGGGGGTAACGGCCAATTTACGGACACACTGATCGATGCGCTCCATCGCATCCTCCTGCGACGACTCCAGCTCCTTGGCTATCTCCTGAAGAGAGAGCCGCTGAGCACCGAAGAGACCGTAGTAATGCGTCACAGCCTCTTCTTCCTCAGGCGGGAGCAAGTAGAGCAGATGCTCCAGATAGTGCTCCATCTGAGGGGAAAGGCTCGTGGGATTGAGGCCGACACGAACCAGGAAAGAGTGGAGAGAGCGGGTCAGAGAATCCATTTATCGGTTGGCGTACATATTATCGTAATACTTCTGGTAGTCGCCAGAGGTCACATTATCGAGCCACTCCTGGTTGTCAAGATACCAGCGGACGGTCTTCTCGATACCCTCCTCGAACTGAAGCGAGGGCTCCCAGCCGAGTTCCTTCTGGAGTTTGGTGCTATCGATGGCATAGCGGAGGTCGTGACCAGCACGGTCGGTGACGAAGGTGATGAGGTCCATATCCTCGCCTTCCTTACGGCCCAGCAGACGGTCGACGGTCTTGATGACCACCTTGATGATATCGATATTCTTCCACTCGTTGAAGCCACCGATATTATAAGTGTCGGCAATCTTGCCCTCATGGAAAATCACGTCGATAGCACGGGCGTGATCCTCGACATAGAGCCAGTCGCGCACATTCTCACCCTTGCCATAAACGGGCAACGGCTTACGGTGGCGGATGTTATTGATGAACAGTGGAATCAGCTTCTCAGGGAACTGATAGGGACCGTAGTTATTCGAACAATTTGTCACGACTACAGGCATACCATAGGTATCATGATAAGCACGAACGAAGTGGTCTGAAGAAGCCTTGGCGGCTGAATAGGGTGAATGAGGATTATACTTCGTGGTCTCCAAGAAGAACTTATCGCCGTAGGCCAGATGATGCTCCGATGAAGAAGCGGTCGTGGTAAACGGCGGCTCGATACCCTCGGGATGTGTCAGTTCCAAAGCACCATACACCTCATCCGTAGAGATATGATAGAAGCGCTTGCCCTCATATTTCTCCGGCAGGCTCTCCCAATACAACTTCGCAGCCTGCAACAACGACAGCGTTCCCATCACGTTTGTCTTGGCAAAGGTGAAGGGATCTTTAATCGAACGATCCACGTGCGACTCGGCTGCCAAGTGGATGATACCGTCGACCTTCTTGTCCTGCATCAGCTTGTAGAAGGCATCGAAATCACAGATATCCATCTTCACAAACTCATAATTGGGCTTGTCCTCGATGTCTTTGAGATTTGCGAGATTTCCTGCATACGTCAGTTTGTCGAGGTTAATAATGTGATACTCGGGATACTTGTTCACAAACAGGCGCACCACATGACTTCCAATAAAGCCTGCGCCACCAGTAATTACAATTGTTCTCATATTTGACTATTTTACAATTTACTATTTCACTATTTAAATGTTTCGAGACTCACCCAGTGTAATGACTTCGAGGTCCTTGAATTCCTTCCCGTCGATGGTCAGTCGGATAAGTGTTCTGTCTTTATGCCAACCCTGCAAGCCAGCGGCACCCGGGTTGATATGCAGCAGGCCCAGCGTCTTGTCATATTTAACCTTCAATATGTGCGAATGACCAGCGACGAACAGCTGTGGCGGATTAGCGAAGAGCGTAGAGCGAACGCTGAAATCGTAGTTGCCAGGATAGCCGCCGATATGTTTGATGAGCACATCGACATCCTCGACCTTGAATCGATTCAGCTCACGATACATCAGCCGCAAATCGCCGCCATCGCAATTTCCGCATACAGCACGGAACGGACGGAAGGCCGCCAGTTTCTCTGCCACCTCTACACTGCCGATGTCTCCAGCATGCCAAATCTCATCGCAAGGTTCGAAATAGTACAGATACTTCTCGTCCCAGTAACTGTGTGTATCGCTCAAAATTCCTATTCGCTTCATATTCTAGTCGGACTAGATATTAAACTTCTTCCGGATGAACTCGGCAATAATCTTCTCCGTCTCCACAAAACCGAGGACACTGGAGTCGATGCAGAGGTCATAGCTCTCGGCCGCACCCCATTTCTTACCAGTATAGTAATTATAGTACGCAGCACGCTTCGACTCTTTCGACTCGATGAATTTCCTCGCCTCCTCATATTCCATGTGCTGCTTGTTCATGATCTGCTGGATGCGGTATTTCATCGAGGCGGTGATGAAGATGTTCACCGTATTCGGAAAATCACGCAGGATATAGTCGGCACAGCGGCCTACGAACACACACGAGCCTTCCTTGGCAGCCTTCTGGATAGCATCACTCTGAAACTGGAACAGGCTCTCCTGTGAGAAGTTGGTTTTATACATGCTGCCACCGCTGACATGCGAGGTCTGCATATTGAAGAGACCCTTCAAAAAACCCTTCTTCTCATCGTTCTGCTCGAAGAATTTCTCTGAGAATCCACTCTCCTTGGCCGCCAGATTGAGCAGTTCGCGGTCATAGTACTTCGCCTGGAAATCAAGCGCCAGCATTCTTCCAATGTCGTGGCCACCACTTCCCAACTGTCTTCCTACGTTGATAATAATATTTTTCATATCACAATTTACTATTCACTTTCAATCTCTTCATGTACCACATCAGCATCGGTATCGTCATAGCGAACGAGCCGAAGTCAGAAGCCGGCATCGAATACCATACACCATCGAGATCCCAGAACAATGGGAACACATACGCCATCGGCAGCAGCAAGAAGAGCTGGCGCGACAGCGAGAGGAAAATCGAGACCTTCACCTTGCCGATGCACTGGAAGAAATTCGTTATCACAGCCTGAGAACCCACCACAAAGAACACCAACATATCGATCTTAATACCCTTGGCTGCCAAATCGAGCAATGTCTGATCAGTGGTGAAGATACGGGCGATCTGACGGGGGAATACCATCGACAATCCCCATCCTACTAACAGGATCAATGTGGCACAAACAATGGTGATCCACAAACAGCGGAACATACGGTCGTACTTCTCTGCACCGTAGTTATAACCCACAATGGGCTGCATACCCTGGTTCATACCCATCACAAACATAAAGAACACCATCACCACCGAGTTGGCTATCGAGTAGGCGCCCACGGCCATATCACCGCCATAGCGCACAAACTGGTTATTCATGAAAATTACAATGACACATGACGTTGTCTGCATCAAGAAAGGCGAGATGCCGATGGCGATAATATTCTTCACCAATTGCGATTTCAAGCGATAGATACCGCGCTTCAGGTGAAGCAGTTCTTTCTTGTCAGAGAATATCCACATCTGCCAGCATAGTGCCAGCGACTGCGACGTGACGGTAGCGAGGGCTGCGCCGCGGATACCCCAGCGGAACCACCATACAAAGGCCACTACCAGCACGATATTACAAGCAACGGTGAACAACGTGGCATACATAGCATGCTTGGGCTTACCGGCAGCACGCAACACGGCATTCATACCGAAATACATATGTGTCACCATATTACCCAAAAGGATCACCGTCATAAATTCCCGAGCGTATGGCAACGTCACCTCCGAAGCGCCAAAGAAGAGTAGAATCGGATCAAGGAATAGCAGACAGACGACCATGAACACAAATCCTATTATCAGGTTCAGCGTCACCGTGTTACCCAACAGATGCTGCGCCGTATCATAGTCTCTCTGTCCAAGCTTAACCGAGATGCACGTCGATGAACCCACGCCCACAGCAGCACCGAAGGCCGCACTCAGGTTCATGAAAGGAAAAGTGATACCCAGACCCGCAATCGCCTCAGGACCCACGATCTGACCAATCATCGCACGGTCGATGATATTGTAGAGGCTCGACGCTGTCATAGCCACGATTGCCGGCAGGGCATACTGCCAGAGCAGTTGTCCCACAGGCTTCTGACCCAATTCGAGCGCGGCTTGCTTATTGTCCATCTTTACCTTTTTTATTATAACGCTGCAAAGTTACTAATATTTTCCGAGATAAGCAAAAAAAGGCAGGGAATCGTGCATCTTTCGCAGAAATTTCGTATCTTTGCAAGCGGAATGAAACAGCAAATCGTCATACGACTGATATTCGCACTCGCGGTGACGCTCCTGAGCGGCACAGTGGCAGAGGCGGCTAAGAAGGTAAAGTATCCCGGTGGGAAATGCTACATCTGGCGCTATACCCTCACCGACAAACAGGGTTCAACCTACTCCCTCGAACATCCGGGACGGTGGCTCTCGCACAAGTCGATTGAGCGCCGTCGACGTCAAGGGCTCGCACTCGACTCCACCGACCTGCCCGTTTCACAGAAATATCTCCGTGAGATGGAACGATTCGCAACTTCAAAACGCTGGACACTCGTGGGCACGAGTCGTTGGCAGAACACGGTACTCGTACGCTCTGCTGATTCGACACTGCTCGAAGGACTCGCACGCCTCGAATTCGTCAAGGAGGCGCGACAGGTATGGGCTTCTCCCGATTCCATTGATCGCAAAGCACCAAAAGTCAAAGTTCATGACAAATGGAACCCTTGGGACAGTATCCGTGGCGAGCACTACGGCAACGGTCGTGACCAGATAGAAATGCTGCAAGGACAACGGCTGCATAACATCGGACACCGTGGATGGGGCATCACCATCGCTGTGCTCGACGGTGGTTTTCAGAATTGTGATCAGATACCCGCCATCCTTCGGGCCAACATCCTTGGCACAAGGGATTTCGTCTGTCCGGAGAATCCTGAAAAAAACGGCGATTACGGAACATCCGACCGTATCTTCCGCGAGACAGATCACGGCACGAAGGTACTCTCGGCTATGGCCGCCAACGAGCCGCAGATTCTTGTGGGCACCGCACCCGAGGCCCGTTACTGGCTCCTGCGCTGCGAAGACCAGCAAACGGAGCAGCCCGTAGAGGAAGACTACTGGACAATGGCAGCAGAATTCGCCGATTCCGCTGGTGTCGATATCATCAGTTCGAGCCTGGGATACAATGAATACGATGAGGGGCGAGGGAGTTACCGTCTGCGTGATCTCGACGGCCAGACAGCACTCATCTCGCGTACAGCGTCGATGCTGGCACAGAAAGGCATCATCCTCGTTAATTCCGCAGGTAATCTCGGCATGGGTCCCTGGAAGAAAATCACCTTCCCCGCCGATGCCAACGACATCCTTACGGTAGGTGCCGTGAATATAGACAGAAAGAATGCCCCCTTTTGTGGCGTAGGTCCCACGCAAGACGGACGGGTGAAGCCCGATGTATTGGCCCTCGGCAGTCCGGCATCGCTGATATCAGGCCGCGGAACGATCATCAGAGATATGGGGACCTCGTTCTCCACACCCATCGTCGCAGGACTTGTAGCCTGTCTCTGGCAGGCCCTACCCAACAAGACCGCCAAAGAGATCATCAACCTCGTACGCCAAACCAGCAGTCAATACCAAGAGCCTGATAATATCTACGGCTACGGCCTCCCCAACTTCTGGCGGGCGTACATGATAGGGAAAGTGAATAGTGAAAAGTGAATAGTGAATAGTGGAGAATGAGAAAAGACTGACACTGTATGAACTCAACAGCCTCGTTCGTGAGGTATTGGAGTGCGAGATGCCCGATGACTATTGGGTAGAGGCAGAACTGTCAGAATGCCGTGAGAACCACGGCCACTGTTTCATGGAACTGATTCAGAAAGACGAGCAGAATGCCACCCCCATCGCCAAGGCCTCAGCCCGTTGTTGGGCCTCGAAATGGATGCTCATCCGTCCAGGGTTCGAGCGCACCACAGGCCAGCGACTCCATGCCGGCATGAAGGTGTTGCTGAAAGTCTATGCCCAGTTCCACGAGACCTATGGTTTCTCCTGGATTGTTACCGACATCGATCCCACCTACACCCTCGGTGATATGGCCCGCAAACGTCAGGAGATTATCCGTCAACTCAAGGCCGAAGGGGTCTTCGACCTTCAGCGCGAACTCCGTCTGCCCCTCTTCTGTCAGCACATTGCCATCATCTCCTCCGAGACAGCCGCAGGCTATGGCGACTTCTGCAACCAGCTGGCTGATAATCCCTATGGTTTCCGATTCGAGGTCACTCTTTTCCCTGCCACCATGCAGGGCGAAGACGTAGAAAAGAGCATCATCGCCGCCCTCGGGAGAATCTATTCGGAGTATTCCGAGTACTCTGATGACTCTGAGTATTCCGATTCCCCCTACGACTGCGTCGTAATTATCCGCGGTGGCGGCGCCACCAGCGATATGAGCGGTTTCGACACCTTGGCCCTCGCTGAGAACGTGGCGAATTTCCCCCTGCCCATCATCACTGGCATCGGGCACGACCGCGACGAGAGCATCCTCGACATGATCAGCCACACCCGTGTAAAGACTCCTACGGCTGCTGCTGCCTTCCTCATCGACCACTTGAAGACCGTCCTAGATTCCCTCAACGATTCTCAGGAACAGATCCTTCGACTGGCACAGCAGAAACTCACCTATTACAAATCACTGTTTGCCACCGTAGCAGAGGTGTTACCCAGGCTCTTCTCCAACGTCAAAATACGTCAGGAGGCCCGTCTCGATGCCCTCAACAACCGCCTCCTCCTCAGCAGCGGCGGCAAACTCTCAACTCTCAACGCTCAACTCTCAACGCTCTCGGAGCACCTCCCCATCCTCCTCGACCGTCGTCTGATGGCTGAGAAGCACCGCCTGCAACTCATCGAAGAGAAAGCTAAGAGCATCGATCCTGCCCTGCTGCTCAAACGCGGCTACAGCATCACCCTCAAGGATGGTCGTGTCATCCGCGATGCCGCCGTCCTCCACTCTGGCGATGAAATAGAGACCCGCCTCGCAAACGGCACCATCCACTCCACCGTCAAATAAATATGTTATTATGTTACTATGTCTAAAAAATAGTTATTATGTCTAACGAACAAAAATACGAAGCTGCTTTTGCCCAGTTACAGGACATTGTCCACAAGATGGAGAACGACGAGTACAGTATTGACGAAATCGCTGTGCAACTCAAAGAAGCACAGCGACTCATCAAGTTCTGCAAGGACAAGCTGACCAAGACAGAACAGGAAATCCAAAAGATTCAGGCCGAACGCGAGTAATCTCGCTTAGAAGTAGAAACCTACGGCCAGCGACTTGAAGTCAGGACCCTTGTCCTTCTTCAGCACGCTCATCGGAGAATACTTGCAATAAACGGCGAAGTCTCCGAAATGCAGCATGCCCAGCACGTCAATCGTGATAGGACGCTCACCGATCTTCTTGGTCTGATCGTCTATCTCATGATCGCCCTCCTCATAGTAGTTGTTGACGCGACTGTAGAAGTTCCAGTTCAGCTGAGCACCGAGAGAAACAGCAAAATTCTTGCTGAAGCTCTGCTTCACCATCAGCGGCAGAGAAATAGCGCATGTGGAGATGCGGGAAGCGAGCTCTGACATATCACCCTTACGATCATAGACGCCAACGACATCATTCACCTTCGCGAATATCTTATCATGACCGCTCAGCGTGTAGTTACGCCAGTCGAGACCGATACCAGCACAAAGAGTGGTCTTTAAGTTCTTCGGTGTATATTCGTATTGTGCCAGTGTCGCACCGATTTCCCAAGAGCGGAACGGAGCAAAGTCCACACCGTCAGGTGCGCCAGTAGGAATATCGATACCTACATAGAAGTGCATCTTCCAGTTGCTGTCATCATCCAACTTGATACCACCGTCGTTGATTTCAGCTCCCTCATTATCGTTTGCAACGAATGTTTCGGCATTTGCCGTCATTCCGACTGCTAACAATGCCAACAAAAATACCTTTTTCATCTTTTCGCTTATTAATAATGTTTAAAAAACGCTGCAAAGGTAGCCATTTCCCCTCAAACGGACAAGAAAAGCGAAAGAAAAAGCGATTTTTCATGGGATTTTGTTGCTTAAACGCAAGAATTTGATTACTTTTGCAAGCAGATTAACGCAAAACGACATTATAAATACATAAGCAAATGAAGAATTTAGATTGGGGTAGTCTGTCATTTGGCTACATGAAGACCGACTACAACGTACGTTGTTACTACCGTGATGGTAAATGGGGCGAGATCGAAGTTTGCTCCGATGAGTATCTGAACCTGCACATGGCCGCCACCTGTCTGCACTATGGCCAGGAGGCTTTCGAGGGCTTGAAGGCTTATCGTTGTCCTGACGGCAAGGTGCGCATCTTCCGTGTCGACGAGAATGCAGCCCGTTTGCAGAGCACCTGCCGTGGTATCATGATGCCCGAGGTCAGCACAGAGTTGTTCACAGAGATGGTGAAGAAGGTGGTCCGCCTCAACCAGGAGTGGATTCCCACCTATGAGAGCGGTGCCACGCTCTATATCCGTCCGCTGCTCATCGGTACCAGTGCCCAGGTGGGTGTACATCCCTCTAAGGAGTACTGCTTCCTGATCTTCGTCACCCCCGTAGGCCCGTACTTCAAGGGTGGCTTCGCTGCCAATCCTTACGTCATCATCCGCGACTACGACCGTTCGGCTCCTCTAGGCACTGGTAAGTACAAAGTCGGTGGTAACTACGCTGCATCCCTCTTCGCCAACAATCTGGCTCATGAGAAGGGCTACGCCTGCGAGTTCTACCTCGACGCCAAGGAGAAGAAATATATGGACGAGTGCGGTGCTGCCAACTTCTTCGGCATCAAGAACAACACCTATATCACCCCGAAGTCCAGTTCTATCCTGCCCTCCATCACCAACAAGTCACTGATGCAGGTGGCCGAGGATCTGGGCATGAAGGTAGAGCGTCGTCCCATCCCTGAGGAGGAGCTCGAGACCTTCGAGGAGGCCGGTGCCTGCGGAACAGCTGCCGTCATCAGCCCCATCTCTTATATCGACGATCTTGACACTGGCAAGCGCTACTCCTTCGGTGAGAAGCCGGGCCCGATGTCAAAGAAGCTCTTCGACACCCTCCGCGGTATCCAGTATGGCGAGATCGAAGACAAGCACGGTTGGACAACAGTCGTAATTGAATAACATATGAGAGCGTTACCACAACTTGGCTTTGCAGAGGCTGTCAAACTGGCCTCCAGCCGCATTTTAGATTTCAAAGGTCGCAGCCGCCGCTCAGAGTTCTGGTGGTGGATGCTGATCGTACTCGTTGCCAACTGGGTGTTCAGCTTATTCATCAGCGATCTCCTGGTCAGCAGCATTATCTCCACCATCGTCATGTTCTTCGGCTTGGCCGCCACCGCACGCCGTCTGCACGATGCCGACAAGAGTGCCTGGTGGGTCTACATCAGCTACGCCTTAGGTATTGCCAACAACATCTTCGTTGCCACATCGCCTGTCATGAACAAGATGATGGAAGAAGCGAGGAGCGGTTTCACGGACGAGAAAGCCATACAGAAGATTTTTACCAGTGGTGCAAGTGACTTCGGCATTTCGTTCATTATCGGCCTGTTGTTCTTCATCTTCGCCCTCATCGTCTTCTTCATGTGTCTGAAGGACAGTGAACCGCAGACCACCGAGTATGGCGATTCACCCAAATACGTCGACGATTAAATAGCGTATGGGAAAAGGCAAGCTGGCGAAGTTCGCCGACATGGAGACCTATGAGAACGTGTTCCAGTACCCTTATTCGGTAGTGGAACATGTTCCCTTTGAGATGCAGGGTCACTGGCATGAGCAGTACTTTCACAATGACAACCCCATCGTGCTCGAACTGGGCTGCGGCAAGGGGGAGTACACCGTGGAACTGGCCAAGCTCTATCCCAACAGGAACTTCATCGGTGTCGATATCAAGGGTGCCCGCATGTGGACAGGAGCCACCCAGGCCCTCCGTGAAGGATTGAAGAATGTGGCCTTCCTCCGCACCAACATCGAGATCATCGAGCGGTTCTTCGCCGAGGACGAGGTGCAGGAGATCTGGCTCACCTTCTCCGACCCGCAGATGAAGAACCCCCGCAAGCGTCTCACCTCCACCTACTTCATGAATCGCTACCGTCATTTCCTCATCGACGGTGGCATCATCCACCTGAAGACCGACTCCAACTTCCTTTTCACCTACACCACCTACATGGTGGAGCACAACCACCTGCCCGTCATCGAGCGCACCGAGGATCTCTATCATTCCTCTGACCTCTCACCTCTCACCTCTCACCTCTTAAATATCCAGACCTACTACGAATCCATGTGGATCGCCCGCGGACTGAATATCAAATACATGAAATGGCAATTGCCGCGCCAAGGCGAACTGTCAGAGCCCGATGTCGAGATCGAACTCGACGACTACCGCTCCTACCACCGCTCCAAGCGCAGCAGCCTCGATAAAGCAAAATAAAACCATTATGAAAAGACTATTTACCTTGGTGCTGGCAGCACTCCCGATGTTGGCCATGGCACAAACGACAAAGAATGTGACGGTGGATGCCGTCGGACAACTCGCGAAACAAATTTCAAATGACGAGAAGTTCAAAATCTCTGAGTTGAAAGTCAGCGGACCCCTCAATGCCGCTGATATCAAACTCCTCCAGCAGATCGTCAACCGCTCGAAGGCCAACGAGAAGAAGGGTGAGTGCGTGGTCACCAGTGTCGACATCTCCGAAGCCGTCTTCACCGAGGGCAAGGAGGCTGTGGCTACCAACAAACTGCCCAGCGGTCTTTTCTCGGGTGCCAAGAGTCTGTTGAAGGTCACCCTGCCCGAGGGCATCACCAACATCAGCAAGAGCTGCTTCGACGGCTGCTCTTCCTTGCCCGATATCCGTATCCCCGCCAGCGTGACCACCATCGAGAACCAGGCCTTCCAGGGCTGTGAGAGTCTGGCTGCCATCTCCATCCCCAGTCACGTCACCACCATCGGCGACGAGGCCTTCGAGAATTGCAAGGCCCTCACCAGCGTGGAGATTCCCGACAATGTCAGCGAGCTGGGTTCACAGGTCTTCAACGGCTGCAAGGCCCTCACCAGCATCAACATCATCGGCAAGGTGAAGAAGATCAACAGCGCCGCCTTCAAGGGTTGTGAGAGCCTCACCAGCATCAGCCTTCCTGAGGATATGAAGTCCATCGGCAGCGATGCCTTCCGCGAGTGCAAGAGCCTGGAAAAGATCGATCTGCCCGAGGATGTCGAGGAGATTGGCAACTCCGCCTTCGAAGACTGCGACAACCTGAAAGTCATCGAGATGGCCAAGGTCAGCAAGATCGGCAGCAACGCTTTCGAGGATTGTAAGAACCTCGATGCCGTCACCCTCGAGAACATCTCTAAGCTCGGCAGCGGCGTGTTCAAGAACTGCTCTTCGCTCACCACCGTCAGCCTCGAAGGAAGCCTTAGCGAGATCGGCGCCAACACCTTCTTCGGCTGCACCAGCCTCAACAGCATCAGCATTCCTGCCAGTGTCAAGCAGATCGGCAACAGCGCCTTCGAGGGCTGTCGCAGCCTGGCAGAGATTGACCTGCCCGCAGCTTTGACGAAGATCGGCGACGAGGCATTTGCCGAGTGCTCCAGCCTGCGCCAGGCCATCATCCCCAATCTGGTGAAATCACTGGGCAACAGCGCCTTCGAGGGCTGCTCCGTGCTCGACAGTGTGGCCATCAACGGCTTCATCCCCGAGATCGAGAGCAAGACCTTCTATAAGTGCAATGCCCTGCGCAGCATCACCCTGCCCAACACCGTCAAGAAGATCGGCACCAAGGCCTTCCAGGAGTGTACCGCCCTGCGCGCCATCGACCTCCCAGCAGCCCTCACCAGCATCGGCGACGACGCCTTCGAGAAGTGCGCCTCGCTGGAGAGCATCAAGGTGCCCATCGCCGTCACCAGCATCGGTAGCGACACCTTCTACGAGTGCACCATGCTCGCAAAGGCAGAACTGCCCGTGGCCCTGAAGAAGATCGGTGGCGAGGCCTTCGCCAAGTGCCCGTCGCTGCGTGATGTCTTCCTTGACACCCCCACGCCTCCCGCCATCTCCAAGAGCACCTTCAAGGATGTCGTCAGTTGCTCCTTCTGGCTCCCCAAGAATAGCAAGGCCCTCTACATGGCCAACAAAGAATGGGTCAAGGTTTACGTATTGAAGGAGAAAGAGTAAATTGTCAAATAGAAAATAGTCAAATTGTCAAATATTAAGTTGTATCCCCAATTGATTCTCGATGCCCTGGCAACCGTCACTTATGCCGGCACGAAGAAGAATCTCGTAGAGAGCGGCATGGTGGCTGATACGCCCGCCGTTGCCGCCCCACAGGCCGAGGGCGACCCCTGGCATGTCAAGGTCGTGCTCGAGTTCCCCCGCGATACCGACCCCTTCCTGAAATCCACCGTCAAGGCTGCCGAGGCAGCCATCAAATACCATTGCGGTAAGGACATCGAGGTCGAGATCGCCACTGAGTTCAAATCAGCCCCGCGCCCCGAGGTCGGCCAGATGCTCCCCGGTGTGAAGAATATCATCGCCGTCAGCAGCGGCAAGGGCGGTGTCGGCAAGAGCACCGTCTCAGCCAACCTCGCCATCGCTCTGGCACGCCTGGGTTATCGCGTGGGCCTGCTCGATACCGATATCTTCGGACCCTCCATGCCCAAGATGTTCCATGTCGAGGACGAGCGTCCCTATGCCGTCCATAAAGACGGCCGCGACCTCATCTGCCCCATCGAGAAATACGGTGTCCGGCTCCTGTCCATAGGTTTCTTCGTCTCGCCCACCACCGCCACCCTCTGGCGCGGCGGCATGGCTACCAACGCCCTGAAACAACTCATCGCCGATGCCGATTGGGGCGAGCTCGACTACTTCATCCTCGACACACCTCCCGGCACCTCCGACATCCACCTCACCCTCTTGCAGACGCTGCCCATCACGGGCGCCGTCATCGTCTCCACGCCTCAGCAGGTGGCGCTCGCCGACGCCCGCAAGGGTATCGACATGTACCGCAACGAGAAGGTCAACGTGCCCATCCTCGGCCTCATCGAGAACATGGCGTGGTTCACCCCTGCCGAACTGCCCGACAACAAATACTATATCTTCGGCCGTGAGGGCTGCAAACAGCTGGCTCAGGAGATGAACGTGCCGCTGTTGGCTCAGATTCCCCTGGTGCAGAGCATCTGCGACAATGGCGATGCTGGTACTCCCGCTGCCCTTTCGAGCGACACCGCCACGGGCCTCGCCTTCATCAATCTGGCGCAGGCGGTCGTCACTGTCGTCAACCGCCGCAACAGCGAACAACCCCAGACCAAAATCGTCGGAACAAAATAACAATAATCCCCACTCGAAATTTGAGTGGGGATTATTGTTTTTCCGTCATGTATTTCCAATAGCGGCGGGGCATGTCCTGAAGCTGTTTGCGAGGGTTCATGCGCTCGCGGATGCAGATAGCCTTGAAATAGGTGCGCCAGAGATTCTGAAGGAGCTGGTCGTCGCTGCTGAGGACCTCTTCGCTGAGTTTGCCGTTGGCGAGGTTGAAAGGAACGGAAGCCTCATCCTCGAAAGTGATGCGGATGACCGTGTGACCATCGTAATAACAACCATAGTGGCGCTTGGCATCGTAGATGAGCCAGGGCTGGTCGTTGAAGCGATCCTGAAAATGCTCGGTGATGATGGGAAGCACATTGTGATCGGGACTGACGACAGCGAGGTAGGTGCCATCCTTCGCTTTCTGGAATCGGATGAACTGCTTCATGCGCAGCTGCTCGTGCAACACGCGGCGGGCGATATTCGTTACCGCCAGCACATCAGCATCGGCGAAATTGCGGGAAATATCGCCCTGACGAAACACCTTACAGATATACTGGAAGAGAGGTGTGGGGAGCTCGGGAAGTTCGGAGAGCCAGCTGATGGAGATGAGTTTCATGGCCTCACGCGAAAGATGTTTTTCAAGACCTGTCCAAACACGGCGGGCTTTCTCATCATCGGTGGTGACTTGATAGGTATAGTCGCAGAACAAAGGCAGGGCATCGCCCGATTTAAGCAACTGCTCTGGCTGCTCTTTCAGGTTGAAGGCGTCGAACACGGCTGTGAGGAGCCCGTCCATCGTTCCGTCGAAGATATAGATAGTCATTCGCCGAAGTCGAGTTTCAGTTGTTGTTCCTCAGCCGCACGCTTCTGCTGAGCCTTGGAGATCAGAAGGGGACGAAGGCGCTCGGGGCGCAGTTCGTTGATGCCAATGATGGGCTGCGAGAACTGCGATGTCAGTTCGTTGCAGGTGATGAAGTACTTCGCCTTCTTCATCACTACACCCATCTTCTTCAAATCGAAGGAGGTGAGGCGGCTGAAACGGCGCGAATTGACAATGAGCCACGCCGACTTTGTGCCGAGACCTGGCACACGGAGCAGCTGCTCATAATCGGCGGTATTGATATCCACAGGGAAAGCCTCGGGATGGCGCAGGGCCCATGCCAGCTTAGGATCGACTTCGAGGTCGAGGTTGGCATGCAGGTCGTCGACGATCTCCTCAACCTTGAAATGATAGAAGCGCAGGAGCCAGTCGGCCTGGTACAGACGATTCTCACGTACCAGCGGCGGCTGCTTCAACACAGGCAATCGGGGATCGTAGGTATTCACACTGATATAGCCCGAATAATACACACGTCGCATGGTGGGCTGTCCATAAAGCATCGACGACATGGTGAGGATATCCCTGTCAGTCTCCTTCGTGGCGCCCACAATCATCTGTGTGGACTGTCCGGCAGGCACGAAACGGGGCGCATGACGGTATTTGCGGCGGTCCTCCTTATTCTCCAACACGCCCTGCTGGATGAGTTTCATGGGCTGGAACACGCTCTTGTGGTCTTTCTCAGGCGCGAGCAGTTTCAACGACTCCTCCTTGGGAATCTCGATGTTCACACTCATACGGTCGGCATAACGTCCTGCCTCGTTCAGCAGTTCCTGCGAACAGCCCGGGATGCTCTTCAAGTGGATATAGCCATTGAAACGATGTACCGTGCGGAGGTCGCGGGCGATAGCCGTCAGACGCTCCATGGTATAGTCGGGATTGCGCACTACCCCACTCGACAAAAACAGACCCTCGATATAGTTACGACGATAGAACTCCATCGTAATCTCCTCGAGTTCGCTGACAGAGAGCGTCGCCCGTTTGATATCGTTAGAACGGCGGTTGATGCAGTAGGCGCAGTCGTACATGCAGTAATTGGTCAGCATCACCTTCAGCAGCGAGATGCAGCGTCCGTCATCGGCAAACGAGTGGCAGATGCCCACCCCACCGACAGTAGACCCCACCATGCCCTGCTTTCCCTTACGCACGGTGCCGCTCGACGAGCACGACACATCGTACTTCGCCGACTCTGCGAGGATCCGCAGCTTCTCCATGGTCTTTTCAGTCAGCATGGGACCAAGAACTAAGAATTATTGCTGTCGTTTTTTCAAAGCGAGGCGCACCTCACGCTTCTTGCGGAGGTAATCGAGGCGCTCGGAGGCGTGCTGGCGGGTGATGCGCAGCTGATGGCCATAGACCAGACAGGTAGTGCCGAGATAGGCCGCCACCTGGATCCATAGGCATCGCAACTCAGAGGAGACGTCGGCAACAGAGGCACCCATGGAATTGAGACGCAGATAAGCCCTGACGCCGAAGGTGCTGGGGAAGAGCCACGACACACCCTGGAGATAGCCCGGGATGGAGGTCTGAGGCCACGACACACCCGTGAGGAACAACAGGGGCAGCGACACGAACACCATCAGCAGGATGACGTTCTCGCGGAATCGCACCAGACAGGACACCGTCATGCCGAAGAACACACAAGCCAACAGATAAGGTATCATCAGCAGCGAGAGATCCTGCCAGGTAGCGATGTGGATGAAATGGAACATCTTAGGCACCACGATGGTGAGATAGGTGGCCATGATGGCATAGACCATCAGATAACACAGCGTCTTGCCGCTGATGATACGTCCGATGCCGCCGTAAGAGGGATGGATGGGCACCAGGTCGCCATAGCGGTTGCGCTCACGGGCCGTACCTGCTGCCAGTCCGATGCCGAGTGCCAGTGTCTGCTGGATGATGAGCATGAGCACAGCGGGCAGGACGGCGGTGCCATAGCCCGCCTGGGGATTGAACATCGCCACCTCCTCGACATCGAGCGGACTGGTGGTGATGAGGTCTTCGCGGGCGGTATAGTTGCCTGAGAGCTTGGTCTGTATCTCTGCGCCCATCTGCTGGCTGACAGCCATCGCCGTCTGGTAGATGGCCTTATAGGTGAGCATCAGCGCCATGTCGCAATAGACGCTGACGGTGGCCTGCTGCATGCGGTTGACACGGGTGGCGAAATCCTCGGGGATGAGGTAGATGCCCTTGACGATCTGACGGCTGACGAGCGACTGCGCATCGTCGAGGTCGACGGCATAGCTGACGACATGCACCTCGGACGAGGCGTCGCACATACGGATGAACTGTCGTGACAGCGCGGAGTGCGACTGATCGACCACCACCACCGGCACCTCGCGGATGTTCTCGTTGTTGTAGACCCACGAGTAGAGCAAGGGATAGATGAGCGGCACCACGATGCAGAACAACAGCACACCCTCGTCGCGGAGGACCTGCCGAAGCTCGAAGCGCCAGACATAGGCCGCATCATCCAACCATTTCATTATCTTATGGAATATAGACATAGGTGAGCAATGCGTTTTTGATCTTATGGACAACGAACCACGGCATCAGCGTGAATGCCACGAGAGCCACGAGATGGAACCAGGCATCGATGAGCGGGTAGCCATTGAATACCGTGATCTGATAGAGCATGTAATAGTGGCGCAGGGGGAAGAGCCACGTCAGCGCCTGTATCGGTGCATCCATGCCCATGACGGGGAAGGCGGAGCCCGCCAGCGAGAAACTGAGGACGCCCCACAGCGAACAGATACTCATGGACATGCGCAGCGACGGCATCAGACCGAAGATGAAGATGCCGAAGCCTATCGACGCGAACACCTCGAGCACCGACAGCAGAATGATGGTCCACCAGCCGCCTGCATGGGTGAAGTGCAGCACATGGTAGATATAGAACTCGTAGAAGAATATCAATATGAGGAACACCAAGGCCTGAGGCAGGTATTTGCCCAGGATGGCGACGACGATATTGTTTTCGGCCTTCGCCATCAACTCCTTGCTGCGCTCGCGTTTCAGTTCCATGCCCAGCGAATAGGCGGAGATCAGGAACATGAAGAGCATCATCACACCCGGCACGAAGACGGTGGAGAGGTACATGTTATAGTTGCTCCAGGGATTGGCCACCTGGTGCAGGTCGATGCGGATGGGTTGCAGGAAGGTCTGTATCTGCTCGTCGGTGAGACCCTTGGCACGCAAGGTGGCCTGTCCCACCGCTGCAGAGCCGAGGGTGGCGACGGTCTTCAGATCCTTCATCACCATCGAACCGGCAGCTATCGACACATTACTATAATAATAAGAGACCTTGGGACGTCGGGCGGAGAGCAGCTGATCGGTAGTGCCCTTGGGGATATACAGGAAACCGTAGATATCGTTCTCCTGCATGGCGTGACGGGCGGCAGCGACGGAAGGATAATGCGCCACCACGTGGGAGCTCTGGAAACCGTCGAGCCGACGAATCAGCGCACGGGAGGTGGAGGAATTGTCGAGATCGACCACGCCCACGGGCATCTCCTGAGGCAGACCCTCGTCGAGCAGCGACGTGAAGAACAGCAACGTCAGCAGCGGAAACACGACCATACAGAAGAAGTAGAGGGGATTCTTTCTCAGAATCTTCAGCTCGCGCTTCGCAATCGTCCAGATGTTGATCAAGTACCGCATCAAGTCGTGGTCACTTGATAATTAATGACATTCCAGGACGGAGGCCTTCGAGCTTCTCCACGGGACGGGCCTTCACCTCGAAGGTCTTCAAGTCGTACTGGCCGTTGGCCTTCGTGGCCTTCCACACGGCGTAAGAGCCCTGATCTTTCAGGTAATAGACCTTCATCTTGATATCCTTGTTGAAGGCGGGAACGAAAGCCGTGAACTCAGAACCCACTTTCATGCCGTTGAGCTGGTCCTCGCGGATATTGAACGTGCCCCACATATCTTCCATCACGGCAATCGACATGATGGGAGAGCCCGTGCCAACAAGTTCGCCTACCTTCGGATAGATATCGGCCACTTCGCCTTCCATTTGGGCGACCTGCACCGTCTCGTGGATATAGGAGTTGACCTCGTTCACAGCGCCACGAGCACGGCCTACCTGAGCAGCAGCAGCCATCTTATCCTCCATGCGGGCACCATTGACAGCCATATCATACTGACTCTGGGCAGCCTTCATCTGCGCCTCCATCGCCTTGTAGTTGGCATAGACCTCGTCACGCTTCTGGGCAGAGACAACCCCCTCGTCGAAGAGACGCTGGATGCGGTTGTACGACTTCTCGGCAATCTCATAACCAGCCTTGGCCTGCTGCAATACCGAGAAAGCACCCTGGATCTGCTCCTTGCGGGCACCGTTCTGCGCTTTCAGTTCGAGGGCGGCTGCGGCATTCTCCGCGCTGCGGGCCTGCTCCATCTTGGCACGCACGTCAGGGGCATCGAGGATGGCGAGGGTATCGCCCACCTTCACATAGTCGCCCTCCTTGACACGGATCTCGAGGATACGACCAGGCACCTTACTCGACACACGATACTCTGAAACCTCCACCTGACCCTGTTTCACATCAGGTTCACGACCAAGGGCAAGGAATCCGATGAGTGCCACAATGATGACTACCGCAACAAAACCTGCTATCGCAAGCAGGATGTTCTTATGCTGACTTTTCGTTTGACTTGACATAATCTATTATTCTAATGTGCCGAGCGACTTCTGCAAGTCTACCTGGCTGAGTTTGACATCAATTTCTGCATCGATCTTCTGAGACTGTGCCTGGAGCCACGCTGTCTGCGCCTCCATCACCGTAGCAGGGGTGATGACCCCCTCCTGGAATCCGATAGTGGCCGTACGCAGGTTCTCGTCGGCACGGGCGATATTGGCCTGCGCCATCGTGAGCTTCTTGTTGGCCTCATTCACACGGAACGTATTCTGGTTCACCTGCAACTCGATCTTCTCGCGCGCCTCCAACAGTTCGAGACTGGCAATCGAGGTGGCGCCCTTCGAGGCACGGACCTTATACATCACGTCGCCCCAATTCCAGATAGGTACACGCACGAGCACGCCCACATTCCAGAAACCACCGAACTTACGCTGGAAGCCGTTGAGCACATTGGGATTGGTGACGCTGTAACCTCCCAGCAGGGCCACCATCGGCAAATTGCCTGCCTTCAGGATATTGGTCACCTGTTTGGTCAACTGGACGCCACTCTCCAGCATTTTCAGTTCCGGACGGTTCTCGATGGCGGTTTCCACATTCAGCTGAGGCGCTATCTCCACCACAGCGATATTCTCTGCATTCTCATCCACCAGGGTGATATCCTCGTTGACGGGAAGTCCGATGGTTTGACAGAGCAACATCTTCGAGAGCACCAGACCGTCGTTCACCTTCAGCAGCGTCATCTCGGCCTCGTTGAGCTTCACATCGACAGAGAGACCGTCGCTGCGGGTGGCCACACCCTCGTCGATCATCTTATGCACATCGCTATGCAGTTTCTTCAGCAGGTCGAGATAACCCTCTGCCAACTTCTGTTTGTGCTTGAGTGACACCACGAGCCAATAGGCCTTGTCGGTGGAATAGATGGTAGACTGACGAACGGCATCGGCAGAATTGCGCTGCAGATCCTCGTTGATGTCAGCCATCTTGTTCATCGCCACAATGGCGCCACCCATGAAGACTGGCTGCACCATCATCACCGTACCGGCAAAGAGGTTGCGGGTATCGGTATCGAGGGCATCCACCAAGCGGTCGCCCATCGCGTTGAGATTAGCCGCGATGCCCTGTAAGGACTGTCCGGAGGCCATCTTCAACATATTCAAATCGACACCCATCAAGCCAAGCACAGAGGAGATATTCTCCATCGGCAGGGCGGCAGTCATCTGTGAGACGCCCTCCTGGAAGTTGGTCATCGTGGAAGTGCCAAGATTGCTGAGTGTCGACTTCTGGTCGTCACTGAGCAACTCCACCTGCCGGCTGGTATACTGATAGGTACCTAGCGCGCTCACGTGAGGCAGGTATTTCGTGCGGGCCGTCTTCCTGACGTTCATCGCCACGTCCTGCTTCACCTTCGAGATGCTCATCTGCTTGTTGTTGCGCAATGCCATCGCACGACAGCTGTCGAGTGTCAACAACCGTTGCGCGCTGACGGGCATCACTGCTCCAGCAAGCAAGACGAATCCGATCCATTTGTTCATATCTGCTATTCGAAATTAAATGTTCTTGATCCGATCATGTTACCATCGGCAAAGATGGACACGCGATACTGACCGCCCTCGAGCATCTGTGAGACATTCCAGAACGTAGCCACGCTCACTTCCTCACCGGTATACTCGATGGTCTTCTTCATTGAATACTCCAGATTGCGGTTCTCATAGGCGAACGATCCTCCACCGCTGAGAGTGTTACCGCCTGGGTTCTGGATGCGCACGTAGATGGTGCGATGACCGTTGGAGGCCGTCACATTCTTCGTGATGGTGAAGTTCACCTGCATCTTCTTAGTGTCCTTTAATTTCTTGGTTGGTTTATCTCGCTTGTTCAGCAGCGAGAGACTGATATTCGTTGCATCCAATTGGGCTGCGATAGCCACCTTCTCCGACAGCGATGCCTTCTCATTGCTCAGACCCGCAATCTGTGAGTTACGTTCCTGAAGAACCGCATTCACCCGGCTGTTCTCCTGTTTCAGGCTCTCGTTCAGGCGGTTCAGCGAATCCACCTGGATGATATAGCTGCGGAGCACCTCACGCACGGTGGCGAGTTCCTTTTTCAGACGGGTGATCTCACGGGCATCATCAGCCTTGACCTTCTTCAATTCTTCAAGAAGTTTCTGAGTCTTCATCTGCTCCTGTGTCAGCTGTTCAACAATAGAGTCATTGTTGATCTGGGTCTTCATCTCGCTATATTGCAAGGCGAAGCGCTCATATTCGTTTTCCATCTCCTGCTTGTCGAGCTCGGCCAGTTCCTGCATATCGCGGTTCACCTGCTTCTGCTGCTCGAGATTTCCCATCAGATAGGCGATACCTCCTATCAATGCGAGGATGACCAGAATCAATGGTATTAAAATCTTCTTTTTCATGCTGAATGTTTATTAATAGAAAATTTGTCCGGATGCCGATAGCCGCCACCAAGACAAAAACAAAGGGGATGAACGCTGAATTCTATTTAAACTCAAAAAGGCTGGTGAATCCGGTAATCGTAAACACGTCCTTCAACTCGTTGCTCATGCCCGTGATGCAAACTTTGCTCCCCTTCGGCTTGGCAGCCTTCAGCACACCCAGGAACAGGCGCAGACCGCTCGAAGAAATGAATTCCAGGTTAGAGCAGTCAAAAATAATGTTTTTACCATCACAGTCGTAAAGTGGCTGCAACTCTTTTTCCGTCACTGCAGCTGCGGCAGTGTCGAGACGTCCCTCCAGTACGGCAACTAAGTTGCCGTCTTGCTCTTGAATGGTTGTTTTCATCATATTTTCACAATCGTTTTCTTCAATATTTGCTGCAAAGTTAGAAAAAAAGCAGCATGTTAGCCCATTGTTCAAAAACAATTATTGTTTTTTAACTTACATTTAAGAACAACTTTCGATTTATTTCGTATCTTTGCAACCAATTTATACGAAGATGACAGACATCATACTTTCCAGTTTCCTTAGCCTGTTCGCATTGTTCGGCAAGGAGGAAAAGGTCGATGAGGCTCGGGCACAGCGGTTGCTCGAGGATTATCTTCGTCATCATTTCGGTATCCGCAAGATCAACACCTACCTAGGCCTATACCTCGATATGCGAGGGGTTTACGAGATGAGCGACGATCTGGATACCGCGACCATCGTCTCCTCTATTTGCGACAATCTGCATGGCAAGATCCGTACGTCTGAAGAGGCCATGTTGCTGTTGCGTATCATGGAGTTCTGTGGCGTCAAGGGCGACAACATCCACCCCATGTTCAAGGTCATGGCCGAGAAGTTCAACGTGTCAGAGTCGATGTTCAACGATTTTGTCGACTTTGTCAGCAACAAGGCTTCCGACCATGTGATGCTGCTCCAGCCCGAGGGCTTCGACGGACAGTTGAAGACGCTGATGATGCCCACCACAGGCACACTTATCTTCACCTATAACGGCGACGACAGAGTGCTGCTCAACGATGTGCCCGTGCTCTCTGGTGCCTATCAGGTATGGTTGCAGAGCAGCGTGCTGAAAGGAAAGAACGGTCATCCCGTGTACTATTCCACCATCCTGGCGGAATACAACAAGAAGAACGGCAGCGAGGAGAACAGCCAACAGGTGGAGTTCAGCGGAAGGGATATCAATTTCCGCTTCCCCAACAGCGACAATGGCATGCACGACCTGAACTTCACCCTGCACAGCGGCGAGCTGCTGGCCATCATGGGCGGTTCGGGTACAGGCAAGACCACGCTGCTATCTATCCTCAACGGCAGTCTGATTCCCCAGGAAGGACATATCACCATCAATGGCCACGATATCTCCGAGCAGAAGGCCAAGGACCTGATAGGCTTCGTACCTCAGGACGATCTGCTGATAGAAGAACTGACCGTTTACCAGAACCTATATTATACCGCCAAGCTCTGCTTCGCCAGTCTTTCGGAGGAAGAAATCGACCGTCGGGTCATGAAGATACTCAAAGACCTCGGTCTCGACGCCACCAAGGATCTGAAGGTAGGCTCAGCCATCAACAAATATATCTCTGGTGGTCAGCGCAAACGACTGAACATCGCGCTGGAACTCATCCGCGAGCCCGCTGTGCTGTTCCTCGACGAACCTACATCCGGTCTGTCATCAGCAGATACAGAGAAGGTCATCAACCTGTTGAAGGAGCAGACCTACAAGGGCAAGTTGGTGGTGGTGAATATCCACCAGCCCTCCAGCGATGTCTATAAGCTCTTCGACCGTCTGTGGCTGTTGGACAAGGGCGGCTATCCGGTCTTCGACGGCAATCCCATCGATGCTATTACCTATTTCAAGGGAGCTGCCAACTATGCCGATGCTGAGACGAGTGCCTGTCCCACCTGCGGCAATGTCAATCCTGAGATTGTGCTGAACATCATCGATGAGAAGGCCATCAACAACATGGGTGAAACCTCTGATGCCCGTAAGATGACACCTCAGGAGTGGCATGAGCTCTATCTGAAAAACCAGCCGGCGTTTGCACAGCCCGCCATCACCGATGTGCCTGCCTCCGACTTGAAGAAGCCAGGCAAGATAGGACAGTTCCTGATCTTCCTGCGTCGTAACTTCAAGACGAAGATCACCAACATACAATATCTCTGCATCGCACTCTTGGAGGCCCCGATCCTGGCTGTCATCTGTGCCCTGCTCACCCGCTATGCGCCACCAGATGGTTATACCGTCATGGACAACAAGAATCTGGTGAGCTATTTCTTCATGGCCGTCATCGTGGCCACTTTCATCGGTATGAGCGGTAGCGCCGAGGAGATCATCAAGGATCGCGCCCTGTTGAAGCGCGAAAAATTCCTCCAACTCTCCTACGGTAGTTACATCTGGTCGAAGATCATCTTCATGGCAGGGGTGTCGTTGATTCAGACCTTCCTGTTCATCCTGATAGGCAACACCATCATGGGTCTGGGACTGTTCGGTACCTGGTGGCTCATCCTCTTTGCCACCGCCTTCCTGGCTAATCTCACAGGACTGCTCCTGTCGCAATGTCTCAGCTCGATCGTGGCTATCTATATCAGCATCCCCATCCTGCTCATTCCTCAGATTCTGCTCTGCGGACTGGTTGTCAGCTTCACAGACCTGACACCCAACAGCAAGACGGGCAATGTGCCGCTCATCGGCGACCTGATTCCCTCACGTTGGAGCTACGAGGCGCTGGCGGTGACATCTTTCACCGACAATGATTACGAGAAGCCGTTCTTCGAGCTCGACAAAGCCAGACAGGAGAACCAGATCTACAACCTCGGATACCTCTATGAGTTGCAATCGCAGTTGCAGACGATGAACGATGAGAAGCGACAGGGCAAGCCCGTCAATCCTTCTCACCTCAACGTCATCAATACCAACCTGCCCCTGCTCACGGAGTTCTGTGGCATGGAACCCTATACCGGCGACGGCTCTTATCAGTCGCTATACGACTATATGAAGAAGGCCGAGAAGATCTTGGCCAAACGCGGCAACGACTTCACGATGAAGAAAGAGACGATGGTCTCCAAGATGGTCAAGCAACAGGGCAAGGAAGCCTTCCTGGAACTGAAAAAGAACAACTACAACATCAAGTTGGAGGAGTTTGTGACAGGTGCCGATCAGCGACGGATGGTGGAGGTCGTCGACGACCATCTGGTGCCCCGTAATGGCATCATTTATCTCACGCCACACAACAAATTGGGGCGCGCTCCGTTTTATAGTAGTGAGAAGATCCTGGGCAGCTGGCATATCAAGACCCTCTGGTACAATCTGGGCGTTATCTTCCTGATGAGTATCATCGCCATGATTCTGCTGCTGACAGACTGTCCTGGGAAATATATGAGAAAAGAACAATGATTATACAACTTTATTATTAATAACAAAAATCAAAAATCAAAATGAAGAAAATTACATTTTTCGCTGTCGTAGTTGCAGCAATGGCTTTCACCGCATGTGGAGGAAACAAGAGTGCACAAACCGCTGAGGAGACTGATTCTATCAAGGTCTTCGAGCAGGAGCAGGTAGAGGCAAAGATCAAGTTGGAGCTTGACAGTCTGGCTGCTGAGGTAGGTAAACTGAAGAATCTGCCCATCGTACAGTCTGGCGAGAACGGCGTTCAGCTGACTGCCGAGGAGAAGCAGGTTAAGCCCGACTATCTGCTGGCTCCCTCTGTATCTGAGGATGCTGCCACCCTGGCTGAGAAGTATCGTATCCTGAGTGCCCTGAGTGTTGACAAGAGCATCGCCAAGCTGTATGAGATGCCCACAGAGGATTATGAGGCTGCTATCACCAAACTGGCTGCCGACATCGACGATCCTTCGTTCAAGGTTCTCGACGACACTTCTACCATCTACGAGACCGGTCAGAAGCTCTATGACGCTATGAATGAGAATGGCCGCATCAACTACTTCTGGCAGCTGGTGGCTTCTTCACTCGTTGAGGAGATCTACGTGATTTCTCAGAACACCGAGAAGTTCATCACCGCTTTCGACGATGACTCTGCTGCCAACGTTACCTTCCGTATCGTTCTGCTGTCTGACGCCGTTTCTCGTCTGGCTGACTACGATCCTGAGTTCGAGCCCGTGGCCAACGCCGTTGAGGCTCTGTCTCCGCTGAACGCTATCTCTGTTAGTCAGCTGAAGGCTCAGTTGGAAGAGGCTAAGGAGAAGATCGCTGAGGCCCGCGCAAATCTTCTTAAGTAAGAAATTAAAAGCCCTCGCCGATTGGCGAGGGTTTTTAGTTTATTTCAGATTCTTGCGGAGGGTCAACACATTCTGACCGTCCACATATTTATATATAGTATCATCCATATAGTGCTTCACCAGCATTATCCCCAAGCCGCCGATACTGCGCTCTTCGGCTGGGAGGGTGGTATCCACATCGCCTTTCTCTGTGGGATTAAACGGTTTACCGTCGTCAGTAATGACGAACTCCACATACGTATCGTTCGTCTGAGCCTCAATGCGCACCTCACCCTTCGTGCCCGCAGGATAGGCATATTCCATCACATTGACCACTGCCTCTTCGATGGCAAGATTCATCTGCATCGTCGTCGACATATCCATGCCAGCGGCCTCACAGACCTCATCCACGAAAGCAGCCAGTTTCGGCACTTCCTGCACATCATTAGGCAATATGAGATTCTTCTTACTCACTGTTTTAGCACTTCATCATCATCTGATTCGGCTGCAAAGATACAAAAAAGAATAGAACCGCCCAAGAAATTTAGCATTTTGTTTGGAAGTTATGTTCTTTTTTCCTATTTTTGCAAAATCAAAGAAGACTACTGCCTATGCGAAAGGACAACTTTCTCTATCAGGTCTACGACCTCTACGTCGATGGTTTCAGGCACATGCGCCTGGGCAAGACGCTGTGGGCCATCATCCTCATCAAGCTGTTCATCATCTTTGTGGTGCTCAAGATCTTTTTCTTCCCCAATTTTCTCAAACAGCATGCCAATGGCGACGAGCCTGGCTTTGTGGCTAATGAGCTCGTGGAGCGGGCCTCGCCCTAAGACTCCGATGACTCCGAATATTCAGATTACTCAGATTAAAACCCAATAATTTATGATCAACAATCTCTTTCTAAACATTGATGCCGGTACCATCGACTGGTCGAGAGCGCAATTCGCCCTCACGGCATTATATCACTGGCTCTTCGTGCCCCTGACCCTCGGCCTGGCCGTCATCATGGGCATCGCCGAGACCAAGTACTACCGCAGTAAAGATGAATTCTGGAAGAATGCAGCCAAATTCTGGCAGAAGCTCTTCGGCGTCAACTTCGCCATGGGCGTTGCCACAGGCATCATCCTCGAATTCGAGTTTGGCACCAATTGGAGCAACTACTCCTGGTTCGTGGGCGACATCTTCGGCGCCCCATTGGCTGTCGAGGGCATCGTAGCCTTCTTCATGGAGTCCACCTTCGTCGCCGTCATGTTCTTCGGCTGGAAGAAGGTATCGGCAGGCTTCCACCTCGCCTCTACCTGGCTCACAGGTTTAGGCGCCACCATCTCCGCCTGGTGGATCCTTGTGGCGAACGCGTGGATGCAGTATCCCGTGGGCTGCGAGTTCAATCCCGACACCATGCGCAATGAGATGGTATCGTTTGCCGAGGTGGCCCTCTCACCCTTCGCCATCGACAAGTTCTGTCATACCGTCATCTCCTCGTGGATCGTCGGCGCCGTCTTCTGCGTGGCCGTCTGCTGCTGGTATCTCATGAAGAACCGCCATACGAAACTCGCCACAGAGAGCATGAAGATCGGCATCTGGGTAGGTCTCGTAGCAGCCCTGCTCGCTGGTGCCACAGGTCATAAGTCGGCACAGAGCGTGGGCGAGGTACAGCCGATGAAGCTCGCTGCAATGGAAGCACTCTATAACGGTGGCACAGACCAAGGCCTCACCGCCATCGCCTGGGTGAATCCATTCTGTCAGCCTGACTACGCCAACGAAGAGGCCGCACCGTTGAAATTGGAGATACCCTACGCCCTCTCTTTCATGGCTACCAACGATATCCACGGCTATGTGCCGGGCATCAACGATATCCTCAACGGCTACACCAAGCCCGATGGCACCAAGGAACCATCCGTCGATGAGAAGATCGCCCGAGGCAAGAAGGCCATCGAAGCCCTCGCTGCCTACCGTCAGGCGAAGTTTGCCTCCAGCGACGACGGTTCGGCAGCAGCCAGTCACCTGAAAGTGCTGAAAGAAAACATGCAGTACTTCGGCTATGGCTATCTGCGCGACAAGTCTGAGGCAGTACCGCCTATCCCCATCAACTTCTGGGCATTCCGTATCATGGTGGGGCTGGGCTGTCTCTTCATCCTCTACTTCCTCGTGATGTTGCTGCTGATCTACGATATTCCGTTCTTGTCAGTCTTCACCCGTCGGTTGCTGGCCTCCATCGGCATATTGCCTGAGACGATGGCCGATGCCCCCAAACGCCTCACAGGTCTTCCCTCGTGGCACTACTGGGCTGCTATCGCCCTCGTGCCCCTGGCCTATATCGCCTCTGAGTGCGGATGGCTCGTGGCAGAGTTCGGACGTCAGCCCTGGACCATCCAGGATATGCTGCCCACGTGGGCCTCTGTCTCCGACCTCAACGCTGGCAGCGTCGCCTTCACGTTCATCCTCTTCCTCATCCTCTTCACCACGATGCTTGCCGTCGAGATCAACATCTTACTCAAACAAATTCAGAAAGGACCAGCATTATGACATACGAATTCTTACAGCACTATTGGTGTTTCATCGTATCACTATTAGGTACGATATTAGTGTTTTTACTGTTTGTGCAGGGTGCCAACTCCGTGGCCAGCAGTCTGGGCTGGACAGAAGAGGGCAAACGCCTCGTTTACAACTCCACCGGCCGTAAGTGGGAGTTCACTTTCACCACCCTCGTCACTTTCGGAGGAGCCTTCTTTGCCTCCTTCCCACTCTTCTATTCCACGAGTTTCGGTGGTGCCTACTGGCTCTGGATGCTCATCCTCTTCACCTTTGTGCTCCAAGCCGTCAGCTATGAGTTCCAGAACAAGATCGGCAATTTCCTCGGTCCCAAGACTTTCCAGTTCTTCCTCACATTGAACGGCATCGTGGGTCCGTTGCTCCTGGGAGGCGCCGTCGCCACTTTCTTCGAGGGCTCCAACTTCATCATCGAGAAAAACAACCTCGTCGATGTCGGCGCCATCACCCCCATCATCAGCCGTTGGGCCAACGCCTCTCACGGTCTCGATGCCCTGCTCAATCCCTGGGTGCTCGTGCTGGGCTTTGCCGTCGTCTTCCTCGCCCGTGTGCTGGGCATCCTCTATGTCATGAACAATGTCAACGACGAGGATATCCGCTCCCGTGGCAGCGTACGTCTGATCGGTGCCGCCGTACCCTTCGTCATCCTTTTCGTGGCCTATCTCGTCCACCTGTTGCTGAAAGAGGGCTTCGCCTGCGATCCTGCTACGGGCATCATCTTTATGGCTCCCTACAAGTACCTGAACAACTTTATCGAGATGTGGTATCTCCTTGTTATATTATTAATAGGTGTAGTGCTGGTGCTCTATGGCATCGGCAGGACCATCGTCTCGAAGGATTACGTGGGCGGCATCTGGCCGGCAGGCATCGGCACCGTACTCACCGTACTCGCCCTGCTGCTCTGCTGCGCGTGGAACAACACGGCCTACTATCCCTCCACAGCTGATTTGCAGTCGTCGCTGACGCTCGCCAACTCCTGTTCGAGTGAGTTCACCCTGCGCACGATGTTCTACGTCTCGCTGCTCGTGCCCTTCGTCCTGGCCTATATCGTCTACGCCTGGCGCGCCATCGATGCCAAGAAACTCGATAAGGACGAGCTCCACAACGATCACGCCTATTAAAACAAGAAATCCCTCGCCAATCAGCGGGGGATTTTTCTTATCCTATTGTAATCGTATATCGGCTCATAAACGAGGCGCCAGGCAGCAGATGGTTCATCAGGGGTTTGTCCTTAAACTCGCCCTTGAAATCTCTGGGATCCCCCAGACCATACCAAGGCTCGATACACACAAATGGTGCCTGCTTGTCAAACGGACTCCAAAAGGCTATCACAGGCGTCTTATAGTCAACCGTCACCGCCGGCTCGCCATTCGTATCCATCAGCATGGCACGGTGGGTCTGACACTTGTGGATCTTCACCGAGTCGTTGCGGAAGAAGTTGTTGCAGATCTCTATCACGCCCTGATCAGCCTCCAACGGCTCTTCCACCATGTCGTGGCTGCCGTCGATATAACTCTTCAACACATCCATCGGCTCGTCGTTATCCAGTCTGATCTGACCATCCAGCTTTCCACCAGGCACGTTGAAGGCCGGATGTCCGCCTATCTGGAAATGAATCTCGCGGCTGTCGGTATTCTCCACATGCCAGATCACGTGGATTCGGTTGCCCTCTAAGCGGTAGGTGATGGCGAGATTAAAGCGATAGGGATACACCTTCAACGTCTCCTCTGACTCATGCAGCGCAAGCGTCACTTTCTCCTCCGACTGGCTCACCACGGTAAACATCGTATCACGCGCAAAGCCATGACGAGACAGGTGATACTCCTGACCGTCGACCACATAGGTATCATTGTTCACACTACAAACAATCGGAAACAAGATGGGTGAATGTCGGGGCCATTTCTCGCCAGCCTGCCACATATATTCCCTGTCCTTGCTGTCCTTCACACTCTGGAGCTCAGCTCCCATCTCAGCGACCTGAATCGTCAACTGATCGTTCTTCAATTCTATCATACTTATCTAATTAGTAGGTTTTAGGTTGCAAAGATACAAAAAAAGCCTAAAAGATGATACCATTCAGCAAAAAAAACATTATCTTTGCACTCAAATTATATCAACTTAATATACAAAACTTATGAAGAAGTACATGATGATGGCCATCCTGATGATGGTAGCCGTAAGTGTATCGGCACAAAAGAGTAAAGCTGAACCTTATTTCTCGTTCAGAGAGTTGCCCAACATGCTCAAATGGTGTCCTGCACCCCCCGACACCGTGGGAGCAGCCTTTGCCTACGATATCATGCAGTATATGTGGGGCAAACAGATGCGCCAGAACAAGGAACGCGCTGAGATTGCCATCCGCGACGCCACTTACAGTCTGGAATGCATCATGCAGGAGTTCAGCGAGCCCCTCGGACTGAAAATGTCTGAGGAAGAGACGCCCGAGATCTACAAGCTGCTGAAAGACTCGAAGGCCACCTGTGAGAACATCAGCAATTTCCCCAAGTTCTACTACAAGCGTATCCGTCCGTTCATGCGATTCCACGAACACACGGCAACGCCCCAGTTCGAGCCCGATCTGCGCCGCAATTTCTCCTACCCCTCAGGTCATACCATCCTGGGCTGGTGTTCTGCCCTGTTGCTCTCGGAGATCAACCCCGAGCGTGCCGATACTATTCTCACACGTGGCATGATGTATGGTGAGAGCCGCGTCATCGTGGGAGCCCACTGGCAGAGCGATGTCGATGCCGGACGTCTGGCAGCCGCTGCCGTCTATTCACGCATGCATACCAGCAAACGGTTCCTCGAACAGATGCAGCTGGCCCAGCAGGAGTTCCGCATCAAGACCGGCCTCGCCACACCTGCTGAGATCAAGGAATTTGAGAAAGCCGTCAAGAAACGCGCCAAAGCCAAGAAATAACAACATGTCACCATCAACAGATAAATCCACTTAAAACCCAACAAAATTATGAAGAAGCAAAAAACACAAATGGTAGTCATCACGCTCTTGCTACTCTTGTTAGCCGGAAGCATCATGCGCTGCCAGCAGAGGGGCGACGCAACCTCGAAAGAGAACATCGAATCCGCCGACTCCATCGAGATTGCCGACTCCACCGAGACTGTCGACTCCGCCTTGCAGGTACAAACGGCTCGCCGGTACTTCGAGGCCCTGACGAAGATGGCCGACGGCGGAAAGGTCTACGCCACCGACGCCGACGGCCAGCGCATTCCGAAGGCCTTCACGAACTTTGACGACTACATACAGTTCATCGCCGACAACCCGCAGTACCCCAAGAACCACTTCTCCTACGACTCCGGAGGCAAGCCATGCTACATCAATGCCAATCCATTGCCAAACGGAGACGGGGTGTTGGAATAGTATTAACGAAAAAAAAATAAAAGAATAGTATCACAATTGGGCCGTCCCTTTTGTGAGATTGTATCTTTGCTCAAAGTTAAACTCCGTAAATTATTTGCAAGTTTAATAGAATTGTATTATCTTTGTACCCAAAAGTAATACAAGTGTAATACAATTATAAAGATTATGGCAACAACAGTAAAACGCAGAGCTACATCATTCAGACTGCCAATGGACCTTTTGGAAAAACTGTAAAATAAGTGGCGAGTATTGGGAGGATTAGAGGGAGTTGTTGTGGGGGTGTAAGATAATTTCCAAGTAGGGAATTAGGTGCAAGATATGGGCATACTAGGGAGTTTTTGCGGCCCAGGCAGGGAGCAAGAATTTTGTAGGCTGAGAACACGTTTTTCCTAGGCAGGCACAAAAATCGCTGATTTTAGGCTGATTTTCGAGCCGAAATTGTGTAAAGAAATATGCAAACAACAGGGAACAATGCAGATTTAGCGGGCATTAATAGAAAAATAGGTGGGGTGGGATAATAGAAGATTTGCATGTATTAATAGAAAAAATTGCGAGCATTAATGGTAGCAATTGCGGGCATTAATGGTAGCAAAAACGGGGGCTGGTGATGGCGGTTTGTGACAGTTGTGACAGTTCAAAATGCGGTCGGATAAGCCTACTTAGAGTTTATCTATATATATAATACATTATATATATAGATAAGTAAAAATGGGTGAAAATTTTTATTGTCACAATTGTCACAACGATTGCGTGACAGTCCCCATGTGTCACTCCGATGTCGAAAAACATTCAAACGGAATAGCGTATGAAAAAGCGTTTCATTGAGATTGCGGTGAAGGTTGTAGTAGCCGCTCTCACAGCCTTCCTGACGGCCATCACGACCACGAGTTGCATGGGATACGGACCATTCTGAGTGAATAGTAAATAATGTAAGAAAGGCTGGCATCGAGAGGATGCCGGCCTTTTTTGGGGTCTTTCCGAATTTAGTGCAAAGTCATGACTTTTCTTGTGAAAAGTTGCATGTTAATAAAATAATGTGTACCTTTGCATGCTAGACATCATGCAATGAACAGGTTTTTATATCATTTGACTGCCTTTCTGGTAGTGGCGATTTGGGGTGTGACGTTTGTCTACACCAAGTTGCTGCTCATTGCCGGACTGACGGCCGCACAGATCTTCGTGTTGCGGTTTATCATGGCCTACCTGTTGTTGCTGGGCTATACGCTCATCCACAAGCAGTTCCGTCTGTTCGCCGACGTGTGGCAGGACGAGCTGTTGATGGTGGCGCTGGGTGTGACGGGCGGTTCCCTGTATTTCCTCACAGAGAACAGCGCGATGATCTATACCACCACAACCAACACCTCGCTCATCGTCTGTCTCTGTCCGCTGTTTGCAGCTTTGCTTGTCGCCCTGTTCTACCGTTCCCAGCGACTGCATGGCGTTCAGATTGTGGGTACGGTGATGGCGGCCATCGGCGTCATCATCGTGGTACTCAACGGCCGATTTGTGCTGCATCTGTCCCCCTTGGGTGATACGCTGGCCTTTGGTGCCTGTCTTTGCTGGGCACTCTATTCATTGCTCATGATTCCAGCCAGCTATCGCTACGACACGCTGTTCATCACCCGTAAAGTATTCTTCTACGGTCTGGTGTCGATGATTCCCTATTTCCTGATCTGTCCCGACTTGCCGTCGCTCAGCGTGGTGCTGCGTCCTGACGTGATGGCCAATCTGGTGTTCCTGGGTTGTGTCGCCTCCATGCTCTGTTTCCTCGCATGGAACTGGGTCATCAAGAATCTGGGTGCTGTCATCGCCACCAACTACGTCTATTTCAACCCTGTCACCACGGTCATCTTCGCTTGGCTCATCCTGTCAGAGCGCATCACCGTTTATTTCCTCATCGGCACCATCCTTATCCTCGCAGGCATGTACCTCTGCAATAAGGTCAGGAAAGGATCCTAACTAAAATCACTTCATCTGATCCAGGAGCTTTGCGAGGTTTTCGAGGTCGCGGGCATCCACCTTCAAGTCGAGCAGATTGCCGTCGCGGTTGAAGAGTTTGTAGGTAGGGAAGGCAGTCACACCAAGGTGGCGCTCGATGGCGGCCTGCTGCTCTTGGGGCAGATTGTAATGAGCCACATTCGGGCCGCTCACGTTATACTCCTTGATGACATTCTCCCATGATTCCTGCGGGCTGCGGTTGGCCAGATAGAGGAACTCAATGTCGTAGTCTTTCAGGCGTTCGTACTCTTCTGTAGAGTGACTGAGTGCTTCCTTGCAAGGACCGCACCATGTGCCCCAGACATCCAAGAGCACGAACTTGCCCTTATAAGGCTCGAGAATCTTCTTCAGCAGCGCCTCGCCTTCGCTGAGGTCAGCAAGGTTGTCGGATGATTTCAGCACCAGTTTGTCGAACTCGCGGTTCTCCAGGGCGAGGTAGTAGTCGTTCGCCTTTTCTATCCGCTCGATGCCAAAGTGATTCTTCACCATCGCCTTCAGCGTGTCGATGACCATCGGCGACACGGCTGTATGCGTCTCATCGATGAGGCTATTGACTAACCGTGAGAGCCATACGTCCTTGATGATTTGGTCGGCATCTATGGAATCGAGCACAAATGCCTCTTGCCCCATCCTGACCATGAGATCCTTTCCACGAATCACCTTTTGGCCTTTCGAAGACTGGAGAATCTTGTCCACCTCCTTAATCATGTCGGCATTGTCGGCATTGAGTTTCTCGGCCACTTTCTGCCTCTCTTCCTCTGGTGCAGCCATCACTTTGGCGTTGGCATCGATAATCCAGTCCTTCCAATGGTTGAGCAGCGCCAGTTCCTTGTCGTTCGAGGCTAACTCGCTGTTGTAGTCATAGATGTTCCAGTTCACCCTCCATTGTCGGTTGTGTATAATATAGGTGAGATAGTCATCCCTGAAACTGGAGAAGTCGCGATAGAGTGTGTAGGGCCTGACGGCTTTCTGCCAGCATTCCTTGGTCACATAGTCCATGTATTCCTGTGGCAGTTCATAGTTCGGCATCGCATAGCGCCCCTGCATCAACGACTCGCCCTGAGTCGTCTGATAATAGCCCCTCACATAGTCGATGTATCGCTGCGAGAGGTTCGGATGCTGGGCGATGGTCTCTTCAAGACTGGCTGTCGCGACAGCACGGCTGCTGTCGGTCTTTGCCTTGAATTCCATCGCATCTGCTTTGCCACGCTGGTCTCTTGGGATTTGCACTGTAGGCCAGGCGTGGGGATAGGCCATAAGTTCGTTCTGCACTCTGACATCGTCACCCATCCAGAGCCTGTGTCCTGTCAGGCAGTCGATCAGAAGGAAGTAGGTCTTGCCAGTCTCCAACACGGAACTCAGGCGAAAACGCCCCCAGTCGATGAACACCTGCGACGAGTTGAGCAGGGGCATCTTCAAGGTAAAGCGTCCCAGCGAGTCCATCTTGGCATAAGTGGTCTCTTCCTCATCAACGAGAAAGTTCTTAACGCTTACATTAAAGTCGCCTCCTTGTCTCCTTGCCTCCTCTGGCATGTCCTTCAGCCAGCCGATAATCGTTACGCTGTCCTTCACGTTGTAACCGTTATCGACGAAGCCCTTGCGCGGGTCTTTCGTAGGATAGTCAGGCAGGGCGGCACCAGTTATCGGACTGCTGGCAATTGCCTTGTTTTTGCCGATGGTTATCATGCGGAGACCCTTCTTGGGCTTGTCCACCTTGATGATAGTGCCATCATCAAGTGTCAGCGTGTAGGTATCTTTCTTTTCCGTCTGGCTGACAATGTCCCACACCTTATTATTATATATGACATGCTGCTTGGCGAATCCTATCAGCCAGTCGCCCGTCGCCTCGTTGCGCCAATAGGTATCGGCAATGCCCGTGGGCAGCCTGTCAGCATCGTGCACGTTGGTAATGCTCCACATACCTGGCTGGATCACGCTGATCATATAAGTGTTTGCCGGTATCGGCTCGAAAAGCAGTGAGAAATCCAACTTACCGTCTGCCGGAATGGTATAGGGTTCATTCAGTGTGATGACGGTTGCCCCCTTTACGGCATAATCCATTCCGTCGGCTTGCAACGTGGGGGTGATGGCGAGAGGACCTGACTGCCCAGCTGCCTGAGGCAATTCAAAACGAAGGAATACCTCCGTTCGGTCATCGTAAATGGCTACTTTCGTAACTTTGACAATGGGGTTGTTGACGTATCCCGTCACCACATTCTCCCAAACTTTTGTCTGTGCCTGCCCCGTCATTGCGACGAAGGCCAGCATCATGGTTGATAATAATAGTTTCTTCATATTTCGTTAATGGTTTATTTCTTTTGTTTCGGCAAATTTCCCGTACGGGTAAGTTCGAAGTCGGTGGCGGAGAACCACTTGGCGCGGCAGGGCTGACCAGTGAACTCGGGCACGGTGGAGACGCCGTAGACAACGGGGATGGAGTCGGCGGTGACGATGATGTCGTCTATATGGACGATGGACCATCCGAAACCGCGGCTGTGATTGGCTTTAACGATTTTTTTCCATTCCTCCTGCTTCGACAAAGGTTCATCCTTCATCATCTTCTCAATCTTCCGATGGTTTTCCTCTACGCTGCCATGATTCTCTGATGGCGATAGCAGGTGGGTGCCCATCCACAGCTCGCCGCCCTTCC